>CEOK01069947.1_pt1 | contig 10663 bp, 9 predicted proteins | sample 427001 | NCBI WGS metagenome assembly CEOK01 (sample SAMEA2591108, study PRJEB7988) | marine metagenome | isolation source: saline water (ENVO:00002010), including | reverse complement strand
AAATTCTGCTCTGCCATTTGCAACTCCTACCATTTTGTTTTCTTTTAATTCTTTTATAATTTTATCTACAGGATATTCACCTTCTATATTATGGCCAAGAAATGGATGTTGCCATTTTAAATGATGTTTTTCACTTGCGGCAATGCAACCCAATGAACTGCCTGCATCTCCTGGATTTGGTATAATCCATATATTGTCAAACAGTCCTAAGTTTGCCAACACTCTGTTTGCGGCACAATTCAAAGCTACACCGCCTGCATACACAAGATTACGTGAACCGTACTTGCTTGCTCTGTGCCAAAGGTCGGCAAGACATTCTTCAGTCACTGCTTGCACACTGGCCGCAAGATCCATTACATCTGCTTCCGGATGCCAGTCACTTAAACCTCTGTGTAAATTTTGTTTTAATTTGAACGGAGACTGATGCACAAAGTCGTCGTATATTTGATCTTTGTACTTGGGTTTGCCATATGCCGCCATTCCCATTAAAATGTATTCTTCTTCTGCAGGCTTTAGTCCGCATCTGTGTGTAAATGCAGAGTACAATATACCTATGCTGTGAGGATACTGTATGGTTTCTTTTCTTTCTATCCAAACTTTTTCTGCTGTGGATATAGAAACTGTGTCCCATTCACCTATTGCGTCTACTGTTAGTATTGTTGCTTCTCTGAAAGGTGAAGTAAAATATCCTGCGGCGGCGTGTGAATCATGGTGTTTAACATATTCATCTATTTTTATTCCAAAATGATCAAGATGCCAACTAGGAAGTTCTGTATAACTTAATGCTGTTCCATATTGGCCCGCGTACATCTGTCTAGTTTTTTTCAACCATGGCTTTTCATAGTACACAACTTTTTTAAATGGGCCATACGTCATTGCTTCATCAACGATTGCTTGGTTAAGATAATGATCGTTTTTTATTTTTGAATAACGTTCTGCGTGTGCGGCCCATAAAATTTTACCTAGGCCGTCTTTGATTTCAACCACTGCCATAGCGGCGTCATGGTTCATACAATTAATACCTAATATTCTCATCTGCCAAACTCCAAACCAATCACAAACCCTATGTTCTCTTCGCCATTGTGTTTTTCATATGCAGGAGATATAAAAAAATTTCCTTGTTTGTATCTAATCATTGGTAACACTTCTGTTGCTGTATAACCTGACACTAAACCAAGTTCTATATGACCTTTGGCAAGTTCAAATTCTTTACCTATGTATGCACTGACACGATCTTCTGAATTGTAATAAACACCTGCAATACTGTTGTCAACTGTACAACGGGCGTGTGGATGCACACTATTGTAATTGGCCTCCAGACCAACGTGCATGGATAATGCTAAAAATAATCCTAAACAGCTCATTGTATTTTTAAAAACCTTTTTGCTTTGACCAATGCAGTTTCCCACTCTTCAAGTGTGATGTCATATTCAAAATTTTGTGTTGTTTCATTTACTTGTAATTCTTTCGCTCCGTTTTTAATATGAAAGTTTCTTGCCATCTTAGTCAAAGGAGACAGTGTTACTAGTCTGTTTAAGTGATTGGATCGTTTGACCATTTTGTAAACTTCATTCACTATGGCCCTGCCGCCACCTTTCTTTTTGGCCCACACAGTATACGCAATAGCAATAGATCCTTGTACTCCTTCTCTGTGTATGGCTTGTAGTGCGGCATCTTTGCTTAATACATCCATCTCTTCTACAGTTTTTGGCACCTCATCAGTAAATGCAAAACACATAATTGCCGCAATATCACCTTCGTCGTCTTTTAAACCATAAATTTTTCTGCCATAAGTTTGTCTAAATGTTAGATCCAATTCCGGACGCACTGGATCTTCTTGGACATCTATGTATGGTAGTTCTACTAATTTGTACTTTGACTCTTTAATTTTTTGTTTTGTATAAGATTCAAAAGTTTTATAGTTTTTATTAGTATATGATTGCAACTGGCTAAATTTCTCCATAAGTCCATTTATAGATGGATGTCCTCTCCATTTTTGTAATATAGCTTTTAGTTTTTCTTTATTCAGTATTTCCATTTTTACTTGTATATAAAAGGGTCTTTTTTCTTTAATTCTTTCAATCTTTTTCTATATGCAAGCTCGGTCTTAATCTTATTATAGATTTTCTTTATCCAATTAAACATATTTTGCCTTTCTTAAAACATAAACAGTCAATCCCCCATTCCTCCAATTCATTAAAGCCGAAGGGTGACTATCTAATAATGTATATCCTTTAAACATATTCACAACCTGTTTTTTCGTAAATGAAAGTTCAAAAGGATTTTTTTCTTGATCCTCTTCCAACACATTGCTTTGATACTGCGTTGGCAAAAGTTTTTGTAACATCTTACCCCAAGGGTGATATAAACCTATAATGAATAGTCCATTGACATTGACCATTCCTTGTAATCTTTTTAAAACTTTATTGTAAGCGGGAATATGATGAAGTACTCCTTGACAGAGAACAACATTATATTTGGTGTCTGAACTAAAATTATTAAGATCTGCTTGTATAAATTTTGTATTTCTTAATTTAAGTGATTTACTAATTTTTTCCGCCCAACTAATGCTATCAGCAAAATCAACTCCTGTAAATTTTACATCGAGATTTTTTCTAGCAAAATGATTAGTTGTAAAGCCTGTACCACAGCCTGCATCTAGCACGGTTTGTCTGCCACTAATATATTTTCCTATAAAGTTAAGGTATCTATTTCCATTATAATATTCTAAAAGATCGCCTGCAGAATACTTGCCGGGAAAATGATTCTTATCATAGAACGCTTTAATATTTTTTTCTAGTTGTAACATTATTTGTAAACGTATGGGTCTTTCTTCTTTAGTTCTTTGTGCCTCTTACGGCGTGCAAGCACTAATTTAATCCTATTGGTTATCTTTTTTATCCAACCAAACATTTTTTTCTCCTATTATTTTTATAAAACTTGGTAACATTAATTTTACAGCATCATCGTGGGCATCGTCAAGTGGATGTGTGGTTCCTCTTTTATAATCATTCAACAATGACCATTGGTTAAAGCCCATACATCTTTCACCAAAAAAGAACCATTTGTTTAAATCCAGTTCGCTGTACAGATTATGCATCAATTTGTCATTGTCTTTTCTATGCACCATATTGTCAAAAAACAAAGTGTTATCTGCTAAAGTAAAAAAATATGGAATTTTCCGTTTTTCCAAAATATTCTGTAACCAAATTATACTTTTCAAACTTAAAAATGTCTCATGATAGTCGTTTGCCGCATACCTGTACAAGCTATTTGCAAAAGGCCTTACGCCCGCCTTGTTAAAATTTTCCTGGCGTTCTTTATGCAACTGCTGTTGAATTAGATTAGATTCAAGTGCTTTGTATGCTTCTTCTTCTCTATCGTCAGTCTCCCAAGGAGTAATAGACGCCCATCGTTGTTCATCTAAAATCTTGTGTGGAGGCATTGCCCAATCATATCTGGATATAAATGTCCACATGACACTGACACAATCAATGTTGTCAACTTCATTGATTTTTTGAAAAACATTTCTTGCAATTGCAGAATTTCCAATTCCGCCTTTTGCACAACAAATATAATCTGAAAAACTACCGTTGCTGTATAATTGATATGCCCAAGACTTTTTACTAGGATATCTACTTTCAAAGTCGTCGCTTAACTCGTGTCCAAAAGTAAAACTACAACCAGCTGATATAAAATTACTCATAAATTTTTAAAATATTATTTAAAAGTGGAAAAGTATCACGAAAATTTTCTTTTCTGTACACATCTGCTTTCAAAATACGTTGTTTTCTAAACTCTCTAATTGCTTGCGTATCTCTATCAGCACTGTTCATATATCTTAATGTGCCTTCAAAGTCTTTTAAATTACTGTACCTTTCATTTACAATGTCCTTTATTTGTTTTGGTAATGTTTGAATATTAAAAATATCAGGATCAAAACAAGTGTTTACATAAAAAAATCTTGGTTTGAACTGTCTTGCCCACATTGCCAATTTAGCCAAACTAAAAATATTGAAAATATTGATTGTGCTACATATTTGAAACTCCATATTTTCAGTTTGCCTTTCTTTAAACTTTGCTAAATTTTGATTTACTTCTATCCATTTTGCAGGATGTCTTTGATATTCAAATTGTTCTCCTACGTCATCAATACTGAAGGCAACTTCAACCCTTTTGAAATGACTCCATAAATCAAATATCTCCTGCTGTGGTAATTGTGTTCCGTTTGTGTTGTAATGAATATCAATATTTTTTGCGTATCCTTTTTCAACACAATGCTCTAGAATTTTGAAATGATTTTTGATCATAAATGGCTCTCCGCCTGTGAACTCAAAAAATTCTGCTTCTTTGAGACAATCTTTTACATCATCAAAAAATTTAGGATGTTGTTTTGGCCAGCCACCTTCTTTTAAGTTTTTCATAGCAGTATCATTTTTGCCATAGTCTAGTTCTTCTTGTGCCCATTTTGAACTGCTCCAACTGCCGCATATTCTACATTTTAAATTGCATACATTACCTAATTTGAAATCAATAAATTTTAATGAAGGCTTACTCTCTGTTGTCCAATCCTTGAGACTTTTTTTCATTTTGTAAATTGAATTCATTCTTTTTGATGTTTTGTTTGCATCTTCTTCTGCCCAGCAATTACTACATCCGTCTGGACGTTCATTTTTGCTAAACTTTGCACGTAAGTCATCCATATACTGGCTGTTTTGAATTGTTTTAAGATCTGTATTATACACTTTAAAATCTCCAATAGAGCCTTTATAAAGACAACAGGGCGATGCACCGCCATTGACATCTATTTCCAGATGTGTCCAAGGCAACGGACAAACATTTGATTTTATATACTTGTCCACCAATTCAATACCTCTGGTTCTTTGGCCAATATCTTTTGAATATTAGTTCCTCTTCTTTTGTCAATCATTTCACACTGTGATTTTCCATCTCTCCAACCCTTTTGGCAAGTTTCCTTATCATACCTTTCGTCATTTGTTGGATGATTCATAAGATCTTCTAATCCTTCAAGAAACGCAAGATTGAACACGTTTCTCTTTTCGTTTTCATATTTCTTTTTTACTTTGTTAACAATTTTGTTTAGCAGTTTTCTCGGCAAGAACAATGGACTCATATATGTGTCTGGTGCAAAAGTAAAAACTTTTTTACATAACAAAGGAATTTTAAGATCCTTTTGTAATTCATACATGTTTTCCAAGTCAAACAATCCAGGTAAAGTAACAGTAAGATCTAGTTGCAGTTGTCTAGGGTGCCTAATCCATTTTCTAGCATATTTCATGTTTTCAAGCCATTCGTCATATTTTAAACCAGTCCTTATGTATTCACCAATTTCACCAGTCCCGTCTATAGACGCATTAATTTGCCAATCTTGAAACTGTGATAATATGTCGTCAAATAAATTTTTTCCAAAGAAAATAATCCTACTCATATTTGAGTTATATCTAGCAAACACCTCGTTTGCATAACCTAATTCAACTACCCTTTGCATAGCAGTCCAGTGAATTTTCCACATTAAAGGTTCCCCGCCACACCAGTAAAACTCTTTAACAGTTTTATTTTCCACTGCTTCTAAAAACTCTTTAACAACATGCTGATCATGAAATTTCTGTAATTGTTCTTTCACATCTTTTTCCATCCAAGGTTCAATCTTGCCTGCTTTTCTATCCTCAGTTTCCCAACTAGAACTTAAAGGTGGACCACACATTCTACAGGTAAAATTACAAAGGTTACTAAACCGATAGTCCCAACTAGAAACTTCCATTGTAGTCTCGCCGTCATCCGTGGTTTTATTGAATGCTTCTTCAATTTGGTCATTATAGAATCTATTGAAATGTTGTCTATATACCTGTGCATTTAAAAGTTTATGATTACAAGTGTCACACTGTGGTATCTCTTCGCCTGCCATTAACTTTACTCTTATATCTTTCATATATTTTGAATTCCAGTGCTCCTTTAATGGAAGCATATGAAGACTATCCTTTTTATTAGGCCCGTCTGTGTCTATATACTGCTTAAAATTTGTTGATTTTTCTCGAGACGCACAACACAATCTTCTTTCCAATTGTGGTGAAATAAAAGTGTGAGTCCATGGTGCCATACAGAATGTTTTGTTTCCTTCACTGGGCTTAATTTTTTTCATATAACTCCGCTAATTCTGGAAATGTCTCAAGAATATTTTCATTCCTAATATCGTCTAATTTTTTCATACCACTTTTGAATTCGCTTATACTTTTGTAGTTGTCTCTTCTCATCATATAGTCAAGACCTGATTCGTATCCTTTTGTAGCACGTGTCAAATGATCTTTTGGACGTAACCATTCTAAATGTTTTTCAAATTTTTCTTTAACTTTTGCTTTATAGGACTGGGGAAGCAAATCAATCCTTTGCCAAAACGGAAACTGTAACAAATTAAAATTAAAATCTTGAGGTTTTAACAAGCCTTGTTCAACCCAGTTTCTATGAAAATCAGGAATATGTAAAGCATTAATTAATCCAACGGTAGAACTAATATAAAAATCTACTTGTGGACAAACTTCTAACATACGTTTTCTATTTGCCACAACATTATCCCACACGGTGCCTTTTCTCATATACTCACCTCTGGCTCCTTCCGCATCTAAACTTGCACCAATAGACACAGAATCAAATTTATTCCATAATTCTAAAACATCAATATCTTTGTATTTTGTACGGGTAAAGTTTGTGTTGTATATTAATCTGACATGATACATTTTCCGTTTGTCTAATTCTTTTAGTATTCTATAATGCTCTTCCATTATAATAGGCTCACCTCCTGCAAAATAGAATTGTTCTACATGATCTATTTGCTTTAGCATTTGTTCCCAAATATCATCACTGCTTCTACCAACCTTCATAATCTTTGCGTGATCAGGTGGCTTACCTGTTAATTTCTTATGATCTTCATACCAATTGCTACTAAACCAAGTACCACAACTTCGACAGGCCAAATTACAAAGATTACTAAATCTTATGTCCCAATATTTTATAATAAAATCAGCAGAGCCATCTGGTTGTGTGTTATCAACCATACCAATGTTATGCCCAAAATGTTTGTTAGAACTTAATCGCAAACTGAAAAATCCTGACTTTTCTTGATCATAACATTTTGTACAATGTTTGCTTTTTTTATTGGCAAGCATGTTTTGTCTTATCTGTTTCATGTCTTTACCATTAAACACAGTTTCCATAGAATCTTTATTCAAATCTCCAACAGGATATTGATCTAAAGCAAAACAACAAGGATATGCTCTACCATCTGGAAATGCATGAATATGTAGCCAAGGCATCATACAAAAAGATTCACTATCTAATAGTAACTCCTTTTGTTTAGGAGTCATGTCTTTAATTTTTAACTGTTCTGGCTCTTTAGCCCCGTACTCATATGCCACGATACCATTCTCCTATAACGGGAAAAGTCTTTTGAAAGTCTTTATCCCTACGTTTGTCATATTGACTGTAAAATGTTTTAAAATCTTTTTGTAATTTACTTTGTTCTGCCGCACCTGCGTGTGGTGTTTTTACTACATTCAGATAATCTATTAATCTTTGTGTATGATTAACTTCCATTTCTTCCAACCATTTTTTATTTTTATTTAAAAACTTCTCAATGTCACCTTTAAATTTGTTTCTAAGATCATCTGGCAGTATCAATGGAGATTGGAAACTAGGAAATCGTAAAATATTTAAAGTAAAATTTAAAGGTGTCCTATAGACTCTATTTGTACAGTCTTTTAAGTAAACAATTGTTTCTAAAAATTCAGCCAATGATTCTAAACATAATGCGTTAATTGTACACATGTTATGAATTGCCCTTGGCACTCTGAGAACCATAAAATCTAGTATATTTTTGTACCATTCAATGTAATCTAAACCATCTCTAATATATTCTGCTTGTTTAAATGTTGCTTCATTTGATGTATACAATTCAAATCTATCAAAATTTTTCAATTTGTTTTTGAATCTATTCATTACTTTATCATTGGCACACATATTAGAATTAATTGCCAGTGTCATATTAGGATTCATTTTGCCGCCTTGTGTTTCTATCCAATCAAGTAATCTCCATAAATTAGGAGACATCATAGGTTCCCCACCTGTGATTCTAAGTTCATCTAAACTTTTGTGTAGATCAGTTTCCCACCATTTGTAAAATGCTTCAACATAAGGATTGGTTTCGTCTTTTTTGTATGGTTCTGCACTTTCGTGACTGTGGGTAAAATGGTTTCTGCCATCTGATGTTAAACCTGTGTATGCACCTTTTTGTTTAATATCATTTGCCCAAGTTGTACTAAAAGCAGGATTACAGTATGTACAAGCAAACTGGCAAGTTCTATCAAAAGCAATTTCTAGTGTTTTAAGATTCCAGTCTGCATTGTGATCACTGTCAAATGCTTTTTGCAAATCTTGGTCTTTGAATATTTTTGATTTATACACTCTATCGCTTATTGCATCTCGACCTATGTCTTCAATTTTCCAGCAGTACTCACAACCAGCGGGTCTTTCACCACACTTCATTTGACGGCGTTGTTCTTTCTTTTGCTTGGTATTGTGTATTGCACTAGGATTTGTTTTAATTTCTTCCAAATCTATTTTGTGAGGCAACGGGTGGTGACAACTTGTAGTCATACCACTACCTAACCATATAGTTGCATTGAACCATTTAGCACCACAAAAGCTGGCACTTTTAGAATCAAGTATTTTTCTTTTGTAATCTATATCGGCCATATTCCTCCTCCTTTTTCCCATTCCTGTGTGAAATAAGGATCATAATGTTCCCAAAAATCTTGTAATATAATTAATTTTTCTTTTGGAGCAAATGCCTCACTTTTAAAAATTATGTTTTTTGTCCAATAGTAGTGAGCAATTGGTGGTGGTTGTTTATAGTCTAGATAATAATACTTTTGAAATGAATCAACAGCAAACTCGTGTAGTCCTTGATTTTTATTATAGAAGGCAAATTTTGTCCAGTCAATTTCGTGATATAATTTATAACTGCTGTCTATAACATCTTGTTGAGAAATCATCATTGTGTACTTCAAGCTATAACTATTCAAAAAATGTTGTGTGCGTAAAATATGTTCTAAAGTTTCTAATGGTTGTTGGCTTTCAGACCACATTATATACAAATGACTTATTCCAGATTTATATTGCATTGCACTATCTATTACATCTCTACTAATTTTTTCATTACCGCTATCAATATTTCCTCTATTAATAATTTCATGATCTGTGAACCATTCAATAAATTTTGGCCAGCTGGGCCAATGATAATTTGTAAAACTACAACCGTGTGTTAAAATTTTCATGCGTTTTTACACTCCTGCCAAAATTCCAACATCTCTGGAAATGTGTTTTCAAATCGCGTTAAGCGTCTGCGATCGTGTTCGTTAAAAAATGCGTAAAAGTTCTTTTTTAACAGCGTGCTTGCGTCTGCGTTTTTTTGCCAGTAAGCAAGATTGCGTAGCATTTTTTGAATTTCAAAGTCTTTGAATATGTGTAATCCGTTATCTTCCCCAGAATTTTTTCTCATATATTCTATGTTGTCTTTATGTATTTCCTGGTATGCTTCAGGTAGCATTGTGATCTGTTGCCAAGCCGGCTGACGAAGTAACGGAATATCAAACCATACACGTTGATAGTCTTTGGAATGCTTTTTACGTAATGCTAATATGCCCTCCAACAGCTTGCGTAAGCCTACCACACTTAAATTGTTGTAGGTAATAATGAATGTGATGCTGTTCCTATACGGAATACGTTCTAAGAATTCGTCAACATTGTCCCACATTCTGTTGAAATCCAATCCGTGCCTGATGTATTCTGCCTGTTTGCCCCAGCTGTCTACACTCACAAACTGCATCACGTGTTCCACTTTCTGCTCAAAACATATCTTATGGAGCATATCAAAATATTTTGCTTTTAGCTTATCGTCAGGTGGACACATATTGCTTGTGATATTCAAATGTAAATCGTCTTTGGGATGATCTATTATGTACTGAAACACCTTGTAAGTGTTGTGATCCATCATAGGTTCACCTCCGGTCATACGAAAATGTTTCAAATTTTTGTACAGGGTTGGCCACCATTTCCAAAATGCAGTCACATACGGATTTTCTTCTCTGTTGGGTATAGGACGTCTGCGTCCCTGAAAATGTTCAGGAGCATTGTGAGGAGGTGTGGTTGGAAACTCCCCATAACGCTCCGTCTCTTGTCCCCAGGTAGTGGAGAACTGTGGCGAACAGTAACTACACTTGAAATTACAAGCATGGTTAAAATTAACTTCCACGTACCTGGGTGTCCAACTTGTGGTCATTGGATTCTTTTTAATCTCTTCAAAGTCTTGCATAGCCCATGGTTCACCAGAACGATAATGCCTATCTGACATTTCACCCGTGTCTTCCATTTTCCAACAATACGAACATCCGTCTGGACGTTGACCTTGAAGCATTTTAAATCTTTGATCTAGTTTTTCTGCTGTGTTGTGCAGTGCGGCAGGATTGGTTTTGATTGCTTCCGCATCAATTTTGTGCAGTGGTGGATGGTAGCAACTGTTTGTTAAACCTGTGGGCAAATGAAATGAAACTTGATTCCATTTGGCCAAACACATTGTGGGCGACACAGTGTT
>CEOK01064672.1_pt1 | contig 10668 bp, 9 predicted proteins | sample 427001 | NCBI WGS metagenome assembly CEOK01 (sample SAMEA2591108, study PRJEB7988) | marine metagenome | isolation source: saline water (ENVO:00002010), including | reverse complement strand
GTCACCGACTTTGCTAAATTTCGTGGTTGATCAACATTACATCCTCTCATAACTGCAATATGATATGATAATAATTGAAGAGGAATAGTATTTATTAGTGGACTATATCTTTCGTCTGTTAGAGGGACTTCTATGACATGGTCAGCAATATTTCTAACCTCATTATCCCCCTCATTAATTATTGCAATTACTTTTCCATTTCTAGCTTTAACTTCTTGTATATTACTAACAACTTTTTCATAATTTTCCGTCTGAGACGCAATAACTACTGTTGGCATATCTTCATCAATTAATGCAATTGGCCCATGTTTCATTTCTGCAGCAGGATAACCCTCAGCGTGAATGTAAGAAATTTCCTTTAGTTTTAAAGCACCTTCAAGTGCAACTGGAAAATTAATTCCTCTTCCTAAAAATAAACAATTAGATGCATCTTTATAAATACTAGCGATATACTTGGCTTTTGAGTTAATATTTTTCAGTACATTATCAACTTTATTTGGCAAATGATTTAATTCATTTATTAGAGATTGATAATCTGCACTAGAAATTATTCCCTTTTTATTCGATAAAATTAGAGCTATCAATATGAAAACTGTTACTTGTGCCGTAAATGCTTTAGTTGATGCCACTCCAATTTCTGGACCAGCATGGGTATAGGCTCCTGCATGAGATTCTCTGGCAATACTTGAGCCTACAACATTACAAATACCAAAAATAGTAGCTCCCTTTCTTTTGGCAAGACTTATTGCAGATAATGTGTCAGCTGTCTCTCCTGATTGAGAAACAGCAATAACTATATCTTGTTCTGTAATTATTGGATTTCTATATCTAAATTCAGAAGCATACTCAACTTCAACTGGAATTCTTGCAAAATCTTCAATTAAATACTCCCCAACTAATCCAGCATGCCAGGAAGTCCCGCAGCCTAAAATAATTATTCTCTTTGCATTCAAAAATTTTTTCTCATATTCTATAAAACCTCCCAGAGTAATTATTCCTGACTTTGGTATTAACCTTCCTCTTAAAGTATCAAAAATTGATTTTGGTTGTTCGTTTATTTCCTTAAGCATAAAATAATCATAACCTCCCTTTTCTATATCTTGAAGTTCCATAGCCAATTCAAGAACTTTTGGTCTTTTAACTTGGTTAGAAATTGAAGTTATATTAATTCCTTTTTCTAAAGAAATTTTTGCAACCTCTTCATCTCCAAGATATATCACCTTATTTGTAAACTCTATAAATGGAGAAGGGTCAGATGCTATAAAGTATTCTTTGTCCCCAAGACCAAAAACTAATGGGCTTCCTTTTTTTGCAACTATAACTTGATCTTCATTACCTTGATCTATAATAACTATTGCATATGCACCTATAACTTGATTTAGAGCAATTTTGACAGCTTTTTCTAATGACACCTTTTCAGAGTCTTTAATAAATTCTATAAGATTGATTAGAACCTCAGTATCCGTATCGCTTGTAAAACTAAAGCCTCTTTTTTTTAATCCTTTTTTAATTACTGTTGCATTTTCAATAATACCATTATGAATTATAGCTAATTTTTTTGATTGGGAATAATGTGGATGAGAATTTATATCATTTGGGATTCCATGCGTTGCCCACCTTGTGTGTCCAATACCAATTTTTGAGGAATTAATATCTCCAGTGATTAATTCTTCAAGCTCTGAAACTTTTCCTTTTTTCTTAAAAATCTCAATTTTAGAATCTTTTAATACAGCAATCCCTGAGCTATCATATCCCCTATATTCTAATCTCTTTAGACCATTTATTAAATATTTGTAAATATTTTTTGAGCCAATATATCCAACAATTCCGCACATAAAACTAATTAATTATCTTGAAAGATATAATTTTAATTTAATTCCAATACTATCTTGATGAAAATTATTAATTATAACTCTATTTGGATTTGTGACAGAATATGGTACATAAACTATTAATTTTGATGATCTGTCATTCTCTACCACATCATGGATATACCTTGAAATATTAAATTTGTAGTTGTTGTTACTAACATTTATGTTACCGTCAAAATAAATTGAACCTTGAATACTTTGATCTTCATATAATAATGATAAATTTTCTTCATCATCAATCGCTGCTAACCCTAAATTACTTGGTGGAGGGAATATACTGTCTAAATTAGTAGACATATAAGGAATAATTATTTCGGCTTTATTGATGACAAAGTTTGAATCTTTTAAATTGTAAATTGTAGGAAAATTTATTTTAGATCTTATGCCTGCTCCACCTTGAATATAACCTATACTTAAATTGTCATTCAAAAATTGCTCATTAACTTGTGAATTAGAATAATCATTCTCCCAGTTAGTTAATCTATTACAACTTGAATTAATTTGAAAATCATAAATTATAGTATCTAAATTATTGGAATGAAAATACATGGTCAACTTACTTTCAGAACTTAATAAATCTAACTCGAGTAAAAGACCGTTCTCTGAGTTATTATTTGAAGAGAGATATAATCCATTAAAAAAATTTCTAAATGATGAATTATCAGCAAAATTTGATGAATCAGAATTTATAAAAGATTCGGCAATTAAATTATCAAGTTTTAATTTGATGGTTTTCTCAGAATTTGGTGTGATTAAGTGATTCCCCTGATACAAAAATTGATTATCAAACAAATAATTTTGATCACTAAAAGTATTATCATCATTTTCAATATTTTCCAAAACTTGATTAACATTTATATCAAAATTTGATAGACTATCTCCATAAAAATCAGCTATCTTGAGTGAAAGAACAACTGAATCTATAATTAGTGACTCATTGAAATTTACATTTGAATTTGAAAGTCTTATTTCTGTATAAATTGAAGCCTTTGTGTATCCAAAATTTTCATCATATATTTTTCCTAAATAAGAGGTTGGTGTATTGAAACTTGATAACGAATCCTCTTTTATAATTGATAAATTTACGGGCAAATTGTCTAAATATAGTATTTCTAATTCATTAGGATTAATAACACTATATCCAATAAGATTTGATTCTTTTTTACATCCAATAAAAATAGTAAATCCAGTTAATACGAAAATTAAAAAGAGATTTTTTAACATAAACTATTGAGAAAATAATTTTTCATAGAAAGGCTTATATTGCTCTCTATAATTGTCATCTGAATATTCTAAAGTTGGCAACTCTGAATTAGATAAATAGTTTAGAAGTTCGGAATCTAAATCCGAACTACCTTTCACAATTGCGTCAGAAAAATTTATTGCTGTTTTTGAGAGCTCTTTGAAATTACCATTCTCTAGGCCTTTTAATTCTTTATCTAAATATCCATCTAGCTTCATTTTATCTACAAGCCCCTTACCTAAATTCCCACTAAATGGTTGGTTATAGAAAGAATATACTACTTTTGATTTTTCAAAAATAGGATCATCATGATAAAATTTCTTTAAATACATAGGGAGAAAACTAGCCATCCAACCATTACAGTGAATAATATCAGGCGACCATCCTAGTTTTTTAACGGATTCTAAAACACCTCTACAAAAAAATAAAGCTCTTTCATCATTATCTTTATAAAAGGTTCCTTTTTTATCTTGGGTTGTATATTTTCTTTTAAAGTATTCTTCATTATCAATAAAATAAACTTGCATCCGAGCTTGAGGTATTGAAGCAACTTTAATAATCAATGGCTGGTCAATATCGTTTACAATTAAGTTAATACCGGATAATCTTATTACTTCATGAAGTTGATGTCTTCTTTCATTAATACAACCAAATCGAGGCATAAATAACCTAACTTCAATTCCTGATTCATTCATTGCTTGAGGTAAAAATCTTGATGTCTTTGATAGGTCGTTCTCAGGTAAATAGGGGGAAATCTCTTGAGAAACATATAATATTCTTTTCTTCATTGCCAACATTATTATAATCCAGCAAAAATACAAAAATATATTATATTTACAGCATATTTAGTCAGTTAAATTAATTTAATTTACTTAACAATGGAAATCCTTTCTAACAATTTTGAGCTAAATATTTTTCTTAAAAAAAATCAATACAAATCAATTGGTTTTGTGCCAACAATGGGCGCAATTCATGATGGGCATATATCATTAATTGAAACGGCTTTAAATGAAAACGAAATTGTCATTTGCTCCATCTACGTAAACCCTACTCAATTTAATGATATTAACGACTTTACGAGTTACCCTAAGAAAATTAATAAAGACATAAAGTTATTAATAAAGCATAAGTGTTCTGCATTATTTATTCCTCAAAATAAAGAAATATATCCTAATGGATACAAAGTTTTAAAACATGAAAATAATCTTTTTAATATTCTAGAAGGAAAGTTTAGACCAAATCACTTTGATGGAGTTGTTTTTATAGTAAATAAATTATTAAAATTAATTAATCCAAAAATTGCTTACTTTGGCGAAAAAGACTACCAACAACTTATTATAATTAAAAAATTTGTTGGGGAAAAATTTAAAAATACTATAATTAGGTCTTGTCCGACTTTAAGAAATAATTCTGGCTTAGCCTTAAGTTCAAGAAATATTTTGTTATCAGATTCTGAATATAAAAAAGCAAATTTTATATTTAAGAATTTAAAATTAATTGAAAGGATTCACAAAAAACATACTATATCAGAATGTAAAAAAATTGTCGCTTTAAATTTTAAAAATAATAAAGCATTTAAGCTAGATTATTTTGAAATTTGTAATTCCCATAATTTGACAACTTCTTTTTCTTGGGATGACAATGTTAAACATGTGCTCTTAATTGCTGTTTTCATTGGTAGAATAAGATTAATAGATAATCTAGTGCTTAATGTTAACTAAATTTTTATAATTTTGAATTATGAATATTAGTATTATAAAATCTAAAATACATAGAGTTAAAATTACGAATGCAGACCTAAACTATATTGGAAGTATTACGATTGATAAAAAACTTATGGATGCTGCAAATTTGATTGAAGGAGAAAAAGTTCAAATAGTTAATGTAAATAATGGAGAACGCATAGATACATATGTAATTGAAGGAAAATTTAACTCTGGTGAGGTTTGTATGAATGGTCCTGCTGCAAGGAAAGTTCAAGTTGGAGATGTTGTAATTATTATATCCTATGCCTTAATTGAAATAAATGCTGCAAAAAACTTCATTCCAACAATTATATTTCCGAATGAAAATAAAAATACTATTGATTAAAAATTATGAAAATAAAAACATTTTTTAAATCTCTTATTTTTCTGATTTTTGGTTTTATTATAATTTATTTCATATTTAAAAATCAAGATTTAAATAAAATGGTCTTGAAACTTAAATCTGCAAACTATTGCTATTTAATAGTTTCCATGATCTTTGGATTTTGTGCATATATATTTAGAGCTCTAAGGTGGCAAATTTTAATAAATACAATGCAATATAGTTCAAAATTTGGTCCTGCCCTACATAGCATTTCAATTGGTTACCTGGCTAACGTTATTTTTCCAAGAGCAGGAGAAATTGTTCGTTGTACTTATTTTAATCAGGTGACTAAGGTTCCTGTTAAAAAACTCATTGGAAATGTAATTCTAGAAAGAGTGATAGATTTAAGTATTTTAATTGTATTGTTATTATTTAGTTTCACAATAAAATTTAATGAAATTTCGATATTTTTCTCAAATTTTAAAACCATTAATCCCAAAAATTATATTCCAATCTTAGTTTTAATTTCAATATTGATATGTCTATTATTTATTTTTCGAAAACGTATTTTACGTTTTAATTTTTTAAAAAAATTACAAAATTTTCTATCTGATATCCAAAGTGGATTCAAATCTATATTTTACATCAATAAAAAAAATTTATTCTCATTATACACCATCTTGATTTGGCTTATGTATATATTTATGACTCAAATTTGTTTTTACAGTATCCCTGAAACTTCTAATTTGAACTTTTTTGATGGAATTTATATTACAGTAATAGGAGGGCTAGGGATGATTATTCCTGTTCAGGGGGGGATTGGATCATATCATGCTGCGGTTACTTTAGCGCTTTTGAGTTTAGGTCACTCTGAAACAACTGGAATCACTCTTGCAATTTTAATTCACACTGCCCAATCTGTAATGATTTTATTTTCAGGAACTATATCAACTGTTGTTTTATCTTTTCAAAAAATAAAAAGCTAAATGAAAAATATTATCCAACATGTTGAAAAAAAAATTTATTCTCTTGAAAAGTTAAAACCAACTTTATTGATGTGGAGAAATGATCAAAATAATATAATATTTACAAACGGATGTTTTGATTTAATTCACTTTGGTCATATTAAATGTCTAATTGATGCGAAAAGTTTTGGTGGTAAACTAGTAGTTGGTTTAAACTCTGACATCTCTATTAAAAATATTAAAGGGAATAATAGACCGCTCAAAGATCAAAAAACTCGAAGTTTTATTCTTGCCTCTATGGAATTTATTGATGCAATAATTATTTTTGATACAATAACTCCAAAAAATTTAATAAAGGAGATTAAACCTGATATTTTAATTAAAGGTGGGGATTATAAAAATAAAAAAATAATTGGTTCGGATATTGTAAAAGAGTATGGAGGTATTACCAGAACTGTGAGTTATGTAAATGATCAGTCTTCATCAACCTTAATAAATAAAATAAGTATTAGTGATTAATAAAAAAAAAATTAAATCAGCTTTTTTTTGTCAAAATTGTGGATGTGAATATACTAAATGGCATGGTCAGTGTAACAATTGTAATAAGTGGAATTCAATTATTGAAGAATTAGTAGTCAAAAATGAAAGTAATTCATTAGTTGATTCAAAGTCCTATGCAATAAAAGTTGATGAAATTGAAACTAATGATGAGCTCAGACTTAAAATCTCTGACAATTACTTGAATGAATTATTTGGAGGAGGAATTGTATGTGGATCTTTGATTCTTTTTTGTGGTGAACCAGGAATCGGAAAATCAACTTTAATGCTTCAAATTGCTCTCTCAACAAATAAACTAAAAACTTTATATGTTAGCGGAGAAGAAAGTACAAATCAAATTAAAATGCGAGCAAACAGACTCGGATTTACAAGCTCCGATTGCTATATCATGTCTGAAACTAACACTGAAAAGATATTTGATCAAATTAAAAAAATTTCTCCTGCATTAATAATTATTGACTCTATTCAGACTTTAAACACTAAATCCATAGACTCGTCTCCAGGTTCAATATCTCAAATTAAAGAGAATGCTTATTTATTAAATAATCTTGCAAAGCAGTGTTCTATGTCGGTTATATTAATTGGTCATGTTAATAAAGAAGGAAATATAGCTGGGCCAAAAATTTTAGAACATATGGTTGATGTAGTATTAAATTTTGAAGGAGATAAAAACAATATTTATAGAATTATTCGAAGTAAAAAAAATAGATTCGGCTCCACTCAAGGAGTTGCAATATTTGAAATGATGAGTAATGGTTTAAGAAATGTTAAAAATCCCTCTGAAATACTGATTTCAAACAAAATTGAAAAGTTAAGCGGAACTTCAATTGCGATTGCAATTGAAGGAATACAACCTATCCTTCTTGAAGTACAAGCACTTGTTAGTCCGGCTATTTATGGTACTTCTCAAAGAAGTTCAACAGGATTTGAAATTAAAAGATTAAACATGCTTCTTGCTGTTCTAGAAAAAAGATTTGGTTTTAAATTAAGTTTAAAAGATGTATTTTTAAATATAACTGGAGGAATAAAAATTGATGATCCGTCGATAGATTTAAGTGTTGTAATCTCCCTTATATCTTCAAGTCTAAATATTTCAATATCGGATAAATTTTGCTTTACTGGTGAAATAGGATTATCAGGAGAGATACGACCATCACCAAGAATAAATCAAAGAATATTAGAGGCTGAAAAATTAGGTTACGAGAAAATATTTATATCTAAATATAATAAACCCAGCTGTAATCATAAAATTGTCGTTTCAAAAGTTGGTACGATTGACCAAATTTATGCAAATCTTTTTAAGCTAAACTAATTACCACATACACCAGGAGCTTGACAACATCTTGGTAGATTATGAAAAATTTCTGGATCAGGATTTAAGTTGTCGGCTCTGTAACCTAAATTTCTAATCAATTCTTTTAAAACTTCTGGAGATGTTTTATTTGATTTATAATCAATTGAAATTATTCCATCTTTAAGATTTAACTCAGCATATTTAACGCCTTTTTCAAAAGCTAAGGTCTTATTGACAATTAAATCATTGCACATTCCGCAGACAGCACTTGTTTTAATTTTAATATTTTTGATTTTCTTTTCTTTGTCTTTCGCAATTAATGAGGTTACAGAACAAAATACAACGAGTAATAAAAAGTTTTTCATAGGTCAAATTTTAATTAAAGTTTTTTCTGATTCCAAAGTAAGCAATTCTACCCATAGTTGGGCCCCATATCATTGAGGCATCAAAATTATCAGAATATGGGTTTTCAAAGCTTCTTATTGGATTTTTTTGTCTAAAATTTAAAATATTTTCAATTCCTAAATATACATCTAAATTTTTAAACTTTCTTGTTACTTGTAATGAAATTAAATTGAATCTATCTGACCAAAATTCACTAATATCCCCTTGAGATGGTACTCTCATTGAGCCAATGTTTTGAATTGTTAGAGATGTACTGTACTTATTTTGCCATGTATAATAATAAAATTGTAACAATTTACGATTTTTGGGAATAAATGGTATATACTTTTGAACTAATCTATCCTGAATTTTAAAGTATGATTTTGATGTGTTAAATTTTTGAGAAAATTTAATCTCAAAACTTCTAGATACTTCAAAATCTAAATTTACTTGAATGTTACTGGCAAACGAACTTCTGTATGAGTTGTAAATATTTATTTTATTACTTTCTTCCAGATCAATTATAATTTGATTTTGAAAGTCGATAAAATTATAATCAAAATCTAAATTAAAATCTTTATTGAATATTTCAAATTTAGTTAATATTGAAAATCCATAATTTGATGATGACTCCGGGTCTAATTCATTATAATTTGAAAAATGAATACTTCTTGTGCTATATAAATATGATAAATTTTCCGGTATAAAATTAAATATCCTATGAGCTTTACTTGCATTAATTTTAAATATTAATTTTTGATTATGATCGTATTTTAAATTTATTCTTGGAGAAAATTTAAAGCCTTTATCTCCTCTTTTTATTAAAAAATAGTCAAGTCTATTACCAATTAAAATACTAAGATTAGACAATTGAAACCTTTGAACTTCAGTAAAAGCACCAAAAATATGATCTGTCCGCTTTAAATTTATTATATCTATATTATTTCTATCTAGAAATTCGTCATAAGAATCTAAATAATAACTTGCGCCAACCCTTAATTCGTTTCTCATATCAAATATATTTGTATTATAAATAGAATTAAAGTAACCACTCATTTGATTTGCGTCATATAAATTTTCTCCAAAATTATTTACAATATTCTCATTTATGTAATTTATGTTGAGTTCTAAAACCTTATTATTTTTAAAATTTAAAATTAACTTTGAAAATAACTCTTGTTGATCATTATCAAATTTTACTTTATATCTACTAATCATAGGATTATAACTTCTAATCTGCCCTGTTTTTTTTAACTGTGACACACCTCTATATCCAAAATAAAAATTACTTTTTTTTGTCTGCCTCTCAAAACTTAATAAAAAAGTGTTTAAATTTTTCTTTGGGATATCAATAAAAGTGTCTCTATTTTGATCTCCTGGATTCTTATTTAGAGAACTATGAACTAAAACTGAAGTATTCCAATTATTATTAATCACTTTACTAAAAACTAAATTATTTTCAATAACTCCGAAATGATTTAAATAACTATTTAATAGAATCTTTTTATTAGTTGGTTTAAATAGTTTGACATTAATTTGACCAGAAATAGATTCATATCCTTCAGTAACAGAACCGGAGCCTTTTACTATTGAGATAGATTCAATCCATGCACCCGGAATGAAATTTAAACCATGAATATTAGATAAACCTCTAACTAGTGGTTTATTATCAAGTAATATCTGTGTATATATTCCATCTAATCCAAGCATTTGAACTTTTTTTGTTCCTAAAACACCATCTCTTACTACAACATCAACTGATGGATTTGTCTCAAATGATTGTGATAAATTACAACATGCTGCTTTTTCCAACTCCGTATTTGTTATTACTTCTAAATTTTTTACATCTAATTTAGATTTAAAATTAGATTTCTTCATACTCAAAATATCCACATCCATCAACTGCATTGGTTTTAAAAAAAACTCAACGTTTTCAATTTTACTAATTTTGATAGTGTCTGGAAAATATCCAACAAAACTTGCAATAAGATAAAAATCTTTAGAATTTTCAATGACTAATTGGAATTTTCCATTTGAATCTGAAATAGTTCCTTTTGATGAATTCATAACATATATATTTGCTCCAAACAAAGGTTTAATTTCATCTCCGCTTACCTCACTAACTTTTCCCTTAATCATAAAATTCTGTGAAAAAATATTGCTTGAATACAAAATTAATAATACTAGTATTTTTCTAATCATATTTATATTGATATTTTTTTTTATGAATATTTTTTAAAAAATTATATAATTCAGATTTAAAATACTCCCAATTTGTTTTTT
>CEOK01170989.1_pt1 | contig 10670 bp, 9 predicted proteins | sample 427001 | NCBI WGS metagenome assembly CEOK01 (sample SAMEA2591108, study PRJEB7988) | marine metagenome | isolation source: saline water (ENVO:00002010), including | reverse complement strand
ATAATACAAAGATAAAAATCGGCGTTTTAAATGTTCAAAGGTGTATAAAGAAAATAACTATAAATTTGCTGAAGAATTTTCATAGCAAATACCTGAACAAACTGAAATTTTAAAAACAATTGTATCTAATAATAGAATAGTAAATGTAATGGAAATTGGATTTAATGAAGGTCATTCTGCCGAAACATTTTTATCAACTAATAAAAATATAAAATTAGTTAGTTTCGATATAGAAGAACATAATTGTGATGAGAGGGACATAAGTTTGGATAAATATAATATTTAATTATATTATAATGCAATTAATTAGTGAAATAAAAGATAATAATATTTTTCATATATTTTTCTTTGATATTATTAAATATTATGACCCAAAATATAAAAATGTTTATATTAATTCAGAAAGAATAGAAAATAATAAAAAAAAAAAATTATGTCAGAAATGGAGATTATTTGTTATGAAAAAATTATATAATAATGTAGAATACTTAACAGATATATCTTGTACTGAATATAATAGTAAAAATATATCGCCAACTATAATATATAAGGGATATAATTTTGCGGAGTTTATAAAATATAAACCCCATCCTCATTTATGTAAAATATATCATAAAATTATATCAAATAAAACATTAGTACAAGATAAATATATATTATTAAATCAAAGAGAAATAGATGATAGATATTTATATGATTATAATACAAAATTAAAATTAGAAGATTTTTTATTTTCTCAAAAATTAAAATATCCTTTAAAAGTATGTAATTTTAGTAATATGACACCAGAAGAACAATACGAAATATGTAATAATTGTGTTATTTTTATTTCAGCTCATGGAGCAGGATGTACAAATTTAATTTTTACACCTAAAACTGCGCCATTTACTGAAATAAATTTTAGAAAACATTGGTATTGTAATGAGGTATGTAATGATCATTTTAACGGTAAAATTTCAATTAATGAAAAATGTAATGGTTTTAAACCATATTTTCATAAAGCCGATTATCATAATTTATGCTACTTAATAGGTAAAAAATATTTAGAAATAGAAGCTATAGAATATGGAGAGGGCTTTAATAATAGAAATCCTATTAGTAAAAAAAAAATATATATAGACGGGCATAGTCTTATAGAAAAAATTCATATTAGCATATAAAGAGCTATCATAAATTTTTAGTAATAATAAAGTGATGATTATTGAGTGTATATATAATAGTTATTAAAAAATAATGCCAACCAATTTCTCTCTCGTAAAATCTTTATATATATCTGGTATATTTTTTTCAATATATAATAATTTATGATAACAATCTTCTATATCTGGTTCACACCATTCAGCCTCATATTTTGAATATTGTGAGTCAATAAATTTATTAGTATTTGTTATAGTATGATTCACTTCTATAAATTTATTATAATTTTGTAAATACTCTTTCGGAGCAGAATATTTCGTAGTTAGAATATATTTGTTTTTTTGACTAGCTTCATATATTGTTAATCCATAACCCTCTGATCTATGTAAACTAATATAGATATCGCATATATCCATTAGATCATTATAATCATTATTGCTTAAGGCATGAGGTATAAGCTTGAAATTTTTATTTTTTATATTATCGAGTTTTTGTTCTAAAATTTTATTATAGTGCAAATTATTTATTTTTAAGATAAAAAAATAGTTAGGATTATCACATCTTTCTATTAAAGAGATATATCCACTAATATTTTTACGATAAATACAAGAGTGAACATCACATATATAAAGGCAAATAATTTTATTTCTGTAAGGTATTTGCTCTATAAAATTATTTTTAAACGGTACTAGTGGTAAATGAACAACCTTGCTATAATAGTTATCTAAAATACTCTTTACAAATAAAGATGGTACAATAATTTTATCAAAAAAAGTAAAAATATGATGGTAATCGGCTTCTTGCCCTGCAACTTCTTGAACATAATAAAGAATAAATTTGGTGGAAGAGGTTTTTATTTTTTGACATTGTTGAATAATTTGTTGTAAGGTAAAAATATCTACTAAAACGAATATACTTATTTGGTTTTTTAGTAGATTGATATTATTTAAAGTTGGAATATTATTAGTATTTTTTTTATGTGCTGGTGTATTTATATTATAGATTTGATGTTTTATATTATATTTAAATAGTAAATTGTGTAAATTATGGGCATTTTTTGCAATACCAAAATGATAATTAAAATAACCAATAATATTCATTAATTTATAAACTAAATATAGTATTAAATCTCTTTTAAAATTGTTTTGAATAACATAGTTCTTTAACTTTTATCTTATCTATTATTTTAGTATAATGATTTCATATTAAAGTAAGTAACTAATATATAACTTATCGTCCGCACTAATAAGTTATAAATAAATATAAATATTGTCTATAAAATATATAATATGAATACTATTAAAGTTGAGAATTTTACAGTAAATTATTATGAAAATGATGAAGTAATTGGAAAAAATATATCTAATGGTGTTCTTTGGGGTAATGAACATAAAGAATTATTTCAGAAATATTATATTCCAAATAGTAATATTTTAGATATTGGTGGATTTATAGGCACAACTTCTTTGATATTTAGTACAATAATTTCTGAAAATAAAAAAATACATGTATTTGAACCTCAATATTATGACTGTTTAGTTAAGAATATTAAAGACAATAAATTAGAAGATATTATTATACCATATAAATATGGGTTATCAGATCTAAATGGTTTTATACCATCTAATAATATAAATTTCAGTGAAAAGGGTAATTATGGAGGTCTATATTTAACTTCTTTATATGACAAAGATTTAGAAACATATATGGTTTCGAAACAACAAAATACAGTTGAATTAAAAAAATTAGATGATTTTGAATTTACTGAAATAGGATTAATAAAATTAGATGTTGAAGGATTTGAATTACTTGTATTAAGGGGAGGAATTCAAACTATAATAAATAATAAATATCCTCCTATATTTATTGAAATATGGGATAATGACTGTTGGAGAGATTTAGATCATACAAGAGAGTTTTATAAAAAAACTAAAAATAATATAATAGAATTATTATATAATTTAAATTATAAGATTGATTGGAATGAAGGACATGATTATGTATTTATACATGAATGAACACACTAAAATAAATTTTAGTAAAGGTGTAAAACAATTTATAAACTAAATATAGTATTAAATCTCTTTTCAAATTGTTTTGGACAGTATAATTCTTTATTAATTGTGTTTTCTCTAAATTCAATATAATTAATCAGGCCTAGTATTTTAGTATAGTCATTTTCAATTAAATTTATTAAAATCTCTGATGGTTTATTATTAAAGTTAATAACTGCATCTATATAATTTTCTATACAATATAAATTATCATCAATATATGGATTTAATTGTTTACTGGGAGCAATAATAGGTGTTTTATAATATAATGCTTCTAAAATGGTTGGTCCAGAAACAGGAGTGCCAAATCCTAATATAAATTTAACATCATGTAGTATTTGATACCATAATTCCGTTGATAAATATCCTAAATGTATTACTCCTTTAATATTAATAGATATGTCTGTAGTTGAATAAAATTTAATACCTTTAGAACATAGATATTTTACAAGAGGTATATTAATATATTCTAATGATTTACCCCATAATAATCCTATCTGTTTATATATAGTTTTATTTATACTAGGTAATATAGTTAGATTATACCCTAAAAATTGATTTGCTTTAGAATATGGGTTGGGAGTTAATACTTGTTTAAGAGATAATAATTGATTATTTATATCATATCCTAAATCATCTATACAATTCATTTTTATTTTTTTTGATTTATTATCACTATCACATATTTCCCAAAAACTCATACAATATAATTTTACTTTTGAAATATCAAGTTGTTGTATAATTTTAGGAGAGGTAAATTGATCTACTATTAAATAACAAGATTTATCTTGTAGTTCTTTATATGATTTAAAAAAATCAACATCACTTCCACAATGTATATATGGATAATTATTATCTTCTAAAAATGTAATAAATGAATAAAACCATATTATTTCTCCTAGAAATAAATTAGATGAGTATATTTTGTAAAAATGTTCAATTTGCCATTCTACGATTGAAGAAAGTTTTTTATTTGTTAATTTTATTGATTTTAGTTTTTTATATTTTATAAATGCTGATAAATAATTAAATCTAGATTCATATATAATAAATGTTGGTTTATTATTTAACATATTAATTTAGATATTTATTATTTTAATTTTATTTTGACCAAAAATAAAATTAACTATTTTATTTAAATTCTTTATTTACAATTCTTATATCAGGTTTAATAATTATTCTACCATATTTTAATATTTGTTTATTAAATGATATATGTTCACATACATTATTAGATTCTACAAACAATTTTTCATCATATTCACATTTATTATATATATAACTTTTAATTAAACAACAACTTCCAAAGGCAGATTTAACTGAAATCTCTTCACTTGTAATACTAAATAAGTCTTCTTTTGATAAATTAATATTCTTTATTTTACGATGGCTAGTACACCTTTCACAATGTTTAAACATACAAGTATTATCGTTTTTTATATAATTTATATTACTATTAGTAACAACAGCTAATGAATCATAGTAATGAAGAGGTAATTTTCCATGTTTACATTTAACAAATGGAGTTATAGCTCCTATAGTTTCATCTTGATGAATATAATATACCATTCTAAATATAGTATCTCTTTCAAGAATAGTATCACTATCTAATAATAAAATATAATCACTATTTATTTTACCAAATCTATTTTTTGCTCTATTACGAATATAATTCATATGTAAACCACGATTTATATCAATACCTTCAGTCCATTTATATGTAGTTGATATATTTTCACAAATAAATTTACCTTTTCTATTTTTCATAAATTTGTGTACAATTATTTTGGTTTTATCAGTAGAATTATTTTCATAAATAAAATATTCAAACTCTAATAAATCATTATATAATTTTTCTGTTTTATAAAAGTATGTATTTAAATGCTCTAACCATTTTTCATTATTTTTAACTAATATAACTATCGATAATTTAATTTTAAATTGTGTATTTAATCGTTTAATAACATCATTCCAATTAAATAAAGTTTTTTGAATAATACCATGTTTTAAACAATTATTATAAAACAAATTATCATTATCTAATTTAATTAATAAATCTGATAGAGTATCATTTGTAAAAGTATATTCTGTATTATCCATTACTTCAACTAATGATGTATTTCTTGCAACAATTGCAGGAACATTATGCCACCAAGCTTCCACAGGAGGAATACCAAATCCTTCGTATTGTGATGGATATACAAATAACCATGCATTTTTATGTAGTACTGATAGTTCTTCTGAACTAAGATATCCAGTAATTATAACATTATCTGGAATATTATCAAAATAATCATCTGGTATTGCACTACCTATAACAAGTAAATATTTTTCTTTGAATGATTTTGGTAAGTTATTATATATATTGTATAAAATATCAAATCCTTTATGTAAATCAAATGCGGATTGAGAAAATATATATGATTTATAAATATTATATTTATGTAATATTTTTTTACTAGTAATATTATCTATATCTACATTTATATTATTTACACCTGTACCTAAATATTCCATATTATTAAAAATATCTATACTATCACTTAATGTAAACTTACTATTTGTTAGTAATTTAGTATATGTATGACAACTTTCTATTTGTTTATTATAATTATTTTTCCATTCAGGTAAATTATCATATAGTTTTTTTTTAAAAGGTATTAAATCATGTAATATACAATATGTTTTAATATTTTTATTTATTAGTAATGATTTATTTAAAGCTACTTTTCTTCTATCAAATTCTGATATATTAAGATATATAAAAGGATTAATATTATTAATAAATGATGCTAATTTTTCTTCATATATATATTCTTTATTATTATAATATATACTCCTTTCATGGTCTTTTGGATTTTCTATATTATTAAAGTAGCATTTAGTAAATGACGTATTATTTTTCAATTTAATACGATTAAGTAGTTCTTCTTCTAGAAAATTATTTATTAGTAATAATATTTTGTAGTCTTTATTATTTTCAATTAAAGTATTAACTAAATTTACTCCATAACATCCTATACCACGAGTTTCATGTTGTAAACATTGACAATCTATTAATATTATTGGTTTTATTGAGTAGACTATTCTACTTTTTTCACAACAATTTAATACAACGCGCTCAAAACTTTGTTCTATATTTCCATAATTCTCTCCTGTTAATATGTTTACTTGAGGAAATTGTTGAAATAATATCTCTGGATTATCTTGTATTTTATATTTATTTATGATGTAATTATAATCAAAATCTATAGGTTTATTTAATATATTATATAAGATAGGATCACCAAATAGTTTTTCACTTACTTTTTTTGTTAAAAAATACACATTTCCCTCTATAAATTCTTTATTTTTGTCTTCTATTTCTAAATAATCTAGTAGTTCATTTCTATATATATTATTTACTTCCCAAATAGTTTCTCCTCTTTTATTTGTACTAAATTTTTCATTTATTAACCATTTCATATCTGGAAATACTCCATCATAATTATTTCGTTCATTTACAATAGAATCTAAATTATTAATTAAACTATCAAAATACATAGTTCGTCTTTGAACATTTGATTTACTATGCAAAAATAAAATATGGGTATAAATTATATTATTTGATAATAAATAGTTAATCATACAAAATTTTGCTCCAATATCTTGCCCTTTATTTGGGATTTTTAATACTGTATATAAATTAGGAATATTATTCCCTATACAATAAGTAATAATTATATTAAAATGTATATCAATTTGAGAAATATATATTCCGTATATTTCTTCAAATTTATCTATATTATAGCAATGTAAATGTGCATATAACATAGAATTACTAAAATTATTTTGTATTATTGAATAGTTTATTTTATTATAAAAATTTTGAATATTTAACTTATATTTGTGAAATAAATAAGGAAATGTTTTAGAAATTGTTTTAATTATAGAATATTCTTTTGATATAGTTTGAGTTAATATATTTGGTATGAATTGTTTTTTTACTAAAAAATTATTTATTAAATTAGTAATATAATGACATCCACTTCCATATTTTGGTATATATTTATTTCCATGTCTTGTACTCCATTTATTATTTTTAAATTTTGAATGTAAGCAAAACCCAGAAGAAATAATTGTTTCTAATTTAATATTATTTATATTAGGAAAAATAATATTTTTTCCCATTTTAAATTTCCAAAAAATTACATCATTTTCTGTTTTAATATATTTATTAATTATTTCTAAACTGTTTGGTTGTACAAACATATCCAAGTCATTTAAAAATATAATCCAACCTCTAGTTACTTTATCTAATAAATAATTATAATATGAATTATAAAAATATAAATCTTCATTTTCTTTATTTATTTTAAATATAGATATATTTTTTTTATATTGTTTTAAATATTTTAAACAACGATTATCATCATAACATATAATAATATTATAATTAGTATAACTCTGATGTAATATACTATCTATGCATTTTTTTATTAAAGAACTATTTTCATATGTATATCGAATTAAAATATTAAATATATTAGTAAAAGTATGTTCATTACTTTTATAAGTATTTAATAATTTAGGTAATTTGATAGTTAATACATTTTTTTCTTCCATAAAATTAGAATTATTATATGTTTTAATACCATATAATCCATATCGCCATTCTTCTTTTGAAAAATCAGGTCTATGCCATATTAAGATTTCATCTGTAAATTTTGTAATATCTATATTTTCTATAGAATAATAATTGCCATAGTAAGTTATCTCATTAGTTGAAGTTTTTGGATTATCTATTAGCCCCCATAAGGCATTTTTATTATTAAATTGTTTAATAGGATAGTACATTAATATAATAAATGAATTTATCCTTTAATCTAATAACGCAAATATTATAAGTAAATATTTATTTATAATATTTTACAAAAGTATAAATTTTTAAAATTTTTATCTGAATTTTTTATATTCTCAAAAAGTTTCCAAAACATAGAAAAAATGTATTTTTACCTAGATATAGTAAATAAATGCTTTAATATTATGTTTAATTAATGGAGGAAAGTTATGTAGGGGGTAAAAATATATCTATTAATTATTCATATTTCAAGTAAAAAACCAATGCTAACAAAATGCTAACAATTTTGTTATGCAAGTAAAATATTAAAGTGTTTTAGAATTAAACTTCTTACATAATTATAGTAAATAATTTATAATAAATTATTAAAATAATGATAAAAATAAAAAATGCTAACATAGGCTAATTTTAATAATTTCAATAAATAAAAAAAAAACTAATTTATTGAAATTTATTTAGACAAATGAAGAGGGATATTTAGTTTATTTATACTATATTTAATAAAATGAAGGTTAACTTTAATCAATTTATTAGAGACACTAGATAAATTCTAGGTACAAAACATAACTATTATGTACCCTATCTAAGTAAATTAAATTAAATTTAAATAAATAAACTATTTTAAAGAGTTGTGAATTTTAAATTTTTTAATCAAATTTTCTATATTCTCAAAAAAGTTTCAAAATTATAAAAAAATATGTGTTTTACCTAGATATACTAAGTCTAATGGGAATTTAATTTAGTAAATTACCTAGGGAAGTTATGTAGGAAGTAAAAATATGCAATTTATTTTCTACTATTTTGGACCAAAAAACGATGCTAACAAAATGCTAACATTTATGTTATAGTAGTAAAAATATTTATAAATATATTATATCTGTATGCTACAATTATGTAGTATAAATAATTAAAAAAAATATCTAAATATGTTAAAAAATCAAAAATGCTAACATCGGCTAAAACCGCAATATTTGATAGATTCAAAAAATGTAAAATTTAGTAAAAGTTACATAGACATTTGGAGAGTGTATAAATATATAAAATTAAAACTCTTGCTCTAGATAATGTAGTAAAATCTATGATAATAACATTATAACTATATACATAAAATTATATATATATATAATATAATGCAATTAGATAATATATCTGTAGATAATTTAGTACTTAATTTAAATAAAGTAAGCCCAAATTTTCATTGTCGCTGTGGCAAAAAATATAAACACCGTTCTTCTTTATCTAGACATAAAAAAGTATGTATAGATAAAGATAATAGCGATATGCTAATAAAAAATTTATTACAAATAAATAATGCTTTATTAAGTAAATTAGCTGAAAATCCAATTATACAAAATAATACACAAAATATTCAGCATAATGAAATTAAAAATAATAATATTAATAATCAAATAAATAATGATATTACGTTTAAAATCTATTTGGATAAAAATTGTGGAAATGCAATTTCTTTAGAAAAATTTGCTCAAACTTTGAAAATAACTATTAATGATTATTTAACCCAAATACATCAAGGCAGCGTCAAGGGTGTTGGTGATATGATTGTAAATAATTTAAAAAATTTAGATTTTGAAAATCGTCCAATACATTGTACAAATTTACAAAAACAAAAATTTTATGTAAAAGATGATACATGGGAAGAACAGGATAAGATAGAAGTAGCTAAAAAACTTTTCCCAATTATTAATAAAACTCTTTTGAGAAATGTTAATGAAATTTGGAATGATGCATACGGTTTAAATTGGGCATCTAATGAAAAGGTTAACGAGGAATATATGGATACTATTATAATATTAACTCAGCATGGTACAACTAGAGAAGAGGCTCAACGGCAATTAAAAACATTATCTTATATTAGTAAACAAATACCTTTAAGATTAGATAGACTGTTGCTATGTAAAGAATAATATTAATTATGTATATAATGAATGATATAAAATTAGTTATTATATTAGTACTTTGTTTAGTCATTTTAGGAATGTTATTCTTAAATACAAAAGAAGATGAAACGAAAAATACCAAAGAAATTGTTTATCTACAAAATAATCCTCTTCCATTATGGTATTATAGAAGAGGGCCTATTTGGCGTCCTCCATTCAGGCATAGACGTCGTCGTCGTTTTAGATAAAAAACTATTTTAGCTTTGGAAGTTTAATGATAGAGGATGAAGTAGCAGATGTATGTTTTGGTTTTTCTTCTAGATATTTGTAAGTAGGGTATAATGTTGTAATTGCGACTATTCGTCCTCGCTTGGTTGAAGTAGCAAATTTAGGTTTATCTCGTAGGTCAAAAGGAGGGATAGTTTGAGTTTCACGATAAAATTTACGTACAACATAGCGTATATTTGTTTCAGGGTCTCGCGCAGAACAATATGTTCCATGTTCATTAAGTGGTCTCATATGAGGGTTCCAGAAATCATAATATGCACAGGCTTGCCGTCGGCTTCTAAAAAGAGCTTGCATATAGCCTAAATGATTAAATTTTTGAATCGCTGGATCTGTTTTCCATTTATTTTCAGTATAAACTTGTGCTTCGAGGGTATATCCACGATTATATGTAATACTAGTATCTACCCGTAGGTTCATTACTTATTATATAGAGCTATATTTAGTTTCAATTTT
>CEOK01099298.1_pt1 | contig 10680 bp, 11 predicted proteins | sample 427001 | NCBI WGS metagenome assembly CEOK01 (sample SAMEA2591108, study PRJEB7988) | marine metagenome | isolation source: saline water (ENVO:00002010), including | reverse complement strand
AGCTCATTAACTCTGCTTCCTAATTTATTAGTAAAATATAAAGTGTTTAAATAGTATCTATATATGGGACCCTTAAAAGATATAAAAGTTATTGAATTTTCAGGAATTGGACCAGGCCCTTATTGTGGAATGTTATTAGCAGATATGGGTGCTGAAGTAATTAGAGTAAGTAAGAAGGGCACTGAGGGCTTAGAGAATAAATTTGATATTCATAATAGATCTAAACGCTCTATAACTGCAGATCTTAAAAATGCATCAACCGTTACTGAAATTTTAAAATTAATTGATCAAGTTGATGCAGTTATTGAGGGATTCCGACCAGGTGTTATGGAAAAGCTTGGTCTTGGACCAGATATTTGTATTGAAAGAAATCCTAAGCTAGTTTATGGAAGAATGACTGGTTGGGGTCAGAATGGACCAATGTCAAACCTTGCAGGCCATGATATTAATTACATAGGTCTATCAGGAGCTTTAAATTCAATTGGTCGAAAAGACTCAAATCCTATTGCTCCACTAAATTTAATTGGAGATTATGGCGGGGGAGGAATGCATTTAGCTTTTGGAATAGTTTCAGGTTTAATTCATTCAGTTAAAACAGGTGAGGGACAAGTAGTAGACTCGGCAATGATTGATGGGTCACTCTCATTAATGTCTTTCTTTTACTCTTTAAAAGAAATGGGACATTGGGAGGACAAAAGAGAATCTAATCTTTTAGATGGTTTTGCTCATTTTTATGATACTTATGAATGCAAGGATGGAACATTTATTGCTGTAGGTTCGATAGAGCCTCAATTTTATGAAGAACTTCTATTAAAACTTAATATCGATAATGAAAATTTTAAAGATCAATATAATAAAGAGTTATGGCCAGAGCTAAAGAATTTAATTGCAATAAAAATTAAATCTAAGACAAGATCGGAATGGGTAGAAATATTCTCAAACAGCGATGCTTGTGTATCACCAGTTTTAAATATGGAAGAGGCAAAATCTCATCCTCATAATATTTCACGAAATGCATTTATTGATGTTGATGGCTTTAATCAACCAAATGTTTCTCCACGATACTCCAAATCTAAGACTGAGATTAAACATAATGCAAAAAAAATTGGATCAGATTTAGATGATGTATGTAATGAATTTAAATTATCTAAAGAGGCATTTTAGTATCAAAAAAACGAATAGTATTCTTAAACGTTTTCTCTCTTAATATCTCTTCATCTATTTCCATAAGCTTTGAAATTTCTTTAACAATGTGATTCAAATTATTCGGCTCATTTCTATTATTCTTAGGTTTTTCATCTAGATTCTTTGGTATTAAATATGGACAGTCAGTCTCTATCATCAATCTTTCTATAGGAATATTTTTAATTGTTTTTCTGAGTTCAATATTTCTTTTTTCATCGCATACCCAGCCAGTAATTCCAATGTAACAGCCTAGTTCTAAATAAATGTCGAGTTGCTCTTGTGTTCCAGTAAAACAATGTACAACAGATTTATTTATACTAGATGAATATTTTTTAAGAATTTTTATAAACTCTATGTGAGAATCTCTTTGATGAAGGAAAAGAGGCTTGTTTACATCAATTGATATTTTAATTTGTTCCTCAAATGCAAATATTTGTTCCTCATATGTAGATAAATTTCTAAAAAAATCTAATCCTGTTTCACCTATGGCATGAGGATTATAAGAAGTTACTAATTCTCTAAGTTTTTTTAAATAGTCATCATTAATTTCATTGGCGTGATGAGGATGAACCCCAATTGTAAAGAACATATTCTTAGAGTATTGATGATAAATTTCTAATAATTTGTCTATATCACTTAATTGACTACAGATAAGTGCGAATTTAACAACTTTATTGTTAATTGCTTTATTAATAACCTCATCTATATCATTATTAAATCTATCACTTGTAAAGTTACAAGCTATATCAGCTATCTCATGCATATCTAGGTTTATAAATTTCTATTAATATAAATTATGAACTAAAATTAACCTATCATGAATCAATTTGAGAGATTTCAGGAAGCTTTAAAATTAGACAATATTAGTAAAAATATATTCAAGGTTAATCCAGATATTAATTATTTTGTAGGAAATACTCCTCATGGCGGTTATTTAATGGCATTAATGCATAAGGCGCTTACTAATATTTTGCCTCATTCGACAGCCATAAGCTCTTCAGTTCAATATATAAATAGAATTGATGCAATTCCATTTGAACTTGAAGTAGAGACTTTTAAGATAAGTAAGGGGAGCTCATCTGGCATGGTAAAACTAAAACAAGACGGAAGAATTTGTACCACATTTACTGGAACATGTTCAGACTTTGAATTTATGAAGGGATATGATGATCTTAAAAAACCATTTCCTGATATTTTTACTAGCAGCGATAAAAAAGACTATGTAAAGATGAATTACGATAAGATTTCTAAAGGATTTACGCCTGCATTTATTAAACAACTTGAGTGTTCAATTCATCCTGAACACGCTTGGTGGAATAGAACTTCAAGCTCTGAAAATAAAAAAAATGAAGCACGATGCAGTGCTTTTTTAGAAATGGAAGGTGGTAAACCAGACCAATTTTGTTTATCTTTTTATTCAGATATACTCCCTCCAGTTGTTTGTAACAAATATGGAGCTCTAGGATGGATTCCCACAATAACATTAACAACTCATATACGACAAATACCAATGACGTCACAAGTTTACGCTGACTTTAAAGCAACAGATATAAATAAAGGTTATTTTGAGCAAGACTGTAATATTTGGGATTTAGAAGAAAATTTAGTTGCTTCGAGCCGACAACTAACTAGAATACTAAAATCAGAAGAAAAATTATCTTAAAATATTAATTAATAGGAACTTAAATGCAATTCAAAGGTACAAAAAAATATATTTCTACAGATGATTTAAGCATGGCTGTAAATGCTGCGAAATCACTTGAAAGACCTTTATTGGTTAAAGGGGAGCCAGGAACTGGAAAAACTCTATTGGCTATCGAGGTTGCTAATGCATTAAATATGGAATTAATTGAGTGGCACATTAAATCGACTACAAAAGCCTCTCAAGGCTTGTATGAGTATGATGCTGTAACACGTTTAAGAGATTCACAACTAGGAGATGAAAGAGTAAAAGATATCGCAAATTATATAAAAAAAGGAAAGTTATGGGACGCATTTACATCTGAGAAACAGGTTGTTTTATTGATAGATGAAATTGATAAAGCTGATATAGAGTTTCCAAATGATTTACTGCAAGAATTAGATAGAATGGAATTCTATTGTTATGAAACAGGAGAGACAATTAAAGCAAAACACAGACCATTAATAATAATGACTTCAAATAATGAAAAAGAATTACCAGATGCTTTTTTAAGAAGATGTTTTTTTCATTATATTCAGTTTCCAGATAGAGAAACTATGAACAAAATTGTTTCGGTTCATTATCCTAAAATTAAAAAAAAGCTTGTTAATGACGCTCTTGAGATATTCTTTGATCTGAGAAAAATACCTGGATTAAAGAAAAAACCGTCAACATCAGAACTTATAGACTGGTTAAAACTTTTGCTATCAGATGACATGCCAGATGAAATACTTAAAAATGCTGATTCATCTAAAGCAATACCTCCATTATATGGTGCACTTTTAAAGAATGAACAAGATGTTCAATTATTAGAAAGGTTAGCATTTATGTCGAGAAGGGAATCTAATTCAAAATAAATGTTAATTAATTTATTTCAAACAATTAGATCTTCAGGCGTGCCTTGTACTTTGAGAGAGTTATTAGATCTCCTAGGTGCTCTTGAAAATCAATTAGTGTATGCAAATATTGACGATTTTTATTACTTATCTAGAGCAACTTTAGTCAAAGATGAAAAGCATTATGATAAGTTTGATAAAGCATTTGAAATTTATTTCAAGGGCATTGAAAAAATGGAAGACATTTTTCAAGCTCTAATTCCAGAAGATTGGTTAAGAAAAGCCTTTGAAAAAGAACTTGATCCTGAGGAATTAAAAAAAATAAAATCTCTAGGCGGGCTTGAGAAGCTTCTGGAAGAGTTTAAAAAACGCCTTGAAGAACAAAAGGATCGTCATGAAGGTGGCAATAAATGGGTTGGAACTAATGGCACATCGCCATTTGGTCATGGTGGACAGAATCCAGAAGGTATTAGGATAGGTGGTCCTGGTGGCCAGAAAAAAGCTGTAAAAATTTGGGAACAACGCCAATACTCAAATCTTGATGATTCTGTAATTATTGGTACTAGAGATATAAAAATGGCCTTAAGAAGATTAAGGAAATTCGCAAGGCAGGGTAATGATTTAGAGTTAGATATGGATGATACTATTAAATCAACTGCAAAGAATGCAGGTTACCTTGATATAAAAATGGTTCCTGAAAGACTTAATTCCGTTAAAGTAATTGTGTTATTCGATGTTGGAGGATCAATGGATCCATTTATAAAACTTTGTGAAGAATTATTTTCTGCAATAAAAACTGAATTTAAAAATCTAGAATATTTTTATTTTCATAATTGTATATATGAATCTGTTTGGAAAGATAACAGAAGAAGATCACAAGAAAGATTTTTAGTTCAAGATATTATTAATAAATTTTCATCTGACTATAAAATTATAGTTGTTGGTGATGCGACAATGGCCCCATACGAAATTACCAATGCTGGAGGAAGTATTGAGCATTGGAATGAGGAGGCTGGTCATGTTTGGATTAAAAGACTCTCAAATCATTTTGAAAACATGGCATGGTTGAATCCTGTGCCTGATGATCATTGGGACTACACATCATCTATATGTATATTGAAAGAGCTTTTTGATGATCGGATGTATCCATTAACACTAAAAGGTTTAGAGGAAGGTATGTCGGAGCTCTCTAAATGAATAATGAAGCATTTGAAGAAAATGGATTTAAATGGGGACCATTTAGATTAAGAATACCTTTTATTCATATGAAATTTCTAACAGGAGAATTTCTTCAAGGGTTAGTTATTGCTGGTGCGACTGCTTTAGCAGGTGCTCCAGTAGTAATGGCGCTTGGTCTTTCATTTGAACAGGCAGTTGCATGCGCTTTTGTTGCGAGTATCTTAATTACTTCTGGCCCAATTATTTTTGGTGAACCATTAGCACCTGGATGGGTTACTCCAGCCTTACCTCTAGTAATTGCATTTTTTATGTCAAAAGGATTCTTTGATGGGGTTTATAGAGAAGATGCCTTTCAGTATATGGCTGCGATGTGTATAGAATTTACTATTATAATAATTCTTCTTGGAATCACTGGTTTAGGCAAAGTTATTGTCGAAAAAATTCCAAACGCCTTAAAATCTGGAATAATTCTTGGAGCAGCTTTAGCAGCATTTTATCAAATATTTTTTAGTGATTTTGAGAGGTATATTGGCAATACTCCAGTGGCTATGATTACTATCTTAATTGTTTGCACAGTAACAACATTTTCAGAACCATTTAAAAGGATAGCCAAAAAAAATAAAATATTAGGAATTATAGGTTCTCTTGGACTTCTTCCAGGGTTCTTAATAGCAACGTTATTTGGATATTTGTTTGGTGAACTATCGTTTAACATTCAATCAGGATTTATTTTTCCTCCAGTTGATCAGGTTTACGAACTAACATCACCATTTTCAATAGGTTTTCCTCCCTTGTCCTATTACCTAGAAGTGCTTCCTTTGGTAATAATAGGTTATCTATTACTATTTGGTGATTTTGTTACAGGTATAGAAATACTAAAAGATGGTCAAAAAAATAGGCCTGACGAAATTATACAAATTGATATAAATAGAGCTCACAACAGTGTTGGAATTCGAAACTTAATTGGCGTAGTAATTAATCCATTTTTTCCAACACAAGGAGCACTTTGGACAGGCGTTCATGTAGTCATTGTTGAAAGATGGAAACAGGGACAAAATGTAATGAAGTCTTTATTTGATGGAATCGGTTCTTATTATCTTATGGGCATTCCTCTCTTATTTTTTGTATTACCATTTATTACTTTTATGAAACCTTTAATGCTTCTTGCCCTTGGCGTTACTTTGGTATTAACAGGACTTGCTTGCTCCTACGTAGCAATATCTCTTGTGAAAAAAAACAGTGAAATTGCTATATCAATCATTACTGCTCTATTTGTTGCATTTGGAGAATTCAACGGTGTTGCAGCTCCATGGATTGGATTAATAATTGGTTTATTTTTAAGCTTATTACTTGTTGAAAATACAAATCTAGAGAACTAAATTGAGTAACTTTGCACTCGAAATTTCAGACCTTAGAAAAATTTACTCAGGTGGAACTGAGGCTCTTAAAGGTATTTCATTAAAAGTTAAAGAAGGTGATTTTTATGCTCTACTTGGACCAAATGGAGCTGGAAAATCATCAACAATAGGAATAATAGGTACATTAGTTACAAAAACTAGTGGGACTGTGAAAATATTTGACTATGATATCGATAAAAATGTTTCATTAGCTAAGTCAATACTTGGAGTTGTTTCTCAAGAAATTAATTTTTCTCAATTTGAGAAAGTTATTGACATAGTATCAACTCAAGCAGGTTATTATGGAATACGTTCTTCAATAGCTAAGCCAAAAGTAAAAGAAATGCTCAAAAGGTTAGGTCTATGGGATAAAAGAAATGATCAAGCAAGAACCTTGTCAGGTGGCTACAAAAGAAGATTGATGATTGCTAAAGCACTTATTCATGAACCAAAACTCTTAATCTTAGATGAGCCAACAGCAGGTGTAGATATAGAGCTAAGAAGAGAAATGTGGGAGTTTTTAAAAGAAATCAATAACAATGGCACAACAATAATTTTAACTACTCATTATCTTGAGGAAGCAGAACAATTATGCAGAAATATTGGGATAATTGACCATGGAGAAATAATTGCCGATACATCTATGAGAGACTTGCTTAGAAAGTTAGATGTTCAAGGTTTTGTTCTAGATCTTGAGAATCCTCTTGATGAGTTACCAAATATTGATGGATTTGAGATAAGATTAGAAGATCCATATACTCTTGTAACAGCAGTTGATAAAAGTAAATCAATAAATGATTTGTTTGGCCAATTAAATACTCTTGGAATCAATGTTAAGTCTATGCGTAATGAATCCAATAGATTAGAAGAGTTATTTATTGAAATGGTAAAGAAATAATGAAAGAAGTAAAAAATATAAATATTTTCATTACCTTATGGACTCTTATTTACAAAGAAATAAGAAGATTTATGAGGATATGGATTCAAACACTGGTACCTCCTGCTGTGACAATGTCTCTATACTTTGTTATTTTTGGTTCACTCATTGGCCCAAGAATTGGTGTAATGGATGGACTCGACTATGTGCAATTTATGATTCCTGGTCTTATTATGATGTCTGTTATTACAAATTCATATGCTAATGTTGTCTCCTCTTTTTATGGCGTAAAGTTTCAGAAATCTATTGAAGAATTATTAATTTCTCCCATGCCTAATTGGGCAATTCTTTTAGGTTTTGTTATTGGTGGTGTTTCTAGAGGTATTCTTGTTGGAGTAATTGTTTTTTTTGTTAGCTTAATTTTTTATCCAGAGTTTGAAATTGTTAATTTAGGATTAACAATATTAGTATTATTTTTAACAGCAATTTTATTTTCTTTGATGGGATTCATTAACGCAGTTTTTGCTGATAGCTTCGATGACATATCTGTTATACCGACCTTTGTTTTAACTCCCTTAATTTATTTAGGCGGAGTATTTTACTCAATAAACATACTCCCAGATTTTTGGCGTTCCGTTTCAATGGCTAATCCTATGTTATATGTTGTAAATACTTTCCGTGAAGGAATGCTTGGAATTAGCGATGTTTCAATTTCATTTTCTCTTTCGATGATAGTTTTATTTATTGTTTGTTTTTCATCATTATCTTTATATTTGCTCAATAAAGGTATTGGTATAAGAGAATGAAACCTAAATTTCTTGGAAAGAATAATAAAAGTCAAAATAAAGGAGGTAAAAATCTCCTAGATATTATTGATAGGGTATCTTTAGATATTAAATATGGATTAGATATATGGAATGTTTATGATTTTATGTATCTTGATAATAATAAAATTCCAAGTCTTAGTGTATTAGAAATATCTATTCCAGCTAGCTCAAAATTTTTAATTGAATCAAAATCCATGAAGTTATATCTGAATCATTTTTATAATAAATCATATAAATCAAAAAATGAAATTATTAGAAAAATTAAAAAAGATATTGAAAGTAAGATTAAAATTAAAATAAAAGTTAATTTTATAGATACCTTCATCAAGGAACCTAAATTTATATATTTAAATAATTTTAAGTTAAAGAAAACTCCAATTAATAAAGTCATTAAATTCAATGGATTTAGATCTATATGTCCTGTTACATCTCAACCAGATTTTGCAAATATCTATATATACTCCAATGAAAGTTTTGATTCTCTTTGGTTAAAAAAATATTTAATCTCGTTTTCAGATCATGGTGGTTTTCATGAGCAATGTATCGAATTAATATTTAAAGAATTAATAAAAAAGTATAAGATAAAACATCTTGAAATTTGTGGTCGTTTTCAAAGAAGAGGTGGGATTGATATCAATCCAATTAGGGGGACTCATCAAAAAAAGATGTTTATAAATTTTCGAGAGTTTAATCAATAATAACTTTCAATAAATAAGGAGATAAAATGAAAAAATTATTACTATTAACCCTAACATTTTCTTTACCACATTTATTTGCGGAAATTTGGGAAGATTACAAACCTTCAGAAACGCAAATTCAATTAACTGTTATCGATGTTCAATCTAATTATTTAGATAATTATTTAGTCAATTTAAAAAGAACTTGGGTTAGATCTGTAGAAATTCAAAAAGAATTAGGTCATATTATGGACTACGGTGTTTATGTTTCAGATGGTGCTAGCAGCCCAAATGTTTGGTTAACTATTAGTTATGAGAACATGGCTGCAATGGAACAAACGAAAGAGAAATATGATGCTGTTAACAAAGTTCTTGAAGAAAGATATGGTGACGACGAAGAAGAATTAGATAAAATCTCTAAAGGATATGAAGAAATAAGAACTATGATTGATAATCAAAGGATAAATCAAGTAATTTTTGAAATGTAACTAATGTTGCCTGCTTAATATAATTAAGCAGGCATTTTTTGGCGGAAGGTGAGGGAATCGAACCCCCGCGCCGTTACCGACGACACCTTTCCAAGGTGCTGCATTACCGCTCTGCCAACCTTCCAAAATCAGCCGATAATTATACTTCTTTAACTAGACTTAATCTTTCAAAATATATTAATTATTGACTACTGTATATATATACAGTAATATGCTAACATGAATAATTTATTATATTTAAATAACGATTCAATTATTTTGGAACTTAACAACTCTGTTGATAAAAATTCAACCATGAAGATGATTGCCTTTAAACATTTTAATAATGATATGAGCTTACTTGATAAATATTTAGAAGATAATAACTATTATATTAATTCAGATGCTTATCGAGGTAATCTAATTAATCCAAAGTCGCAGTTAGAATTTACTTTTTAATTGAATAAAATTTATTTAATTTACAACCTTAAGTGTATATAATTTAATTTGGTGTCTTGTATAGAAGTTTTTTAAGGGGACTCTTATACATTTTATTACTACCCTGAACATGGAGGTGGTCCTATTAGTATTTATTTAACAACAGGAGACGGAGGATTTGCCTTTTGACAGAGGTAAATTTTTAGTTTCCGACTAACAATTGTTACTAACAAAAGTTAGTTTTTAACCCCCATTTATATGGGGGTTTTTATTTTATTTTATGGAATTTAAGTATTGGTTAGTTTTAACACTTCTTGGGGCTATTTGGGGTAGCGCATTTATTTTTATAAAGATCGCAGCTCCAGAGTTTGGTGCTATACCTTTAGTTCAAGCTAGGCTTGTAATCGCCTCATTGGTTTTTTTACCAGTTTTATTAAAAAAAGAATATTTGCAACTATTAAAACCTGCATGGAAACATTCAATTGTTTTGGCAATAACAAATAATGCAATACCTTTTACTCTTTTTTCGTATGGAAGTTTTGGTGCTGATTCAAATATACTAGCAATACTCAACTCAACAACCGCATTTAATACAATGATTATTGCTTTTTTGTGGTTAAATGAAAAAATTACTTTAAAACAGGTTTCTGGTCTAATACTTGGTTTTATTGGAGTAATTATTTTAGTTAATCCTGAATCGTCGACGACTCAAATTTTTTCGGCATTGTTATGCTTAGTAGGGGCAGCTTGCTATTCCTTTTCAACTGTATTTATTCAAAAATTTTCACAAACTATGGACAAATTTGTACTAATAGGTTGGTCAATTGTATTCAGTTGTTTCATTATGGCACCATTTACTTTTTATAATCTTCCAGATGTTCTTCCATCATCAAAAGCTATTTTATCTGCTACATGGCTTGGTGCTGTGTCTACTGGACTTGCATTTTTTGGTTATGTATATTTAATTGAAAAGATTGGAGCAGTTAAAACATCTACTGTTGCATACTTTTTACCTATTTTTGGAATAATATGGGGCGCAATTTTTCTTAGAGAAATCATATCAATTGGCATTATTCTAGGGTGCACGACAATTCTAGTTGGTGTTTTCCTAGCAAC
>CEOK01190498.1_pt1 | contig 10683 bp, 6 predicted proteins | sample 427001 | NCBI WGS metagenome assembly CEOK01 (sample SAMEA2591108, study PRJEB7988) | marine metagenome | isolation source: saline water (ENVO:00002010), including | reverse complement strand
CATGCTCGAACAAGAAAAACTCGACGCCGTATACATCGCCACCACCCACAACTTTCACGCCGAAAACGCCCGCCTCTGCCTCGAACACAACCTCCCCGTCCTCATCGAAAAAGCCTTCACCCAAAACGCCCGCCAAGCCGAAGAAATCATTACCCTTGCCCGCCAAAAAAATCTCTTCATGATGGAAGCCATGTGGACACGCTTCTGTCCCGCCGCCCTCCGCGTTCAACAACTCCTAGCCGAACAAGCCATCGGCGACCTGCAACAATTCCACGCCGATTTTTGCGTTCGCATGTCCCCTTTCAGTAAAAAGATGATGCCTTGGAACCGCATGTACTCCCCCCGTCTTGCCGGGGGAGCCCTGCTCGATATCGGCATCTATCCCATCGCCTACAGCCGCATGATATTCGGACAGCAACCCACCACCATCACCAGCTCCGCCCAAAAAAGCTGGAGCGGCATCGACACCACCTCCCGCTACCACTTCACCTATCCATCCGGTGCCGAATCCATCATGAAATCCAGCTTCACCACCGCCGGTTCCCGCGACGCCCGCATCATCGGATCAACCGGTCGCATCCTTATTCCCAGCTTACACTCAGCCGATCAACTCATCCTCAAGCAGCATCATCAACCCGACCAACACATCGCCTGCGGCACGCCCAGCTTCCAATATCAAATCAAAGAAGTACACCACTGCCTTCAAAACAACCTCACCGAAAGCACCCGCATGCCGCTCGATGAAACCCTCCAAACCATGCAGCTTCTCGACACCCTCCGCCAACAATGGAACCTCACCTATCCCGGCGACTAATTCACTAAAAAAGAAACAATAAGACTTTATATATACCCCGCCTTTTTCTATATACATCCTGTCGTTGCTATGTGGAGAAAGGTTCCTCCATGTCTAAACAGCCCCAACACATAACCCTCGCCCTAACCCCCTCTCTAATATATAGAAAGAGACACATACTAACTGTAATATTTCTCCTCTTCCATGTCTCATTCTCATGGGCCTCGTTTGAGAAAATTGAAGGGTTAGATAAAACCTGTATCACACAGATTTCATTTTCTGAAACAAATGCTTCAACATTGCTAGTCACATCAGATGACACCCTCTATCTCAGCTATGATGGCGGTATCGTTTTCAATAAAATAGTTTCGCTTAAAGACGAAAAAATTACGCATGCCTTTTTTCAAGATGAATCAACCCTATATATCTCTGGAACCCGAAACGCATACAGATACAACAAAAAGCTAGAACGGATTTTTTCTATCCCAGAAAATGAATCGATTAATTATATCAACCGATACAATCAAACCCTTCTGCTCGCAACCAGTCAGGGACTTTTATCAAACTCAAGACTCCATACTTGTTGGCACCGGATTCCAGATTTGGCAGAGAACGCCTCCTATTATGTCGAAAAGATCAACCACCATCTCTTTGTAATCGGCGACAGCGGCTTATATCACTTATCGCCCGATGGCGAGTTACACCGATCCTATATCACCCGCAGTATGGACGAAGAAGATTTCGCCCAAGAAAAGACCCATTTCCAGCTTCACACCTTTCACGCCGACTTATTCGATACCGATCATTATTGGCTCACTTCCTCAAAAGGACTACTCCGCTCAACGGATAAAGGTGCATCTTGGAAAAAGCTATCTCTATCCGGTATCGAGAACGCCTCAATACGTTATCTTGGGCAAACCAGTGGAGCAACCAACAAACTCTATCTGTGCAGTAACATCGGTCTGTTTATATTGGATACAAAAACGGAAAATTCCAAAAACCTATTTTCGGGGCTTCCGACATCTAAAATCAACTGGATCGACTTCGATGAAGCCGGCACTATTTACTTAGCTACCGAAAAAGGTTTATTTAAAAAAATCCCAGAAAACAGAGAACACAACTACCATGTCAGCCTAAAAGAGATCATAGCAAACGAGCCCTCTATTCAAGAAATTCAAGAAGCCGCTTTGCGTTATAACTCCGTTCATCCTGAAAAAATGGCCTCATGGAAAGAACGCATAAAATACAGGGCATTGCTGCCACAACTCTCGATAGATTATGATAGAACGATCGGGTCAAGCTTTACACAGAGTGGACACTATTTTGCCGAAGGCCCTCATGACTGGGGCATTAATCTAAAGTGGGATATCGGTGATATACTTTGGAATCCCTATGAAAATACGGAAGATACCCGAAGCAGGCTAAACTCCCAACTTCGATTCGATATAATAGACGATATAAACCGGCTCTATTACGAACGTATTCGCCTCAAGCATCAGATTCTATCCCTCACAGAACCAGAAGAAATTTTCATCAAGGAACTACGTCTTCTTGAACTCACCGCCGCGCTTGATGGATACACCGGAGGCTACTTAAGAAAAAACGCTACTGAAGAACCTAAACAACAACCTTCTTACCGCCATTGATTACTAACGCAACCTCCTCGACCGCCTTCTCCCCCAACAAAAAGAGCCGCGCTAAAACAACGCGGCTCCCTCAACCATATTCGTTCGGATCTACTCTTTATCGCACGAACCTGATGAACAGCTCGATTCGCAAGAAGTCTTGCAACACTTGCCATCTTCACCACAGCAGCTACCGCAGCCATCTTTACAATCGCAGCCCATTAACGCAACCGCGATTAGACCCATCACAAACACACTCATTACCTTTTTCATACTATCACCTCCGATTTCATTCATCTTGCCACGCAACTCAGATCAGATCAAGTGTGTAACTTCTTGTATATCACGACGCTCAATTTCTACACAATCCTATGAGTTTGCATTGCCAGCGGCTCAGCCACCCTCTACGTTCTTAACAAGGAGAGCACATGGAATTATCAGACGAACAAAAAGAACTTTTCGCCTCTTATCGAGCTGGCGACACCCAATATCAACTTGCCGGTGGAGAAGAGGGTTGCTTCAAACTTGCCAACGATTTCTACGACCAGATGGAAACATTAGAAGAGACCCAACACATCCTCTCCCTGCATCCAAATAACCTCGAAGAGTCTCGCGATAAACTCGCCCGCTTTCTCTGCTTCTATCTGAACGGCCCCCACCTCTATCAGGAAAAATACGGCAACATCCAACTCGGAGCCGCCCACGCCCATATTCCCATCGGAAGCGCCGAACGCGATGCTTGGCTCTTCTGCATGGCACGCGCTCTCGACGCACAACCGTGGGATCAAAACTTCAAAGAGTTTCTCTTTATTCGCTTCCAAACACCCGCACACCGCATTCAGAATCGCCCTTAATCAAAAAACATTTCCACCGCGCGATCCAGCCGACGAATCACCTCATCCCGACCCAACACCTCGAGCACCGGACACAGATCCGGGCCACCCTGCTCACCCGATATACAAATCCGCAACGGCGGCATCACCGCCCCGAAACCCTTTCCGCTGCGCTCCACATAGTCATGCAATAACCGATTCAGCGTCGGCGCATCGAACGATGAAACCTCCAGCAACAGCTCCCGCAACGCCGCCAGTGTCTCCTGCACCCCCTCTTTCAACAATTTCTTCGCAACCGCTTTCTCGTTATACGCATAATCATCCCGCAACAGAAACCGGCATAACGGCGCAATCTCCGCCAACGTCTTCACCCGTTCCCGTATCAACGGAATCACCGCATCTAGCTGCTCCTCCGTTGCCGCAATCTCCGCCACACTCAACGCTTCCCGCGTGGCGGAGCGAAACGACGCATCCGAAAGCTGCAGAATATATTCATAATTCATCCAGCTCAGTTTCTTCAAATCCACCTGCGCCGCCGAGGACTGACACTTCTCCAGCACAAACGCCTCCACCATCTCGTCCCGGCTCATAATCTCCCGATCATCCCCCGGCGACCAACCCAGCAATACCAGATAATTAAATAATGCATCGCCCAAAAAACCATTGGCTCGAAAATCCCCAACAAACGCATCACCATCCCGCTTCGAATAGGGCTTACCCTGCCCGTTAACGATCATCGGCAGATGCCCAAAAACCGGTAGTTCCGCCCCCAATGCCTCATACAACGCAATGTGCCGATACGTATTCTCAATATGATCATCCCCCCGAATCACATGCGTCACACCCTGCTCAATATCATCCAGCACATTCGCCAAATGAAACACCGGCGTTCCATTCGAACGCACAATCACGAAATCTTCCATGTTCTCAGCCGCTTTGGTCAACGTGCCCTTAATCGCATCCTCAAACGAAATGGTCCGTCCCGGCATCCGAAACAAGACACACTCACCCGAACCCGCACCCCCCTTCTCAGCCCGATATGCCAAGCCCAACTCCATCAACCGCTCCGCCGCCGCCAAATGCGCCTCCATTCGCGTGCTCTGATATAACGGAGCTTCATCCGCCTCCAGCCCCAGCCACTCCATCGCCCTTAGTAAGGTATCAATCGCCTCCGGCGTTGACCGCTCCCGGTCCGTATCCTCGACTCGCAGCAAAAAAGCGCCACCATGATGCCGTGCAAACAACCAATTATAGATCGCTGCGCGCATGTTTCCTATATGGACATGCCCGGTTGGGCTCGGTGCAAATCGTGTACGAACACTCATCATTTTTTCCTCAAAAATTAAACCAGTATGAAATATTTACCAACGCACGCACGTTAGACATATATGCATAATATCACAAAAAACTCTATCTTTTTACTAGATGTCAACTCTCACTTTCTGGCTATAATGCTTCACAATATGATAAGAGGAAATGTCATTTTTACAATCAGTTGTTTGGCTCTCTTTCTGACGGCCTCCGCTTCGGCGAGAACGATTCAGTTCGAAGAAGAGATTTTACCCATTCTTCAGGAGAAATGCTGGAGTTGTCACAGTAGCCGGAACAAAGAACCCAGTGCCGGGTTATTACTCGACACACCCGAACAACTCCTAAAAGGCAACGAATATGGCCCTGTAATCACCCGTATGCTACCCGACGAGAGTGTACTCGTCGAGCGGATCGCATTAAAACCGAGCAAACGCGGGATCATGCCACCCACCGGCAAAGGTGAACCCTGCTCTCCCAAACAGATCGCTCTCATTCGAGACTGGATCAAACAAGGTGCTAAAACCGGAAACTGGAAAGGCTTTGAAAAACCCAAACGGGAATATCAACCCAAAGATCAAAGCCGCAACTCTCAGCTCGCAGACAGTCAGTATGCCCAAAACGACAAAAACCCGGGCCTCGAACTCACCCCGATGCCCATACACAACATGCGCATCTCACACAGTTTAATCCAAGCTAAAGCCAAAAAGATCGACACGATCATCGCCCGACACCGCGCCAGCAAGGGTGCTAAAAATCAAAAAGTAGTCAACGACCGCACGTTTCTGCGTCGAGCTTATCTCGAGATTATCGGCCGCATTCCTACCCTCGAAGAATCCATGCAATTCCTCTCCTCCACCCAACCAAAAAAACGCATGTTGCTGATCGATCAACTCATCGCCAGCGAAGGGTATGTCAGTCACTGGTTCCACTTTTGGGCCGACCTGCTGAAGGTTGACTCCAGCAAAGGCAATCAGGTGGCGGCTGTCTATTATGCCGACTGGCTAAAGCGAGCACTCCGCTCCAACATGCCCTACAACCAACTCGCTCAAGAACTGATCACCGCCAGCGGCATGCCCCATCAAAACGGAGCTACCGGCTGGATCGCCAGTGATCAGAACATGAAGCCCGATCACATGGCGAATACGGTTCAGGCCTTCATGGGCGTACAAATTCAATGCGCCCAATGCCACGATCATCCCTTCGACCGCTGGAATCAATTTGAATTTCAAAGCATGGTCTCCTACTACGCCGGCGTTCAATACAACGTACGCGGCGGCAACCAGATCTTTGTAAACCGAGCGCGTGAAGCCGGCATAGAAAAACTCCCCCAGAAACAAGACCGCTTCTTTCGGCAACTGGGCGGTCAATATACGCTCTCGATCTGGGAGCCCCAATTTAACCGCTGGCATACCCTGCCCAATGACTACCAATACGCCGACGCAAAACCGCGCCAGCAGGTACGACCCGCCGTCATGTTTGGCGACCAACCTCATATTGAAGGGAGCCCCCGCCGTGCCTTTGCCGAATGGGTCACCTCCAAAGAGAATGAATTTTTCGCAGAATCCATCGCCAACCGGCTTTGGAAACAGTTAATGGGAGTCGGACTCATCGAACCGATTGACGAAATAAAGTATCACACTGAACCCGCCGTTCCAGAACTGCTCGACGAACTCAGCGACATGATCGTCACCTTCAACTTCAACCTAAAAGATGTCCTCCGCGTGCTCTACAACACCCGCACCTGGCAAATGGTAACGCGCGTAGAAGATCTACCCGAAGACTACACCCAATATGCCTACGACGGTCGCCCGCTAAGACGGATGAGCGCCGAACAAATGTGGGACTCCATCGTATCCCTCGCCATCGTCGACCTCGACGAACGCAAAGGACATGGCTCCAAATATGTGACCGACGAATACAAACAGAGACTCGAAGACACCTACCTCATGCCCATTGAAAAACTAGTCAAAACCTACAACGAAGAGTTCATCGACAATTACCGCGAAAAAACGAGAAAAGAGCAACGACAGGCCTACACCCTCTACATGCAAGATGCCAACGGAGAACGCTTAAAAGATCACAACGGTAAACCGCTGCGTGAAACCAAAACCTACTCCTACTTCAACTTTGGAAGCTGGAGCAACGATCACATGACCGATCCCCGATGGCGCGGCATGGAACGCGGACTCGTACGCGCCAGCGAACTGCCCTCCCCTGCACCCGGCTATCACTTTGTCCGTCAGTTCGGACAATCCGACCGCCAAAGCATCAGTACCGGCACCCGCGCACCCAATGTCACGCAAGCCCTCGCCCTGCTCAACGGCCCCATCTACCAAGCCCTGGATTCCCACAACTCCCTGCTCGCCTACGAGCTGAAAAAAATCAAAACAAGACCCGGAAAAATTAACGCCATTTTCAGAGCCACGCTCACCCGAAATCCCACCGCCGAAGATAACGAGATTGCCGAGCAAGTACTCGCCAACAACTATCAGAAAAAAGGTCAAAGAATGTTACTTTGGGCCCTCATCAACACCCGCGAATTTATGTATATTCAGTAAAGGAATCTCATATGTTAAATCATCTATCCTCCCTCAAACGCCGAGCATTTCTAGACCGACTCACCCTCGCCACCCTTGGCGTGACCACCTCCTCCGCACTGGGCGACAAACTACTCGCCAGCACCCCCGCCAACAAAAAGCTCATCTTCCTCTACATGGACGGCGGCATGAGCCACCTCGACACCTTTGACCCCCATCCCGGCACCAGCGAAGCGGGCCCCGTTAACGCCATCTCCACCAATGTCGACGGCATCCAAATCAGTGAATACATGCCCAACCTCGCCAACCACATGAACAACCTCAACGTCATTCGCTCCATGTACTCCACTCAAGGCGCCCATGCCGAAGGTAAATACCTGATGCACACCGGCTATCAAAAACGCGGCACCGTCGTTCACCCCACCCTCGGTTCCTGGTCTCTCTACCACCAAGGCAAACTCAACCAAACCCTTCCCGGCAACGTGGTCATCAATCCATATAGCGACTACCCCTACGCCGGCTGGATGTCTGCCGATCTTGGCGCCGTACCACTCGGCGATGCCTCCAAGGGCCTTCAAAACAGCAACCGACCCTACTGGACCACTGAAGAGCAATATCATGACCAGCTGGAACTCGCTCACGTATTCGACCGAGCGTTTCAACAGAAATATCGCCAGCGCAGCATCAATGCCTATAACAACTTTTACGACGAAGCCCTCACCCTCATGCGCAGCGAAGACATCAAAGCCTTTGATATTACACAGGAAACAAAAGCAACCCGCGAGCGCTACGGAGCAGACTCAAAATTTGGACAAGGTTGTCTGCTCGCCCGTCGCCTTGTTGAAAACAACGTCCGCTGCGTCGAAGTCATCAGTCGCGGCTGGGATAGCCATAACACCATGCCCGAAGACAAAATTCGCGACATGGATCGCGGCTTTGCGGCCCTCATGCAGGACTTAACCGAACGCGGACTACTCGACTCCACAATCGTCGTACTCGCCACCGAATTTGGACGCACCCCCGATATCAAACCCGACACCCTCGGACGCGACCACTGGGCCAAAGCCTTCAGCTGTGTCATCGGTGGCGGCGGACTAACCACCGGTCAAGTCATCGGAGCCACCGACCGCGGACACGAAGTCCAAGACCGTAAAATCGAAATTCCAGACCTCCACACTACCATCGCCACCGCAATGGGTATGCCCGCCAAAGAAATCATCACGTCCGAATCTGGTAGACCCTTCAACGTCGGCTACAAAGGCAAGATCATCCCCGGGCTCCTTTCATGAAATCATTCATCACTGGCTGGCTTCTCCTCATCAGCTGCACCGTTCACGCCACCGACATCTACATCGGAACCATCAAAAGCACTGGCATCTTCCACACAGAACTTAACGCCCTCACAGGAGCCCTCACACCCTTTCAGCAGGTGGCCACAATAAAGAACCCCAGCTTTCTTGCACTCGACTCCAAAAACAACCGTCTTTTTGCCGCCGCAGATAATCGTCCCACCGGCGAGATAGTTGCCTACCAAATAGCCCCCAACGCCCAACTAACCGAAATCAACCGCCAACCACTAAACGCCCAACGACCCTGCCACATTAGTGTAGACGCGCAGAACCGGACCCTACTCACCGCCAACTATCGAGAAGGCTCCATTGAATCCTTCCACATTCAACCCGATGGCACACTCTCTACCGCTGCCAGCCACCATCAACACACCGGAAACGGATCACATCCCACTCGACAAAAAAAACCCCATGCGCACGCCATTATCGCCCACCCAAGCCAACCTTTTGTCTATGCCGCCGACTTAGGCGCCAACGCCCTCTTCAGTTACCGCCTCAATCCCGATTCCGCTCAACTCACCCCCCTCAAAAAAATAGTCCTCTCCACCGCAGCAAGCGGACCCCGGCACATGAAATGGGATCGCAACGGCAACCGCCTCTTTGTCCTTAACGAACTCGATATCAGCCTCACCGTCTTCCAGTTCAATCCCGATGGCTCACTCACTGAACAAGCGAACATCCCCGCCCTTCCCTCCGGTACGGATCTCTCCGACCTCACCGCCGCTGAGATTCACCTCCACCCCCATCTGCCCCTCATCTACTGCTCCATCCGTGATAAAACCAACCAACAACGCGACGCCCTCAGCCTCTTTCGTTTCACCCCCGATACCATCGACTATCAAAACACTCATCCCGCGCACGTCCACTTCCCGCGCAACTTCAATATCGATCCCACTGGAAAATGGCTCGTCATAGCCGGACAACGCTCTCAGGACATTGCGGTTCTACAGCTCAGCGCTAACGGAACACCCCGCCTTAGTGGGCATCGCTATACGTTTCCCGGCGAACCCGTCTGTATAGCCTTCCATCCCCCGTCGGAATCCGATAATTAACTACACATGAATCAAGTATTTAGTGCATCCGCTGGAACCGGCAAAACACATCAAGTTACCGAGCACTATCTCAACCAAATCCTCCAACACCAGCAAGACCCGCGCACCATCCTGCTCATGACGTTCACCGAGAATGCCGCTGCCGAACTACGCGAACGCATCACCACCCAACTCTACAAAGCCCTTCAAAAGCCCGATCAGGATCAACACCACATCCAAACCACTCTCACGCAACTCGAATCCGCCCCCATCACTACCATCCACGGATTCTGTACAACCCTTCTTCGAGAATATGCCCTCGACGCCAGCCTCTCCCCCACCTTCACCATCCTCGCCGACGACCAACAAACAAACTGGCTCGAAACCCTCGCCCACAACCTCCTGATTGAACACCTCAACACCGACCCTGATTTTGCCACCTTCGCAAAAGGCAGACAACTCGCCAGCTTCGGCCAACACGGCACGTCCATTCCCCAAACCGCCATCGCCCTCATCCATACAGCCGGCTCCCTCGGATACACACTCACCCACCCCGAGCAACTCCTTGAACCCGCCCTACCCCCCCAACCCATTCAAGTCTTTCACACCTGCCTGCAATCATTTGATCAACTCCCCTCCCTCACCCCCACCCAAAAAAAAATACAATCTCAACTCAGCGAACTCCTCGAACAAGCCACCACCACCGAACAACTCATCTCCCGCATTCAAGCACAAGGCTTCAAAGTCAACCGTCGCACCAAAGGCCCCCCCATTGAACTGGCTGACCTCATCGAGCAATCCCAAACACGCATTCAATATCAACAAAAGCGCCCGTTTGCCCTTGGCTTTGCCCGCTATGTAACCACGCTCTACCAACACTATGAACAGCTCAAAGCCACCCACGAAAAACTCGACTTCGATGACCTCCAGCGCAAAGCACTTCAGCTCATTCAAAACCGCCACCTCCCCCTTCACTTCAACACCATCATCATCGACGAAGTCCAGGACACCTCCCGCATTCAAGCCCGCCTCATTCAGGCTCTCTGGAAAAAAAATACTCACCTAATCATCTGCGGCGACCCCAAACAAAGCATCTACAGCTGGCGCGGGGCCGATCCCTCCATCATGCCCCACCTTCAAGATCAAATCATCCAGCAAGGAGGCCCCCCCCCAACCCACCTACAAACAAGCTGGCGTAGTAAAG
>CEOK01160414.1_pt1 | contig 10690 bp, 9 predicted proteins | sample 427001 | NCBI WGS metagenome assembly CEOK01 (sample SAMEA2591108, study PRJEB7988) | marine metagenome | isolation source: saline water (ENVO:00002010), including | reverse complement strand
TATCCTTATATACGATTTATATTATACTTCGTCCTCACTATCTATTGCCCATCCTCCACTCACATTTACTCCTTGAATTTTATTTACTATGTTTTTCAAATCATCGACATCTGAACCATCAGCGGACGAATATCCCATTGATTTTTCATCTGATGAAGACGTTGCCCATATAGCTCCTGTTTTATTCACCGTTTCATCAGATGACGAAGATGTAGCCCATGTGGGTTCATGTTCTTTCTCATCGGATGATGAAGATGTAGCCCATGTAGCATTGATGATATCTTTTTGATCTTCAGCGCTAATTTCAGAACTAACATTTGAAGACGTATTCGAAGATGTTGTGGCCCATGTTTCTTTATTCACATGTTCGGTATTGTAATCAGTCTCTTCCCAATCCGATGACTCTTCATCCGCTATTTCGTTCACTTCAGGAAATTCCATTTCGTCCCAATTGATAGTTTCAGCCAACTCTTCAATTGCATGTTCTTCGTCCGAAGATTGCTGCTCACCCATTGATTTACTCATGTAATCCACCTGAGAATCGGAACTTTCACCGACTTCGAAAGTTTCCTCTTGTTCTTTTTCCGTATCAGGTACTAAATTAGTTGTACTAGCATTATTTAGTTCTGCCACGATCTTCTTCGCATTATCTTGTTCGTTTTGCTCCACAGTTACAACTCCTTTCCAAAAACATGTAGACGGCGTTGTGTGAGATTCCTTATTGTCCCAACTATCCTTAACAGTATATTTGACCGCATATTTACTGTTATCTTTAATATTGATTAAAAAATCACTTAATGTCCTATAGTCTGAACAGACCTTAGCCTCTGGAATTGATCCAGATTGTGTATTTTTTGCTTGAAATTCAATGCACGTTATTGTACCAGTTCTCAGTGTACGATTCTCCGTCCAATATAATACATTTTGACCCGAATTAATCAATGGATATATAGGATGTGTGCTATCTTTATCGGGTAGATTTATATTTGATTTTCTCTGATAAAACGAATAACATTGTAGTCCCGCAAAGCTCTTCTCATTTGGTTCGGCTTCCATATACCATTGGTTGGATCCCTGTAGCGTGCCTTGATATACACTGGTGACGAGAATCGATAAATAATCATCGCGCGGCGCCCTGTCTTTCAAGTGTTTCACTGGGCCCAGTGTATTGACTCTAGCAATGTCTTTCCTAGTTGGAAAATATGGATGTGGTATTACTGAAACATTACAAACATAGTTGGGGCTAAACTTATCAAAGTTTAAATTATTTATCCAATTAATGTCAGTTGAATTCACTATGTACCCATTAACTTTGGCCCCCTCACTTCGTTCTACTACACTTTCATTTATATTAGGAATAGTAATTGCCATATTCGACGGTGGTGGTGGTGGTGGTAGTAGCAATTTTTTAGTAGACGGTGCTGGCGGCGGCGGCAACTTCGTGGTTTTGCTGTAAAAATCTGCTTCTAAATCTCCAAAAGATTTTAAATTCTTCTCCACCTTCTGTTGAACCTTCTTATTCGCCTTCGGTTGAACATTACTCTGACTTTTTAATGTTTTGGTGGTTGTTCTCATTTTTCCTCTATGTTTTTCTAGCAGATCTGTAATTGAAGATGTCGATTTTTTAACCATAGGGAGTCTGGTATTTTTGAGTAAATCTTCAAAAGATAGCAGATTTTTAACTGCATTAACAATTTTTTTAGTAGTCGTGCTCTTTTTGGATGGTTGAGTTTTGAAAGGAAGCGGCGGCTGACGACGTATAAAATTTTGAGATGTTCCTTTTGTTCTCATGGAATCTATTCTTTGATCTATACTATTCATCTTCCTTGACAAATCATCCTTTTCTTTTTGTAATTTACTCAATTCTTCTTCGTTTAACTGTTTAGTTAAAAGGTTTTTCTTTATTACTTGTTCGATTTTATTTTTAAATTTTCCCTTATTATCAGGCGATGATAGTTTTTCTTGTTGAAGTTTTTGTAATTCTTTTTCCATATTATTGTTCATATCATTAATTTTAACTTTAATCATTTTTTCATTTTCTATAAGCACCGCTTGTGCAATTTTAATGTTTTTAATGTCTTCATTTTTCTTTCTTTGTTTTCTATTATACGAAATAATATTTGCACGTATTTCGTTATCACCTTCTTCTGGACATAATACAAATATTCCACCTTTGGGTATATTACCATAACCCACACGTAAATTTTTAGCATCTTCCAAATCATTTTGATATTCGCTTTTACGCAATGTGATGGTTGGTTCTAATATCAAGCAGGCCTTATCACTCAAAGTTTCAGGGTAATCTGGCCAATAACCATCCTCTAATAAATTAAATGCACGTTCGCGGAATATCTGCCATTCACTACCCGGTACATGGTGCATTTGACCTCTACCACGAATGGTTTGACCAGCACCTTTTTCAATGACATCCACTGCTTTCCTTGTTAAGCGTTCTCGATCAAGATTCGGTACAACCGGGTTTTTATAATAGCCTTGTTTATTATAACTTTTTACTTTATTCACCAAATTTCGTCTCAAATCGGAAGAAGTGATTAACTCGGAACATTGTTTTTCACCCGACGGTGTGGAAATGCATAACATCAAATCAAAATATATTTTTCCCGTTGGTAAACGAAACCCATCGCGTCTTTCGTCTTTCGTTGATATTCTAGACACAATTAAATCTTTTTCTCTTAATTTGTCAAACGGTACATCACCAATCAATGGTTTATTTGTATTTATTTTGTTGGAAGAACGGAAACGCCAATACAGACCTTGTATACATAATTCCGGTTCAATATACAGTCCGTTTGGTAAAACTTTGATATCAGCCTTTACCGTTGCCAAATACAAATCGGAACAATTGTCACGAGTAAACATGGTATCCTTTAGTATTTTGGCAGGTAAATCATCGAGTTGACCAGCAATATTTTCTTCCAATACCTCACGAGTGTCACTATTAATAACATTTAAGTTATTAATAGCATTGACAACTATAGATTTACGAACTATTTGATTTGTATTTGCCCTATCGCGCTGAATTCTACTCCACAACCTAGCAATATAATTGTCATCATCACGACTTTCAGCAACATCTATAGAAAATGAAGGCCTAGTTAAAAATATTTTGGTTAATTCATTTTCCAGTCTTTTTTTCGTATCTGCTGCTTTGTCATAATCTTTTTTGACTTTCTTGTAATCATTTTCTACTTTATATAATGATTGTCTAGCAACATGTTTTTGTTGAGGGGTACCATTACTAATAGCCTGTTTCAATGCATCCAATGTTTGCTTTTTATCGTTTAAACCTGCTACCAATGCACCCCATTCAGCACCAAATGTTTCATATTCCATTATTAATCTTTTTATCTCTTCTGATGTAGATTTGGTGTAAGGGAAATTATTCCCATTTGAATTGTGTTTTTTTAACATGTCGCGCATGTTTTCTAAACGTGAAGAATATATTTGATCAATAAATGGAGGTAAAAATTTACTAAGTTTGGGACCTGTAATATCACCGATCACATTACGAATGAGTCCTTGCGTATTTTCATTTTCATTTATATACGTCGCCCATTGATTTCGATTACGATTGATATTAGCTTGGTCGTTTAAATCTACACCTAAAATATCTCGTAAAACATCGTCGCCTATATTTGTAATATTTACTCGAGGAACTTGTGGTTCAGTTTTATGCAAACGTGGACCAACATTTTTCCATTTTATATATTCAGGAAATTGATTTGGATTCATCGTGATTTATAACATAACTATATGACTTATATATAGGTATTATTTTATTTTAACAGCCCTAATGTTCAGTGTTAATAATTTAAGAACCCGTAAATCAGTACGCCATATAGATAAAAAACCCACTAGAAACTATTGGTCTCTTAGTATTGCTATTATTATGTTATTTATATCAATTTATGTTGGTATACGTTGGATAAAATGGGATGCCGCCGTAGTATTTCATGAACCATCTGGTAATGATTTTAATTTGAGCCCAGCTGAACCCGTTACCGATGTAAACAGTTCACGCTGGAAAGAAAAATGTTCTTTTTTAATTCAAACGTCACAAGAAGCATGTGATAAAAATTATGAAATTATTTTAAACAAAAATTTAAAAATATTGAAAGTACCCATTTCCGAATCATTTGTATACATTTGTTCGAAACAACAGGAACTTATTAATTTGGAAATAAACGAATATGTGAATGACAAACCAATAACGTTACAATGCAACGACACATATGCAACACAATATAGACTGATAAAAAGAAAACACCCTGTCAATTTTTCATGGTATGGTATAGATGGTGTGCGACGACAGAATATAACATCGGATTATAAGGACACATGTATAATATATAATAGTTTGGATTTATTAAATTCCGAATGGTATGTTTAATACTATTTAAGAATATAATATATATTAAAATGACAACCACTGACCCCAAAGAAGTTAAAATGTCCATGGAAGAAATGGAACTAATTTGGAAATATTTCAAATCGGTTCCAACTATCCAAATGTGTAGAAATGTGATTCGACAACAATTATTCGCCAATGGTATTGATTTCAATAAAAAATCTAGAGGAAAAGATTCCATGATGCAACAACTCATGGACGATTTTTGGTTACCATTCTGTGAAGACGCATTGGACATGGCATTGTGTTATGGTTTTGTAATATGGAGAACATATCAACTAAAAGATGGTACAGTGGTGCCGATAACATGTTTAAAAGATACATACTCAATTACATTAAAAGAAGTAAATGGTATAATTGAATACAAGGTATACGATTCAAAAGATAAATCAAATGAAGAATTAGACAGTGCATACGTATACGATGAATTTGGATATCGGCCTCAAATCGATGGTAAATTAACTTCAGTTTTGTATACCCTTATACCAGACATACAATATTTCTACACTATGTTAAATGCTCAAGTTGCTATCGAAAAGAAACGAGTAAAACCACCTATGTTAACAGAATTAGCGGATAGGAGTAGAGGGACAACGGGTGAGAACGAAGGAATTGATTATGATTTTTACGCCGACGCTGATATAGCTAACGCGGCAGAAGATGCTAAATTCAAACGGAATAGAAATGCTATCAAAGATTTACACAACCAACAACAACTATATGATAATTTTTTTAATTTACCAAACGAAGACATGAATACAGGCAAAACACTTTTAGACAACATGGTCCCGTTACCATCCGGACACAAACTTGTAAATGTCAATTTACCTCAAGGTAGAAATGATATCAACATAATTCTTAAACAATTACAAGATACCATTTGTGGTCTATTCGGTGTACCTAAATCACTTATCATGTCCGATACACCACACAAGGCAGATGCCACTGGTACACATAAAGTCTTTCAACAAACCATCATGTGGTGGAAACGTCAAATGTCTGAAATGTTAGAATCGATATACAATATAATATATACAAAGGATATCACAGGCAGGATAATGGATAGAATTGAAAGAAGGTCCGTGAAACCAAACAAAAGCGAATTGTATCTATTATCTAGACAAATGAAAGTAAATATTTCTTTCCCCGTAACACCATTCATATCCAATGAAGAATTGTATAACCTGTATTTACAAGGAGTTGTCCAATGGGATCAATATGTAACATGTGTATCACGCAATACTGGTATACCCATTGATACTATTCCACCAGAACCGCCTAAACCTTCCATGAACAATAAAGATGGTTCTGGTTCATCTAGAAAACGTTCAGGTAGTGAATTGGAAAAGAAAGAAGAGAAAAAATTAAAGAAGGAAGAGGACGGCAGTGACGAGAATACCGTTGATAAGAAAGAAAAAGGAGAGAAGAGTGATAAGAAAGAAAAAGGAGAGAAGAGTGATAAGAAAGACAACAAGAAGAGTGATAAGAAAGACGACAAGAAGAGTGATAAGAAAGACGATAAAAAGAGTGATAAGAAAGACGACAAGAAGAGTGATAAGAAGAGTGATAAGAAAGACGATAAGAAAAAGAAAGATGACGAGGATGAAAAGAAGAAAAAGAAAAAAGATAAAAAGAAGAAAAAATAAAATATATAAAATTTTTATTTATTATTAATTAGAATGATACATTGAGTCGTATGACGCCATGATTTTGTAGTCAACGTGCGATAGCGTATGAACTTCACCATTTTTAACAACGGTGATATACATTGCGCCGTGTCTGGGTACTGTAACAGATGCTTCTGCTTTTACTCTCAATTCCAACGTTTTTTGATTTTTTGAATCTTCAGATTCTTCCAAAAGTCTGGATAATAGAGGCGATGATAACTCCATACATGTTGTGGCGGAATGTACACCCGGTCTTCTAAAATTTACACGCATGGTCAAATCATAATTCTTCATCGTTTCAACCATTTGTTCTATTGACATGCTAGTTCCATATGTTTCTTGTGTTTGATATAAACGTTGACCGGCATTTGAAACGCATCTACATTCATTTGGTTCAAAAATATCCTTTGCGACATTTCTAAAATTTTGTAATGCCAATCCCTGTTGCCTTACCTTTTCAGGTTCGTATTCGTTTGTTCCCACGGGTACAGGCACAGCTTCAATCAAAACATGGTGTTGTTGTGGAAATGCACTACCTGTGTTCATGGTAGGAACAACTTTAGCAGGTTCCGTATCATTGTTGTTAAATACTCTTAATCTTGACATATCGTATATACACTATAATTAGTCCTATATATACTGCCTAAAATTTAAGACGACCTCCTGAATCTTTTAGTCGGGTTGTATTATTTTTAGGTATATTGTTTCCCCATGGCATAGTTATATTTTCATAGAAGCTCGTATTTTCAAATACTCTAAGGGATATAATTATAACAATCGATACAATTGACATTATGAAAAATTCAATTTGTATACCCATTTTTATTATCATAACGTCATTGTGTATTCTATATATTAATGAGGTGTATAATAATGCATAATTTGTCAATTTAAAAATAGCAAACCATAGTGGTATAGTTTTCCAATACCAACATCGCATACCATTTTCTTTAAAATCGATTTTGTATTTTGGTTCGTCCCAGACCTTTGATAATATATAAATCAAATGTATACATACCATAGAGCTAAATAATCCTCTCCATGCTTTATCGTTGTTATCATCTACTAGATCTTCAAAACGCAAAGACAAATCCAACCAAATTCCACCCAATATTACGTCGTGAACGACTTCTCGAAATAATTTTATTTTATTATTTTCTTTGGAAGAATCAGACCACTGTACAGCACCACACTGCATTAGGACGGTAAACAATACGAACCCTTTTACTATGAATATTATAGACGCAACGAAGAAAAATATCCAATACCATGTAAATGGTAAACAATCGTTACAATTTAAATTTTGAGTTATATTCGCCTGTGTGGTTTCATTCCTTGTAATAATATTGTTTACCAATGCTTCCCATTTATTCCAAAAATATAAAAATATACCTAAACCTACTAATGCAAACCCCATTGAAATGTATTTTAAAATCATAGCAATTCTATATCCTTCATTACCATTTGTACATGGGAGAATGGAAGTTTTTCGTGTAAATTCAGGATAATGTGAGCTATTTATCAAACTAATGGATAAAAATAATAATATCAATGACACTATCCATGGCATACCTTCTTCCATATACCATGATATTATACCAGTTAATAAAAATAACCATGATAATATTTCAACTACTAGTGTAAACATTTTACCACGAAAAAAATCGCACATTTATTATACATCTAGACTAAATAAATACTAGATAAATGTAACAACTAAACGCACTATAAGAGGAATATATTTAATGATAGAATGTTTCTATTAACCGTGTCCAATGGTTGTGAAGGTTTCGAATGTCCGTTAAATGTTATAATAATATCATTAGTTATATTACTAATAATATTCTGTGTGGGTGTTTATCCCGGAAGCTGTTTCTTTTGTAAAAAACATCAAAAGAAAATCTGCTGTTTTTCTTTGGCCTGCTGTGGTTCTATATGGGAATTATTTTATTATGATGAAAACAAGAAAGATAAATCGACGAAGGTTGAAGAGGAAGAAAAAGAAGAAGAGTTAATACCAATGAAAACGCATAGATACGAAATGAGAGATCGTAAAAAAAATTCATCGATGAACGATGATCTATTTTTTTAATATATTAAATATAATAAACTACTTATAATAATGGATAATATTTTTAATAGTATTCTATACAATAACATTACGAATCAGTCTTTATCGGAGTTAAAGGTTTTTTTAAATATTTTAAACGCTAATCAAGAAGATTGGTTAGCTAATAAAAGTACATGGGACCAATATATAGTGAAAGCGAAAATAAAAAAATATTTAAAACGATTTGCTAAATCTGATGATGTTATAAAAGACAAAATTCCATTGTATTTTAACATTATTAAAAAAATAACATTTAATGTTAAACAAACACAAACAACATTAATACGTTTAATGAAAAAACATCCCGGTTTACGCAAAATTATTTATGACGAAACAGATAACTATTCTATATGGCCATGGTGGACGTCTATGATTACCTATTTAAATATTGCAAGTAAAATGATTGATTATTTGTTTCGAAACAATAAAAGGGTATTAACATTTGAAGAATTGAAAGAAACTTATCCAAAATTAGAAGATGATAAATTAAAAAATATATTAATGGCTATCAATAAAGCAGCAAACAAAGATGAAAATTGGTACACATACATATGCAATGATATACATATAACACAGAATGTTAAATATTTTAATGAAGTATATCTTCCTCAACAGGGCCGAGATGAACCAAACGCATCTGTTCATAGAAAATATGAAAACTATATTGAAAAATTATCTGATATTATACTAACACTATTGAACCAAATATACAAATATCCTGCTGAAGTAGAACAAGGGTTTCAATATGTTAACGAAGAAAATGATTTTTATGTATTTTTAGACAGAAAACGCAAACATTTATATATCAGTAGGGAGCCGGAAATAGAAAACGAAATTTTTGCTAACGAGTTTACAGTTAAATTACGAAAACGTGAATTAATCCATTGGATCGTTCACGAAGTAATGAAATGTTTCACGGTATTGTTCCGCTGGAAAGATTTAATTGGTTGGGTTCTCATGATAGATTCATTCACTAGCAACACGTGGAGATTAGATTTTGAAAGCGCTCAAACTGAAAATTATCTGGATGGAAATATTAATGAATTTGATGGTTATGAATCAGCCTAGACAACTGAATAAGTATTACATATGATATAAAATAATTATAGATTATACAAAAATATACAAATGAAAACGTTTTACTTTATAAAAACAAACACAGATGCCACTTTACCCATGCGCCAAACCCCCGGGTCAGCTGGATACGATATTTACGCGTTAAATGGTGGTTGTGTCCCGGCAAGTGGTAAAAACAGTTATGTGGTAGATACAGGCGTATGTATTATTATGCCTAATAACTACTACGGACGTATTGAATCTCGTTCTTCATTGGCATTTAAACATGGTGTTACCGCGTTCAATGGCATCATTGATTCGGATTTCATGCGTGAGATGAAGGTATTGTTAGTAAATAACGGTACTGAACCTTACCATTATAAAAAGGGAGACAGAATTGCACAATTAATTGTACATGAGTACAAATATAAAATGAACGATACCTTCGTAACCACCCGTGCTGGTGGATTTGGAAGCACTGAAGACGTTGATATGAACGGTGAAATCATGTTAACGGATTACGAAATAAACAAGATGAAAATAGATACTCAATTCACTGAGAATCTTCAAAAGACTAATATGAGAGTAACAGAACCAATTGCTTATGATATACACGAGTTAGTAAATCATCACAAGGCTATTCGTAATTTAAATGAACAAGAAAAAGAAAGGAAAGAATATAAAGAGTTACATTTAAAATCACAAAAAATAGAAGCATGGTTTGCTTCGAAGGCTCAAAGCAACACTCGATTAACAGACAAAGACTATACTAATTTTTTAAATACGCTCTAATTCTTCATGCGTTTTATATTGTTCACAATGTCCATAAACGCCTTTGAATTTGGTTTTATAACTATCTGTGGCTGTTTGCGTTTTAAAATTTTATCACCTGAATATTCTGTTACATTTTTTAATATTTTTAATTGATCTAATAATTTATTACACACATTACTACCACATCCTGAAAATCTTTTTTCTACATATGCCATGTTTTTAGTTACGCGTGTTATATCCGTTGGTATATTCAATGAACGCAATGATTCTATAAAATAAGTCAAGTGTTCATGTTTCTCGGAACTAATAATCCATCCTTCTCCTCTTGATTCGACTCCGAAGTTACTGACAGCCGCTGTACAGGCAATCGGTCCCGCGGATTTATATTCATCGTCTGAAAAATTCCATCGATTGTCCATTTTGTATCTTTTAAATAATAAATGATATATATTAATACTAACAATATGAACAATTCGAGCATTTCATAAATCCCAAATGCATGCTGTACACTTAATCGAAAAAACACGATGAAACAAACCGTACGTATAGTTGCCGACACCACATAAATAAACGAACCATATTGATATATCATACGCATCGTAAAAAATTGTGAAACGCTGGCAAATATTGATATACAAAATATATTTAAAATTA
>CEOK01060133.1_pt1 | contig 10695 bp, 10 predicted proteins | sample 427001 | NCBI WGS metagenome assembly CEOK01 (sample SAMEA2591108, study PRJEB7988) | marine metagenome | isolation source: saline water (ENVO:00002010), including | reverse complement strand
CAGCTTGGTCAGCGCCTCAAAGCTCGGTACCGATACCCATCCGCAGCACTGGCTTGTTGGAAGGGTTCGCAAACGTAAAATTGCCCTCGTAACAATTCCTAATGTACCCTCTGAGGATATAAAGAGATGTTTCAGATCATATCCGGTGTTGTTTTTCAACGCTTTTCCTTGCATCGGGATAATGGTTCCGTCGGCGAGGACTACTTCTAGAGCTACAATCTGCTCCCTGGTCATGCCATATCGGATTACCCTATTACCACCGGCATTAGTAGCTATATTTCCCCCGACAGTCGCACTACCTCGCGCTCCGATATCCAAAGGGTAAAAAAAACCGTTTTTTTCTGCAGCCTCTTGCACATCTTGCAGTTTTGCACCTGCTTGAACAGTCATTGTGCGAGATTCGGAATCAATCTCTTCAATCACACTCATGCGCTCGAGTGATAAAGCTAGTTCTCCTCTGCCCCGATGGGTACCCTGAACCATGGTGCTGTTCCCGCCAATGGGTACGATACTTTGTCCGGCATCATTGCACAATTTTAAGACCTCAGAGACCTGATCTGAGGATGCGGGGCGTATAATAGCACCAACGCCTCTCGCATCGTCCTCGAAGATACCATTTTCGCCTACTATAGCCTCTATAGATTGTAGGAGCTGCGTTGCTTTGGGAGCCATATTTTTTTGACAAAAATTAGTTACATTTAGTTTCAGTTTGTGTAATCTCTCTTAAAAGAAAAAACTGTAGCTATTAACCTGACTTTAGTATCCGAGAAGTCAATAAGTTTGTCTATTTACAATGTGATATTGGAATATAAGCTCTCATTATCATTGGAACTTTATTTTATAATTGTCATCTTGGTGGTATTCATAACAACTCGCTATCTACTAATAAAAAATTGTCGGTAGACTAACTAAACCCTAAATTTGATACTAATTTTAAGTGGATATGTTTTCAATTGAGAGTGAATTGACCAACAATGCGGGGATAATCATAATTTGAAAGTTTGGGCAAAAGTGCCGGAAAATTTTGTTCGTCGATTTGCATCTGATCCTGATTATATTCGTGACATCAGTGATGTTGAAGCGATCGAAAGGATTGATTATGAAGAGCGTTTTCCATGTCAATCACCCTCAGAGGCTCTTATGCTTGTGAGTGAACTCGTGCCTGATGAGGTCGCTATACGATACCTTCCAAATGGCTTACTGAAAGATGATTCATTGTGCTGGACTTATTCGGAATACTGTGCTGAGGTAATCCGTACAGCTAACTTATTTCATTCTTTGGGGGTAAGTCAAGAGTACTCTGTAGCCGTTTTGTTGCCCAATGTACCTCAAATGTTATTTGCCCTTTGGGGAAGCCAGATCGCAGCAGTTGCTACTCCTATTAATCCATTTTTGGATATCGATCAGATAACGTCGATATCTGATCAAGCGAATGCAAAAATTCTTGTAACGCTAGGCCCTGGCGAACATGGTGGTCAAGAGCTTTATCAAAAGGCCCTCAATGTTCGTACAGCGAGTAAGTCTATTCGCACGATTGTTGTCGTTTCTGAACTTTCTGTCTCGTCACAAGTAGCTGGTATAGATACAGTTTTTGAAGGGCAAGAGGATATCGTGGATTGGTCTGTTGGAATGGCTTCGCAGCGATCTGATCAACTTGTATTTAAACGGAGAATTAATCCAACCGATGTTGCGGCATTATTCCACACTGGAGGAACGACAGGTATGCCGAAACTTGCCCAACATACTCACTATGGAGAGATGGTGAATATCGGCCAAATGACTTTGCTGGGGCCAGATCCCAGCAAAGATCAAGTCGTTAAATCTCGAATGAAGGTGCTGTGCGGACTTCCCCTATTCCACGTAAACGCAGTCTGTGTCTCTGCCCTAAATTGTATAGTGAATGGAGGAGAGTTGATCTTGGCAGGTCCGCAAGGATTCAGAAATAAGTCAATGATGGCCGATTTCTGGGGCTTAGTGGAGCGGTATGGTGTCACAATGTTTGCGGCGGTGCCCACAATTTATGCAGCACTACTGGAGCAATCGAGTGATTCATACGACCTTTCAAGTCTGATTAATTGTGGCTGTGGTGCTGCGCCTGCCCCGTCAAGTTTGTTAAATGAGTTTCATTCTCGCACCGGGGTTGACATTATGGAAGGGTACGGAATGACCGAGACTACGGCCGGTGCAGTGGGACACTACTATTATGGGCAGCGGCTTGTTGGATCTATAGGGCTTAGGGTTCCATATCATCGGGTTCGAGTTGTAATTATCGACAATAAGGGTCAAATAGAAAGAGAATGCGATACTAATGAAATTGGTGTTTTACTGCATTCTGGTCCGAACGTAACTCCCGGATATAAATTGCCGGATAACAACATGGGGGCTTGGCCCGAAACTGGCTGGTTCAACAGCGGTGATTTGGCACGATTTGATGAAAATGGTTATCTTTGGTTGGCGGGTCGCGCTAAAGATACAATTATTCGTGGAGGACATAATATTGATCCCTTAATAACTGAAGACGCTTTAGCGTCTCATCCGAGTGTGGAAATAGCAGCGGCGGTTGGAAAACCAGACGCCTATGCTGGTGAATTGCCAGTAGCATATGTCAAACTCGTTGAGGGTAGTGATGTTTCTGAGGATGAGCTTCTTAATTATGCGAGAGAGAATGTCTCTGAGCGTGCCGCTGCGCCAGTTGAGGTAATAATACGTACGGAAATAGTTGTTACCGCCGTGGGAAAAATTTTTAAACCAGTCCTCCGTAATGACGCCATATCTCTTGGTTATACTCAGGCCGTAAAAAATATTTGTCCCGATTTGCAGTTTAAGGTGTGGGTTTCGGAGGATAAGTTAGCCGGCAGAAAGGTTTTACTTAAGATTTTGGCTCCCCTGACCAACGGCGCAGAATCTACAGAAAAAAAACTGGAGGGTGTTTTGAATCGTTTACCATATATTTGGGAACTAATTTCATAAAAGCATTTAACCAGGGTTGAAAATAGTTTTACTTTTACTGACAAAGAGGATTATAGATTAGATGTTAGTGAAGAAAAAACTAATCACAGAGGCCCATATTGATTTTAATCAGCACGTGTCGGAGAACGCGTTCTATTCGATCGCGATAGAATGCTTTCAAGAGACATTAAATGGACATGGGATATTGAAGCTTTTTTTTGAGGTTAACGTTGCGCCTATAATTTTTAACACTGAAATTCAATTTAAGCGAGAAATTTTTATAGGAGAGTATGTTGAACTCCATATGGACATACTCCCATCCTCTCCGGATATGAGAAAGTTCCAACGAACGATAAAATTTTTTAGTGCTGACTCCTCAGAAGCCGTAGCCGTGGTAAGCAATGGCGCGTTTTTTGATTTAAAGAAGAGACGTGTGACATCTCCGCCAAATGCTGTAGTGATGTCTTTCATAAGAAGCGGTCTGGTTAGTAAATCCGCAGACTAACATGATTGTGTGTTTGCTTATTTTTATGGATCAGAATGGCTTAATTTTGAGCCGAGTAAGTGGAGTTTTCGAAAAGATTTTGCTGATGGTAAATATGGTGTGTGGAGCAAGAAATTCTGTTGCTACTATATCTCGTCATGTCAATTTACATTAATGAGCAAATATAAAGGACTTTTCTACAGACCAGCTCTCCATTTTTTGGTGATTGGTCTTATTTTATTCCAGTTACAAAATATTTTTTTCCCCCAACCGAAGCCGATTCTTGGGCCTCTTACACAAGAGCAGATAGGCTTGCTTAAGGAAAAATGGATTTTGAACACTGGAAGACTACCGACCGCCGAACAGCAAATTCTCGGCATCAGGGCAGAGCTGGATCGCGAAATGCTATTTGCCCGAGCAATCGACCTAGAACTTTTTGATAATGATTCAGTAGTTCATCAACGGCTTTTACAAAACATGCGATTCCTCGGGCTTTATGAGGGGCTCTCTGATGGAGAAATCGTAGGCAAGGCAATGGACCTGCGGCTGTATCTTGACGATGAGGTCATCAAACGTAGATTAATTCAGCTTATGGAAAAACTTCTGCTCTCAGCTAATCCCCCACCAAGAATATCGGATGAAAATTTACTCAGCGAGTTTAACACAAGAAGGCTGGAGCTACGAAATCCACCGCTGTACAGTATTGAACACCTTTATTTCCCGAGAGACCATCCAGCGGCGGCCAAACGATTTCAAGAAGAAGTGGACATCACCGCCCTATCACCCTCTTCTGCGAGAGAGTATAGTTTTCCATTTTTATCTGGGTATCGTTTTATTGGTCAAACGCCAGCCCAACTAAAGAAGTATTTTGGATCTGAATTTGTGTCTCAACTCATTGCCACTGAGCCTGTTGAAGGGAGTTGGTTGCCACCTTTGAGTTCGACCTACGGTCTACATTACGTCTGGTTGCATAGTTTTGAGGATGCTCGTGATGCAGAGTTCGATGAGGTCAGAGATTCCCTCTTATATGATTTAACGAGAGATGCTCGTGAGGCGGCTCTTAAGGCGGCTGTGGGGGAAATGCGTAAGGACTATGAAATAAGATTATGAAAAGATCCATGCTACTCTTAACATGTTGTTTGACCATATTGGGAAGCTCAGTCGCGACGGCACACAAGTTCGCGCCATCACTTTTGAAAATTATTGAATTGCCCTCTGCTGGTGGAAGACAACTGTTACATGTAATTTGGAAAACACCAATAGAGAGTATCAGCTCAACTATGCTACAACCCTATTGGCCGGAAACTTGTGATGTCAGGCGCCAGTCTCCACCTCAGGTCGAAGGTACTGCTACAGTCATAATTTGGGATTTGGACTGTGGGGTTGAAAACTTGTCATTGTCGGGTCAGAGTATTGGTATAAATGGTTTAGCTGAAAATCAAGTGTCGGCCGTAGCACTCGTTAATTTGCGCGACGGACGAAGCTACCAACAAGTGCTGTCATCAGAGCGGGCGAGTTTTGTGGTTCCATTAAAGTCTGAGGTGTTCACTGTTTTGGTTGATTATCTCTCATTGGGTGTAGAGCATATTTTGACTGGTCCGGATCACCTATTATTTGTCTTTGGTTTACTTCTTCTGCTCACTACAAAGGCTAGGCTAATTGGGACCATCACCGCTTTCACCTTTGGACACAGTGTGACGTTGTCTTTTGTAGCTTTAGGTTTCTTTGACTATCCGGTCGCTTTGGTCGAGTTTTTAATAGCGGTCAGCTTGTTTTTACTCGCGATAGAGCTTGCTCGGCGAGATGGCCGAGGCTCGTTGTGGCAAAATCCATGGTGGCTCGCTGGAGCGTTTGGATTGCTCCATGGAATGGGGTTTGCAGGCGCACTTTTGGAGATAGGACTTCCCCAAGAAAACATTTTTTTCTCTCTGCTCTCATTCAATGTAGGTATAGAGCTAGGACAAATAATTTTTGTAGTCTTTGCGCTTTCAATTTGGAAAATCGCAAAAACAAATATTGGGCTGCATTATGAGCCCTGGCGTACCGCCGCTGTCTACGCTTTGGGTGGTCTTTCAATGATGTGGTGCATCGAGAGGGGAGAGGAATGGTTGCATTTTACACCTTTTTAGTAATTTTGCTGCTGTTAAGTTGTTCTGGGAGGGATATCATGTTTACAAATTTAATTTTATCCCAAATATCGGGAATGGATTTTATTGGGTAATTGGATGTACAAGTCACTAGATCGTTGTTATAACTTTTCTGAGTTAAGAAAACTAGCAAAGAGAAGGTTGCCGGGCCCTGTTTTTCATTATATTGACGGGGCGGCAGATGACGAGATTACATATAAACGAAATACATCGTGCTTTGACGATTGTGACCTGGTTCCAAATGTTTTGTCGGGTGTGGCAGAAATTGATATGTCGGTTGAGGTCCTGGGGTGCCGACTTGAAATGCCTATTTTTTGTTCTCCTACGGCACTGCAGAGACTTTTTCATTATGAGGGCGAGCGCGCGGTGGCGCTTGCTGCACAGAAATATGGGACGCTTTTTGGCGTCTCCTCTTTGGGAACCGTATCTTTAAAGGAGATCGACGATTTAATCCATAGCCCTAAGCTCTTTCAGCTGTATTTCCACAAAGATCGCACCCTGAATACTTTTATGCTTGAAAAAGCGAGAGAAGCGAATTTTGATATATTAGCACTCACTGTAGATACGATCACAGGTGGAAACAGGGAGAGAGACATTCGGACGGGTTTTACATCTCCGCCAACACTCAATCTCAATAGCATTTTTGAATTTATGATAAAGCCAGCATGGGCCCTCAATTATTTTTTCCGTGAGAAGTTTTCGTTACCACAACTCCAAAATCACGTAGATGAGGGTACAAGCACTGCCATCTCGGTCGGCGAATATTTCTCTTCTATGTTGGATCAGGATCTGAACTGGGACGATGTGGCGAATTTAAGGCAGGATTGGAGGGGGAAATTTTGTTTGAAGGGGATTATGAGCCCTACTGATGCGATAAAGGCGGTTGAACTGGGGGCAGATGCGATTATGGTCTCTAACCATGGTGGCCGACAGCTTGATGGTGGTAGGAGTCCCTTTGACCAGCTAGATGAAATTGTGCAGACCGTTGGTGGTCAGATTGAAATTATTCTTGATGGCGGAATACAGCGGGGCACTCATGTTCTCAAGGCACTGGCACTCGGAGCCACTGCATGCTCTGGCGGTCGGATGTATCTATATGCCCTTGGGGCAGCAGGTAGATTGGGTGTTGAAAAAGCGTTGAATAATTTTAGAACAGAAATTGAGAGAGATATGAAGCTTATGGGGGTCAAAACCATAAAAGAGCTCAATTCTTCGATGGTAAGATATAGGAAATCCTGATGTTGCTGTAGTGTGATGGATTAAAGAAACCAGTGATTAATGAAATTGGACAAAAACTTTATCTTAATTGTTTACTACTTTGGTTGATGTGCGCTCATACTCTCTTGGTGGGTTGCGCTGATCGAGATGACATTTTTCGAGTATCTGAGGATAAGGGACAACCCAAATTTGTCTCAGATTCAGTGAGAAATCCGTTACGAAATGCTTACTTTGGCGATGTGCATGTACATTCTAGGTACTCATTTGATGCTTCTCTTTTTGGTGTGCTTGTAACTCCAGATGAGGCTTACAGGTTTGCTAAAGGTTCGCCTCTCAGACATGCATCTGGACAGACTATGATCCTGAGTCAGCCCCTTGATTTTTTCAGCGTGACTGACCATGCAGGGCTATTGGGAGGGGTGCTTAGTTTTTCGGAAATGGATCCAAAAAAGGGAAATGAGATTATTCCTCTTACTAAAGAGGTTTCTAAGTGTTGGGAGAACGGATGTGATTTTTCGCCAATATCTAGCCCCTCATTGTCAGCCAATGCTTGGGATGCTCTGAGAAATTTTTCCAGGGGCTTGCAAGCTTCCCGAGTGGGTAGAGGCGTTCTAGATAATCGTCAGGTATTGGGTGATTCTTGGCAAAGTATAGTTGAGGCTTCGGAGCGTCACAATGATCCTAACAACTTCACTACTTTTATTGGCTATGAGTACACTGCTATAAGTCCGACTAATGGGAATTTGCACCGAAATGTCCTATTTCGATCAAGTGCTGTTCCGGAACTACCGTTTAGCATGTTTGACTCTCAGAATCCTGAGGATCTTTGGCATTGGATGGATAGTTTGAGAGAGTCGGGTATCGATTCACTTGCTATACCTCATAATTCCAATGGGTCGGATGGATGGATGTTTCAAATGACGCAATATGACGGTTCTCCTCAAAATGCCGAATATGCAGAGCAGCGGATGAGAAACGAACCAATTGTTGAGAACACGCAAATAAAAGGAACATCGGACACTCACCCAAGCTTGTCTCCTCATGATGATTGGGCTGATTTTGAGGTAATGCCTTACCTCGTTGGAAGACATGGTTTTAGCGAAATTCGTGGGAGTTATGCGAGACATGCACTTGGAAGAGGACTTAAGCAAGATAATGAGTTAGGATTTAATCCTTTTAAGTTTGGATTTATTGGCTCGTCTGATTCTCATAATGGCGGCGGTTCATATGACGAAGATGATTTCATGGGTAAGATTGGTGTAGTGGATGGCTCCTCAAGGTCCCGTGGATCAATTCCTGTGAGAGATGCAGACGAATGGGAGAGTTTAAAAACGAGATTATTTGATATTGGACCAGAAGTAAGTGTGGCTGCTGACGATCGTATTTATTCAAATACGGCATTTAAAACATGGAGCGCGTCAGGTCTAGCAGGGATTTGGGCAGAATCGAATACGCGGTCTGATCTTTTTGATGCGATGCTTCGGAAGGAAGTTTTTAGTACGAGTGGCCCGAGAATAAAGATCCGTTTTTTTGGATCTTTCAAATTCAAAGATGACCTTTTAGAGAGCAGCAATGCTATTGCGAGGGCTTATACAGACGGAGTTCCAATGGGTGACACAATGACCCAGGATGGTCAAATACCCTCATTTTTGGTCTGGAGCATTGCTGATCCTAATTCCTCAATGTTACAACGTCTCCAGATCATTAAGGGCTGGATTGATCTTGGTGAATTCAGAGAAAAAGTGTTTGATGTAGCATGTGCGGGGGCACATAAGCCAGACCCCTCATCTAGACGTTGCCCTGACTACGATTTTTCTGTCAATCCTACGAACTGTGGTGCTTCTAAAGCGAGTGATTCAACTGAGCTTAAGACACTCTGGCGGGACCCAGAATTTGATGAGAGCCAATTAGCATTTTATTACGTCCGAGTCTTAGAGCATCCCAAATGTCGATGGAGCACGTGGGATGCCATCCGATCAAATGTAAAACCTAGGATAGGGATCCCTGAAACGATTCAAGATCGCGCCTGGTCATCGCCAATATGGTATGTGCCTAGGCATGGCTGATATTATAAATTTGAATTTATACCCTTAATCAGATTATATCCATATTTATTCGCTGCTTTGATTGCCTGCTTATCAGGGGAGTTTTGGCTTATGTCCCCTAGGTGGGCAAGTCCTGCATGAGCTTCATCATGCATCCCGAATTGCTCCAAAGATTGCATCCACCTCGATACATTGGGAAACGGATCAAAATCATACAGATTTGTAAATTTTGGTTTTAATTGTGCGATGTCGACATATGCGGCTAGGTCTGCTAAAGAGACATGATCTCCTGCAAGATAGTTAGAGTTTTTTAACCAACCGTCTTCCATAGCTTTTAAATGTCGGTTAAAAACCGCCTTCGACATGGTTACCACATCCTTTGGGAAGGTTAAGTCTTTTCTTACACTAGTTGCGAAAAACGCTAAAGATGCGTCTCGCGCCCCCCGGTGATGGGAGTGGAGGTACCAGTCAACTTTTGCTCGACTTCGGTGGTCATTAGGGTAGAGATCAAACCAATGATATTTTTGACAAAGATATGCAAGAATCGCATGCGCCTCGGCGAGGACAAAACCCGATCCTGGCTCCTCCAGAAGTGGAATTGTACCTCCAGGATTTTTCGTTAAAAAATCTGCATTCCGACTGCCACGATCGCCTCTAGAGCCTGGATTGGTCAGAACTAGCTTGAAAACTTTACGTTTGTTGAGTAGCAGCCAAATTACTGCCCGAACTGGTTGTGAAAGCGGAGTGCCATAAAGAATTATCGGGTCATCAGGAGACATTGTATTTACCCATTAATCGACCTCGGCTTGGGCATATCCTGTGAGGACGATTTCACCCTTTTGATTTGTTGTGACTATGTCGAAATCTGCTAGCTTTCTTTCATTAGTATCGAACAACCTGGTGACTGTGGCAGTAGCTTTTAGGCCATCTCCCGGCCAAACTTGCCGCGTGAACCTTACTCCGTACTTTGTCAGTCGTCCATCCCCAACATAATCGGTGAGCATTTTTCCGGTTATTCCCATCACCAACATTCCGTGTGCGAATACGGTCTGGTATCCAGATACCTGTGTGGCATAGATTTCATCAGTGTGAAAGGGATTAAAATCGCCAGAAGCTCCAGCGTATTGAACTATCTGGGTCCTTTTCAGATCGTGTATAAGGTCAACAGTGTGAGAGAGGCCCCTCTTCAAACTGGATGCAGATAGCGCCATTATCGATACCTATTGCTCTATTACGTGTTCAGTTACCACACCCACCGAAGTCTCCGTTACAACGAGTTGGCCATTCTGATCTCGATGTTCCGTGATTGTTTCGCTAAAAATCAATTTGCCAGAGCGTTTCCCTAGTTTTTCCCAGGTCTTTCCCTCTCTAGTTGTTGGTGTAAGAACGTCACCAACGCGCAGATGTCGGTGATATTCGAAATGTTGCTCTGCGTGCAATAGTTCAGGCTTCGGCGCCAGTCGATCCTTTGCACCTTGTTGGACTTGGGTGGTTGCATATTTTCCCGAACCCCGCCACGCTTGGTCTAACTTTGGACGCAGATTACTCTCGGGATCAAAATGATGGTTTGCCTTTAAAAATGTAGGAGGGGCAATTATCGCACCTTGTTTGCTTCGAGCCGCGTAATCCGCATCGTGATACATTGGGTTACCATCACCAATCGCATGTGCGAACATTTTAATATGGGAGGCTTCGATAGGAAATTTATGTCCGCTCATGCTTAATTCAATCCTTAAGGTTTTTTGCTAAGTGCTTCATTCCCCTCAGCTTACCTTTAAGTTAAGATTTTTATGTCTTGAAAGTATCCTGCAATTTCAATATTACCAGGCTTTTTAAGGCTTAAGTAAAAAAA
>CEOK01171448.1_pt1 | contig 10707 bp, 8 predicted proteins | sample 427001 | NCBI WGS metagenome assembly CEOK01 (sample SAMEA2591108, study PRJEB7988) | marine metagenome | isolation source: saline water (ENVO:00002010), including | reverse complement strand
GCCGCCAAGACAGCCAAGGAGACAGGTTTCACCGGTGTTCAAATTCATGGGGCTCATGGCTACTTGATCTCTGAATTTTTATCTCCGGATGTAAATGTTCGGACGGATGCTTGGGGCGGCTCGCTTGAAAACCGGGCTCGTTTTCTGCTTGAGGCCGTGCGTGCCACACGCAAGGTTGTAGGAAAAGAATTCCCTGTTGCCGTCAAGCTCAATTCTGCTGATTTTCAGCGTGGGGGTTTCAGTCATGAAGAGGCCGTGCAGGTTGCCAAGTGGCTCAATGATGAAAAACTTGATTTGCTTGAAATTTCGGGTGGCACTTATGAGCAGCCCCGGATGTCCGGTCTTGAGGGGGGTGCGATGGACTCGTCGAAAAGCGAAAGCCGTTTGCCCAGCACCGTTGCGCGAGAAGCATATTTTCTTGAGTATGCCAAAGACATCAGAGCCGTTTTCAATGGCGCCTTGATGGTGACGGGCGGGTTTCGGACGCGCGCCGGTATGGATGCCGCACTCAATGCGGGGGCTTGTGACATGATTGGTCTTGCGCGTCCCATGTGCAGTGATCCTGATATTGCCAATAAGCTGTTATCCGGCGCGGTTGCTGCGACGGAAGAATTTGAAAAAATAGTCAGGCTTGGTCCAGGTCTGTTGGGAGACACCAGCCCGTTTGCAATTATTCGTGGCATTAACGGTTGGGGACGTCAGGGATGGTTTTGTCTTCAACTCATTCGCATGGGGGAAGGGCAAGAGCCGGATTTGAAAATGGGGGTTCTCAAGGCTGTTGGAGGGTTTCAAGCATTTGAGAAAAAAGCTGCCGAGCGTTACAAAGAAAATTACGGATATTAAAAAGTCTTACCTAGGGAGAGGATTATGAAAAATGTTCAGGGTTTAATGGCCGCTATGGTTTTGGTGGGGCTGATTGCAGTAGCTACCCCAATATTTATGCAAAGTGAAGCAGGGCCCAAGAGTGCCTGCTCAACTGATTTGATTAAGGCCGCTGCGCGACAAGAAATTGAATATCTGCAACGTGGATACGCGAAGGCAACTGATTTGCTGGGTATCACAGAAGGCGACTCTTTTGAAAAAGGGCGCGACCTTTACCGCACGATATTTACCGCAGATGCTAATTTTTCTGTTTCGGGTGAGGGGGCGCCTGAAATGAATGCCGTCGGGCCGGATGCTTGGGCTGATATCGTCGCGCAGACTTTGGGACCAATGGGACCTACCCAGCATCTTACCGGAACGCAACGTGTTAGCGATTTGGATGTTCAAATATCGTCAGATTGTGACGTAACTGGCGGGTCAGCCGGATTGGAAACCTATGTGCAGGCCTGGCACGACATGCCTAACGGTCAGATTTGGATGTTCATGGGGACGTATGTTGATGATGTGGTCTATTTGCCTGGCATGGGGTGGCAGATTAGCAAAATGGATCTTGTACGCACAACAACAGAGACGCGCAATAAACTCAGTGATTAGAGTGTTTTGCAATATTTATGCATAAAAAAGGGCCGGATAAACCGGCCCTTTTCAATTTATGAAGCGTGATCAGACGCTGTAATACATGTCGAACTCAACAGGGTGAGGTGTGTGCTCAAAGCGGTAAACTTCTTCCCACTTAAGCTCCAGATATCCGTCAATCTGGTCATCATCCATTACGCCGCCTTTTTTCAGGAAGTCACGGTCTGCATCGAGTGCTTCAAGAGCCTCACGCAGAGATCCGCAAACCTGTGGTACATCAGCCAGTTCTTCAGGTGGCAGTTCATAAAGGTCTTTATCCATTGGATCACCCGGATCGATTTTATTCTCGATACCGTCCAGACCGGCCATCATCATAGCTGTGAAAGCAAGATATGGGTTGGCTGTTGGGTCAGGGAAGCGAATTTCAATTCTTTTGCCCGGTGCGGATGTCGCGAATGGAATCCGGCAAGACGCAGAACGGTTACGCGCTGAATAAGCGAGAAGCACAGGTGCTTCAAAACCGGGAATGAGACGCTTGTATGAGTTTGTTGACGGGTTCGTCAGCGCGTTAATGGCGCGGGCGTGTTTGATGATACCGCCAATATAGTAAAGGCACTCTTGTGACAGGTCTGCATATTTGTCGCCAGCGAAGAGAGGCTTGCCTTCTTTCCAGATAGACTGGTGACAGTGCATGCCCGTTCCGTTATCGCCGTAGACAGGCTTCGGCATAAAGGTTGCTGATTTGCCGTAAGCGTGAGCCACATTGTGAACGGCGTATTTGTAAAGTTGAAGACTGTCAGCAATGCTTGTCAGCGTACCGAATTTCAGGCCAAGCTCATGTTGAGCAGCTGCAACTTCGTGGTGATGTTTCTCGACCTCGAGACCCATATCTTTCATGACGCTAAGCATTTCGCCGCGAAGATCTTGCCCACTATCGACAGGATTAACCGGGAAGTAGCCACCCTTTGTGCGTGGACGGTGACCCATATTACCGGCTTCATATTCAGTACCTGAATTAACTGGCAATTCAGTGCTGTCTAGCGCAAAGCCTGTATTGTAGGGGTCAGATGAAAAGCGAACATCGTCAAAAACAAAAAATTCAGCTTCAGGGCCGAAATTGATTGTGTCGCCGATGCCTGTTGATTTCAGGTAGGCTTCTGCTTTGACTGCTGTTGAACGCGGGTCACGGTTGTAGAACTCACCTGTGATCGGATCAGTGATATTGCAGAAAATTGTCATTGTCGGCTGTGCATAAAATGGATCCATGGATACTGAATCCGTGTCAGGCATCAGGCACATATCGGACTCATTAATGGCTTTCCAGCCTGAGATTGATGAGCCGTCAAACATGGCGCCTTCTGTGAAGAAGTCCTCATCAACAAGGGATGAGTCGAGCGTGACGTGTTGCATTTTGCCGCGTGGATCAGTGAAACGAAGATCTACATATTGGATCTCGTCGTCTTTGAGTTGACTAAGAATTTTGGAAGCGTCAGACATTATTTATCTCCGGATAGTTTAAGTTAGGATGTTTAAAGTGCATCGATACCGGACTCTCCGGTACGAATACGTATGGCTTCTTGGATGTCGGAAACAAATATTTTCCCGTCCCCAATGCGACCGGTTTGAGCGGCCTTTTGAATAACCTCAATCGCAGTTTCAAGCATATCGTCGCCAATGATAAGCTCTATTTTTACCTTGGGCAGAAAATCAACTACATATTCTGCGCCACGGTATAATTCGGTGTGGCCTTTCTGACGACCAAAACCTTTAGCTTCGATTACAGTTATGCCCTGAAGTCCGGCTTCCTGTAATGCATCTTTAACCTCATCTAATTTGAAGGGTTTGATGATGGCTTCTACTTTTTTCATAGAATTGTCCTTTCAGAATTTATGTACTTAATAAAGCAGAAACCGTGCCAAAAATTTTACTCAACAGGGTGGGTTGTAAGACTATGAAATTATTGTGTTATTTTTACAATTTTTAAATCACGTTTAAAAATATTTCTTTTTTTGCTTAAATTTTGTTCACTTGATTAAAAAATAAACAATTATGTTTGTTTTTGTATAATTGAAGAATGTCTTAAAGAGTCTTAACAAATCATCACAAGAGACTGGTCATAGGTCAACTAAATTGCTATACCCCGCGCCATAGTTAGTTAAGCTTAAAAGCGGGCGTGGTGGAATTGGTAGACACGCTAGATTTAGGTTCTAGTGCTGAGAGGCGTGGGGGTTCAAGTCCCTCCGCCCGCACCATAAGCGAACTAACCATATTAATCACTGCTCATGGACACAATTGAGCAACAAAAAAAATGGATGTAACGATGCAAATTGAAGAGACCTCCGCTGAGGGCCTTTCCCGCGAATTGAAAATAACCGTAGCCAAAGACAATTTGGCTTCTCGTCTGGACTCAAAATTGATTGAACTTAAAGATCAGGTTCAACTCAAAGGTTTCCGTAAGGGGAAGGTGCCTGTCACGCATTTGAAAAAAGTTTATGGTTCACGCTTGATGAGCGAAATTCTTCAAGAGGTCGTTAATGATCAGAGCCAGCAGGTGCTGACTGACCGTGATGAGCGTCCGGCTTTACAGCCTGAGGTTAATCTCGACGGAGATATTGAAAATGTCATCAGCGGTGATGCCGATTTTGTTTTCAATATGATTTACGACATCATTCCGCCAATCACGCTGGCCAATTTTAAAGACATCTCTCTTGATCGCAAAGTTGCCGAGATTTCCGATACGGAAGTTGACGAGTCCATTCAACGCCTCGCACAGTCGCGTAAGCAATTCGAGCCTAAAGCAAAAACCGCTAAAGCGGCATCAGGTGATAGTGTGAAGATTGATTTTCTTGGCAAGATTGATGATGAGCCTTTTGAAGGCGGTGTATCAGAGGGGTTTGAACTGGAGCTTGGTTCCAATCAATTCATTCCCGGTTTTGAAGATCAAATTATCGGCAAAAAAGCCGGTGATAGTTTCGATATCGAAGTGAATTTCCCGGAAGATTACGGCAATGCAAATTTGGCAAATAAAGCCGCAGTTTTCGAAACAACTGTTCATGAAGTAAGTGGGCCAAAAGAGATTGAGATTAATGACGAATTTGCCACCTCAATGGGTATGGAGTCACTTGACCAACTCAAAGAGATGGTGCGCGAGCAAATCGGCAAGGATTACCATAATTTCTCCCGTGAGCAGGTGAAACGCGATTTGCTTGATAAGCTAAGCGCAGCACATGATTTTGAACTACCGACCCGCATGGTTGATTTGGAGTTCAATCAGATTTGGCATCAGTTTGAAAGTGAACTCGAAAATCAGAGTAAGAAAATTGATGAGTTGGATGAAACTGAAGATGAATTGCGGACTGAGTATCGTGAGATTGCTGAGCGTCGTGTTCGCACAGGTCTTGTGCTTGCAGAAATAGGTTCCACTAATGAAATTGAAGTAACTCAGGAAGAAATTAACCAAGGTTTGATGGAGCGTGTGCGTCAGTTCCCGGGGCAGGAGCAGGAAGTTTTTAATTATTTCCGTAACAATCCTGAAGCAATGGCACAAATTCGGGCGCCATTGTTTGAAAATAAAGTCATTGATTTTGTGATTGAGCAAGCGGATGTAACAGATATCACTGTCAGCATTGAGGAGCTTATGGCAGCCCCTGAGGAAACTGAAGAAAAGCCCAAGGCTAAAAAGAAGCCAGCTAAAAAAGCTCCGGCTAAAAAATCTGCCGCAAAAAAAGCTGATACCAAAGAGGGTGATGAAAAACCTGCAAAAAAACCTGCAGCTAAAAAACCCGCCGCCAAGAAGCCGGCAGCCAAGAAACCGGCAGCTAAAAAGCCAGCTGCCAAAAAAGCACCGGCAAAGAAAAAAGAAGATAAGTAATTATTCGCAATCTTTGCCTTTTGTTTTTTTGCGTCTAAGTGACGTGAATAATATAGTCATGTGTTCGCGTGCATGTTAACCATTTGCAGAAGTTGCTCTTAAGCATTTAGAGGATAGATAGATGAACGATATTGTTGATACTTACATGAACACGATGGTTCCCATGGTGGTTGAACAAACCAATCGCGGCGAACGTGCCTATGATATTTATTCCCGACTTTTAAAAGAGCGTGTTATTTTTGTTACGGGCGCGATTGAAGATTACATGGCAAGCCTGATAACGGCACAGTTGCTGTTTCTTGAGGCTGAAAATCCAAAAAAAGAAATCTCAATGTATATTAATTCACCCGGCGGTGTCGTGACCTCGGGCATGGCGATTTATGACACAATGCAATACATTCGTCCCCCTGTATCCACTCTGTGTATCGGTCAGGCAGCCAGCATGGGCTCGCTTTTGCTCTGTGCTGGTGAAGAAAATATGCGTTTTGCTCTCCCAAATGCCCGGATAATGGTGCATCAACCCTCCGGCGGCTTTCAGGGGCAGGCCTCCGATATTGAACGTCACGCCAAAGAAATTCTTGATATGCGCACACGTCTCAATAAAATTTATTGTGCGCATACAGGGCAGGATTTGAAAACAATCGAAGACGCTTTGGAGCGCGACACATTTATGACTGCTGAAGAAGCAAAGAACTTTGGTCTTATTGACACTGTTGTTGATAAGCGTGAAGCCGTTAAGGAAGAGTCAGAATAAAGCTAAATGGTTAAAACCATTTACATTCTAAGATTGACAGTTGAGTTAGTTTGAGGAATGTTTGAAGGGTGATTCGTTAGACCTTATGGTATTCAAAGCGTATCCATTCAAAAATTTTTCGGTCTCCAAACATGAGGCCCTCACGAATAACAAATAAGCAGGAGCTAAACTTGAGCAAAGTTGGTGGAACAGGCGATAGCAAAAGCACTCTTTACTGTTCTTTCTGCGGCAAAAGCCAGCATGAAGTTCGCAAGTTGATTGCTGGTCCAACCGTATTCATTTGTGATGAATGTGTTGAACTCTGCATGGATATTATCCGTGAAGAGAACAAATCTTCCATGCTTAAAACGTCCGAGGGTGTTCCGACCCCTCAGGAAATCCATGATGTCCTTGAGGATTATGTTATCGGTCAAGCGCACGCTAAGCGCGTTTTGTCGGTTGCTGTGCATAACCATTACAAGCGCCTTAACCATAGTGCCAAAAATTCTGAGATTGAACTCAGCAAATCCAATATTTTGCTGATTGGTCCAACCGGTTGCGGTAAGACCCTTTTTGCACAAACACTTGCTAAAATCCTTGATGTTCCTTTTACCATGGCAGATGCCACGACCTTGACTGAGGCCGGTTATGTTGGTGAGGATGTAGAAAATATTATTCTCAAGTTGCTTCAGGCTGCCGATTATAATGTTGAGCGCGCCCAACGCGGCATCGTTTACATTGATGAAGTTGATAAAATTAGCCGTAAAGCGGATAACCCGTCTATCACCCGCGACGTTTCAGGTGAGGGCGTTCAGCAAGCTTTGCTAAAACTTATGGAAGGCACAGTTGCCTCAGTTCCACCTCAAGGCGGTCGGAAGCACCCTCAGCAGGAATTCCTTCAAGTTGATACAACCAATATCCTGTTTATTTGCGGTGGTGCTTTTGCCGGTATGGAGAAAATTATTTCCCGTCGTGGTGGTGAAACATCTATTGGCTTTGGCGCTAATGTTTCTCAGCCTGAAAGTAAATCAACAGGTGATTTGCTGAAAACTCTTGAGCCTGAAGATCTACTTAAATTTGGTCTGATACCTGAATTTGTTGGTCGTTTGCCTGTTATTGCAACTCTTGAAGATTTAGATGAAAAGGCACTTGTGCGGATTTTGACTGAGCCAAAAAATGCTTTGGTGAAACAATATCAACGTCTTTTTGACATGGAAGATACAAAGCTAAACTTCAAAGACGAAGCGTTGCAGGCAATCGCGCGTCGTGCAATCGATCGTAAAACGGGTGCACGTGGTTTACGTTCTGTCATGGAATCCATGTTGTTGGATAGCATGTTTGAACTTCCGACCACAGAAGGCGTCGAAGAGGTTGTTATCAGCCCCGAAGTTGTTGAGGGAAAAGCTCAACCACTTTATATTTACTCTGAAAAGACAACTGAAGAAGCTGACCGCGCTTCCTAAAAAGTCATTTAAAAGTCAATTTTTCTGCAATTTTTTGTGAAATTTGCATCGAACTGTTGAAAACAGTCTCGAGTGCCAACATATACCTATTAATGGTTTTGACTGCGTCATAGGAATCAATCGTAATGATTGTGTCCATCCAACAGCATTCAATGTGACGGCATAAAATATAAATACGCAAATATAAGACCCAAATAGGAGCTTCCAATGAGTGACACGACTGACACCACAGATTACACAAAAATTCCTGAAGTGCTTGCAGTTCTGCCGCTTCGTAACATTGTCGTATTTCCCGGCATGATTGTGCCGCTCTTTGTTGGGCGGGATAAATCGATACGGGCGCTTGAAGATGTCATGGCAGATGACAAGCAGATTATGCTTGTCGCCCAACGTGACGGCGACCTGGATGATCCGAGTGAAGAAGATGTCTATGATATTGGAACAGTCGGCACGATTTTACAGCTTTTGAAACTTCCAGACGGAACAGTCAAAGTTCTTGTTGAAGGTCTACGCCGCGCCAGATTGGTTGATTTCGTACCAAATGAGTCATTCTTTCAGGCCAGCGTCATTGGCATTGAAGAGGAAGATTTAGACAGCCCCGATCTTGTAAGCTTGTCCAAAACCGTGGTTGGGCAGTTCGATAATTATGTCAAAATGAACCGCAAAATCCCGCAAGAAGTGCAGAATGTCATTCGTGAGATTGATGACCCTCAAAAGCTTGCAGATACGGTTGCGGGGCATTTGAATATCCAAATTTCTGAAAAACAAGCTCTGCTAGAAAATGTATCGGTTTCCGAGAGACTGGAAAATGTACTTGGTCACATGGAGAATGAAGTTGGTCTTTTGCAAGTAGAGAAGAAAATTCGCGGGCGTGTAAAGCGTCAGATGGAGAAAACTCAGCGCGAGTATTATTTAAACGAGCAACTCAAAGCTATTCAGAAAGAACTTGGAGAGGGCGAAGACGGCATGGATGACCTTGCCGAACTTGAAGCCCAAATTGAGAAAACAAAATTCTCCAAAGAGTCTCGTGAGAAGGCGCAGGCTGAGCTTAAAAAGTTGAAAAATATGAGCCCCATGTCAGCTGAAGCAACAGTTGTCAGAAACTATCTTGACTGGCTGCTTGCTGTGCCATGGAAGAAGAAAAGCCGAGTCAAAAGGGATTTAGACAACGCCGAGCAGGTGCTTGAAACAGATCACTATGGCCTTGAGAAGGTTAAAGAGCGCATTCTTGAGTATCTCGCGGTTCAGAACAGAACCAATAAGCTGAAAGGCCCGATTTTGTGTCTCGTCGGCCCTCCCGGTGTCGGTAAGACATCGCTGGGTAAGTCGCTTGCCAAGGCTACAGGTCGTGAATTTGTTAGAATGTCCCTTGGTGGGGTTCGTGATGAGAGCGAAATTCGCGGTCACCGCCGGACGTATATTGGCTCCATGCCGGGTAAAATCATTCAGTCAATGAAGAAGGTGAAGACAAGTAACCCGCTTATTCTTCTCGATGAGATTGATAAGCTGGGTATGGATTATCGCGGCGACCCGGCCTCGGCTTTACTTGAGGTACTTGACCCCGAACAAAATTCAACTTTTAACGATCACTACCTTGAAGTTGATTATGATTTGTCAAACGTGATGTTCGTCACCACTGCCAATACGCTGAATATTCCAGGTCCACTGCTTGACCGTATGGAGGTTATTCGTATCCCGGGCTACACAGAAGATGAAAAAGTTGAAATTGCGAAACGTCACCTTCTGCCAAAATCCATTTCAAATCACGGTTTGAAAAATGGCGAGTTTGAGTTGTCCGATGATGCTTTGCGCCAGATTATCCGCACATACACACGTGAAGCCGGCGTGAGGAATTTGGAACGTGACCTTGCCAATGTGTGCCGTAAAACCGTGACCAAAATTGTCCGCGAGAAAATCTCGGATGTATCGGTTATTCCGGATAATCTTGAAGATTTCCTCGGTGTTTCCCGCTATCGCTTTGGTCTGGCCGAGAAAGAAGATCAGGTCGGCGTAGTGACCGGACTTGCATGGACGGAAGTTGGTGGTGAATTATTGACTATTGAGGGCGTCATGCCCCCGGGTAAAGGGAAAATGACCACAACGGGTAAGCTCGGTGATGTCATGAAAGAATCAATTGGTGCTGCCTCATCTTATGTGCGGTCAAAAAGTGTGGATTTAGGCATTGAGCCGCCTCTATTTGATAAAAAAGATATTCACGTTCACGTTCCCGAAGGGGCGACACCAAAAGATGGCCCGTCAGCCGGTATTGCGATGGCCACGACTATCGTGTCTCTCATGACCGGTATTGAGGTACGTAAAGAAGTTGCAATGACTGGAGAAGTAACATTGCGCGGGCAGGTGTTGCCAATTGGGGGGCTTAAAGAGAAGTTGCTGGCTGCCCGCCGGGGTGGGATTGAACGGGTGATTATTCCTCACGAGAATGCCAAAGATTTGTCAGAAGTGCCTGATAACATTAAGGATGGTTTGGATATCATTCCGGTTCAATCAATGAATGAAGTTCTTGAAATTGCTCTTACACGGATGCCTGAAGCGATTGAATGGGATCAGACCGCTTACGAAGCCAAACAGCAAGCGGCTATGACAGGACCCCAAGATACACAAAGAACGCATTAATTAATCGTTAATTTTATAACTAAAATATACACAGGCGGGTCAAAACATTAAGTTTTTTGTTTTGACCCGACCTCGAATCGGGGCTTAAATTAGGTCATTAACTAAACGCGCCCAATTGGAGGGATATTTAGATGAACAAGAATGATCTTATTAGTAAAGTTGCAGATGATACTGGCCTAACGAAGATAGACGCGGCTAAAGCAATTGAAAGCGTATTGGACACAATAACTGGTCAACTCGCTTCAGGTGGTGATGTCCGTTTGATTGGTTTTGGTACTTTTCATGTGACACGGCGTAACGCTTCTACGGGGCGTAACCCACAAACTGGTGCACCACTCCAGATTCCTGCATCTAACCAGCCAAAATTCAAAGCTGGTAAAGCTCTTAAAGAAGCTGCAAACAAATAAAAAGCGAATAATCGTTTTAAAGCCGACCGATTTTATCGGTCGGCTTTTTTATTTGATTTACTTTTTCCGACTTGTCGTTTAAGAAATCAGCCTCTAGGGCGGTTAGCTCAGCTGGGAGAGCATCTCGTTTACACCGAGAGG
>CEOK01034334.1_pt1 | contig 10711 bp, 5 predicted proteins | sample 427001 | NCBI WGS metagenome assembly CEOK01 (sample SAMEA2591108, study PRJEB7988) | marine metagenome | isolation source: saline water (ENVO:00002010), including | reverse complement strand
TCATAATGGTATATCTTTTGCATATGATGATGCGGGAGACGGTGCTATAGACGCAACAGTAGCAACTCTAAATCAAAATACCACTGGAAACGCCGCAACTGCAACAACACTCGAAACTGCAAGAACTATTGGTGGTGTGTCTTTTGACGGCTCAGCGAATATAGATTTGCCAGGGGTTAACACAGCAGGAAATCAAAATACTACTGGCTCTGCAGCTACTTTAACCACCCCAAGGACTATTCATGGGGTAGCATTTGATGGTTCTGCAGATATTAGTTTATCTGAACAAATTCAAGACACTGTGGGAGCAATGTTTTCGGGCAATACCGAAAGTGGTATAACCGTAGCATATGATGATACTGATGGCACAGTAGATTTTACTGTAGGTATTTTGAATCAAAATACTACTGGTAACGCTGCAACTGCAACAACATTAGAAAGTGCAAGAACTATTGGAGGAGTATCGTTTGACGGCTCGGCGAATATAGATTTGCCGGGGGTTAATACAGCAGGAAATCAAAATACTACGGGTTCTGCTGCTACTTTAACTACACCAAGAACTATTCATGGAGTAGCATTTGATGGCTCAGCAAATATTAGTCTATCTGAGCAAATTCAAGATACTGTCGGAGCAATGTTTTCAGGAAACACTGAAAGTGGTATAACTGTAGAGTACGATGATACCGATGGCACAGTAGATTTTACTGTAGGTATTTTGAATCAAAATACTACTGGGAATGCTGCAACTGCAACAACACTCGAAACTACAAGAACTATTGGTGGAGTATCATTTGACGGTTCTGCAAATATAGACCTTCCAGGTGTTAATACAACGGGAAATCAAAATACTACAGGCTCTGCAGCTACTTTAACTACACCAAGAACTCTTGGTGGAGTATCATTTGACGGTTCTGCAAATATAAACCTTCCGGGTGTTAATACGGCGGGAAACCAAGACACTACTGGGAACGCGGCTACCGCTAGCACACTTGAGACTGCAAGAACTATTGGTGGCGTATCGTTTAATGGGTCTGCAAATATAAATTTACCGGGTGTTAATACAGCGGGAAACCAAAATACTTCTGGAACAGCCGCAAAAGCAACTATACTGGAGACTGCTAGAACTATTGGAGGAGTATCGTTTGATGGCTCTAATAATATTAACCTTCCGGGTGTAAATACTGGAGGAAATCAAAACACTACAGGTTCTGCTGCAACTTTAACTACTGCAAGAAATATAGGTGGCGTATCATTTGATGGGTCTGCAAATATCAACCTTCCTGGTGTAAATACAGAAGGGAATCAAAACACTACAGGCTCTGCAGCTACTTTAACTACTGCAAGAACTATCGGTGGAGTATCGTTTGATGGGTCTGCAAATATAGTACCAAATATAATTACTGATACTACACCTCAGCTTGGTGGGGCGCTTGATGTAAATGGACAACTTATAACATCAGTAAGCAACGGTGATGTAGAAATAGACCCAAATGGTTCAGGACTATTTAAAGTACGAGGAAATTCTACAGCAGGCTCTGGCTCTATAACTCTTAATTGTGAGCAAAACTCTCACGGTATTAAACTACAGGGCCCCCCTCATAGTGCTGGAGCAAGCTATACGTTAACATTTCCAAATAATGACGGAAATGTCGAACAAGTAATACAGAGCGACGGTAGTGGCAATCTATCTTTTGTAGATCAAATTAAAACAGTACAAGCAGAACTTACTATTTCCGACGCTGCAAGTGCAGGCAATGTAATTGTATATGATACAGCAAATTCTCAGTATGCGACCGCGGGTGAAGTTACTACAAATGCAGCGCTTACTCAAACTACTACTACGATAGACTACTTGGGAACAAGTAACTCTAATTTTGAAGAAGCAGTACTTGTTCCAGCATATGATAATAAAATATTTATACTAACTTACGAATCTTCTAGTGTTAAGTATGCCTGGGTTACCTTAGCAGCGAATGGAACTGCTACAATTACATCTAGGAATACTTTACCAGGTACAACAGCTCAAGTTACTGGTGGTCCTATGTTTATGGCTGCAAGTAACAAGCTTGTTATGATTGGCTCTGATGGTTCAAATACTTACTATAAAGTTGGTACTGTTAATACATCAACGGGGGCAATAACTTGGGGCAGTAATACTCAAATTTGGAGTGGTAGTTCAACTTGGAACAGCAATAATAATATTGTATATGATGATAATGATGGAAAGTGGATAATAGCATACGAAGATAGCTCAAATGGACTAATGAGAGCTCTAACCTATGATAGCTCAAATGATACTTTTTCAGTAGGCTCAGCGGTAACTCTAGGCTCTGCTCCTTCTGCAACTTCAGTGGCATACGATCCTGTAAGAGACGCGGGTCTAGCCGTTTACGGCTCTGGAGAAGATGTTTACTTTAGAAAGTGGACTTCTTCTGGTGGTACTATAACGCTAGGCACCCAAACGGCTGTAGTAAATACAGAGCTAGATAGCAGCGATCAACCCGGAAATGTATATTTTGATGGAGAGAATGCTACAGGATTAAATGTAGTATATATCCCGAACCGCGCAAAATTTATGATGCTCTATCAGATTAGATTTAGTGATGGTTTTAATTATAGAACTTGGCCTGTAGGATTTAATAGCGCTACCATAGAAGCAAATGGCGATGTTACAATTTCAGACAAAGGAACGGATTCTGGAATAAACTATAACTTTCTTAGTGCTGCAATTGCAGTAGCCACGGTCGACCCTGATACAAATACTGTAGTGCTGCTTGTAAATGGCTCCTACAATAATGGTCGTTCGTTAATGCTAAGTCGTCTTACTATGGCTTCCAATGGAGGAATCTCTGCATCCGGTTCAAGCGTTAATGTAATGACGCACAGTAATACTATTCATCCCGGTACTTTGATATACAAAACTGGAGGGCTGATGTTTGGTTATACCAGATATGGTCAAGGCGCGGGTATGATTAGTGAGCTTGATGGTGAAATGTATGGTATACAGCAAACAGTCACTGCAACAAATATTGATAAAACAATAGTTGGTATCGCTGAAGAAGCTATTTCTGCGGGCGCTTCGGGCACTGTAAATTTAATTGGTGGAGTTGACAGAAATCAATCCAGTTTAACAACAGGCTCTACATACTATCTTACATCTAATGGTACTCTAAGTACTACGGCAGATAGTTACAACGTTAAAATGGGTCTTGCTATTTCCGCGACAGAATTATTAATGGAGCACACTACTGTTAGCTCTTCTAGCTCTTCGGGGGACATAGAAGGAGTAACAGCAGGAACGGGTTTATCCGGCGGAGGAACTTCAGGTAGTGTTACTTTAAATGTTGCTGATTTAACAGTTTCAGAGTTTGCTGCGGATTCAATACAGTTAAGTTCTGAATCTTTTGCAAATAATGATACCTCGCTAATGACTTCTGCTGCAATTGAAGATAAAATTTTAAGCTATGGGTACTCTACTACTGGGGGAGGAATAGCCTCTGTAGTTGCAGATACAACCCCACAGCTTGGAGGGTCTTTAGATGTAAACGGACAAAGTATTGTTTCTGTTAGTAATGGAAATATTTCGATAACTCCAAATGGCTCAGGAAAAATCATACTTGATGGATTAAGTTGGCCTACTACCGATGGGACTGCAAATTATATATTAAAAACAGATGGATCTGGTAATTTAAGCTGGACTGCACAAAGTAGCGGAGGAGCTTCTGTAACAGTTTCAGATAGCGCTCCCGGCAGCCCCTCATCTGGAGATTTATGGTGGAGCTCCTCTTCTCTAACACCCTATATTTACTATGCGGATGGGAGTAGTAATCAATGGGTTGAATTTGCAAATCCTGACTCAGGAACTATATCTGGTGTTTTATCGGATCTAACAAACGTAAGCAGTACAAGCCCTAGTAGTGGACAAGTGTTAAAGTGGAGCGGAAGTGAGTGGGCTCCCGCTGCAGATTCAACAGGAACTGGAGGAATAGCTTCTGTAGTCGCAGACACAACTCCACAGCTAGGAGGTACGCTTGATGCTAACGGCAACAACATTGACATGGGTACTAATGTACTTACTGATTCAAATCTTGGCAACTTCCAAACTGCTTACAGTTGGGGTAATCATGCAAGTGCGGGTTACTTAACCTCAGAAACGTTTACGAGTGTAGTTCAAGACACAACTCCACAGCTAGGAGGTACGCTTGATGCTAACGGCAACAACATTGACATGGGTACTAATGTACTTACTGATTCAAACCTTGGTAACTTCCAAACAGCATACAGTTGGGGCAACCATGCAAGTGCAGGTTACTTATCCTCAGAAACATTTACAAGTGTAGTTCAAGATACAACACCACAACTTGGTGGCTCTTTAGATGTAAATGGTCAAAGCATAGTTTCTGTTAGTAATGGAAATATTTCCATAACTCCAAATGGTAGCGGAAAAATCATACTTGATGGATTAAGTTGGCCTACTACCGATGGGACTGCAAATTATATATTAAAAACAGATGGATCTGGTAATTTAAGTTGGACTGCACAAAGTAGCGGAGGAGCTTCTGTATCTACCTCTGATACTGCTCCTAGTAGTCCTTCAGGCGGCGATTTGTGGTTTGATACAACAGATTTAACACCGTATATTTACTATGCAGATGGAAGCAGTAGCCAATGGATCGAATTTGCGAATCCTGATTCAGGAACTATATCTGGCGTTTTATCTGATCTAACAAACGTAAGCAGTACAAGCCCTAGCGCGGGCCAGGTGCTAAAGTGGAGTGGAAGTCAGTGGGCTCCCGCAGCAGATTCAACAGGAACTGGAGGAATAGCTTCTGTGGTTGCAGATACAAGCCCGCAATTAGGTGGCGCATTAGATGTTAATGGACAAGATATTGTTTCTACTAGTAATGGAGATATTGAGTTAGATCCAAATGGCTCTGGTGTTGTTATATTCAAAGGAAATGCAACTAAGGGTGCGGGTCAGTTTAAGCTAAACTGCGAACAAAATAGTCACGGAATAATCATAAAAGGGCCCGCACACAGCGCAGGAGCTTCTTATACTTTAACCCTGCCTGATAATGACGGAGATGCGAATCAAGTATTAAAAACGGATGGATCTGGTAACTTAGCATGGGTTGCTCAGTCTGGAGGTAGTTTTATAAAAGCATACAGATATGATGATACTTTAGCTGTAAATACAGGATCAAAACGACTATATTTGCATGATTCCTTTACTTTAGATTCAATAGATGCTTTTGTAGATACTGCGCCTACTGGGTCGGCGGCTACTATAGCTTTAATTAAAAACGGGGCTGGGAGTGCCTTTAAAACAATAACAATTGCTAATGGAGCAACGTCTAGTGTCAACAACAGTGATACTACAACTTTTTCTGAAGGCGATTACATAACCGTAAATATAACACAAGTGGGCTCTAGCACGGCGGGTGCCAACCTATATTTAGTATTCAGTTTTTCATAACTAGCATAACAGGAGAAAATATAATGTATGCAAAATTAAAATTTAATAGTGGTACCTCCACAGCATTGGCTATTCGAGATATTGTTCGTTTAATAACCGAATCTGCGGCTGGTAACGCTTCTTTATCTAACTTAGGATCAATCAGTACTTCTGATTCGGAACTTAGCGCGGGCGTAAATAGCGGGTGGACACTATACGCAGGACAAAGCATACCAGCAAATAGTGCTTCTGCAAGTAGCTCATCTGACTCATTCTATACCCTGCAAGCAACTTCGGCTACAAATAGTCGCACTAAGTATTGTGCAATTTATGGAAATTGTCATTTTTCTTCCGGAAGCGGTATGACGTACACAACCAGTAGCCAAGCAGGAATATTGCTAGGAAGCGTAGATGATGTAACTTTGTCGAATGCAAATACTGCCTATAATTTCAGCTTAGGCTATAATAGCACAAGTACTACTTATATGAATGACATGGGGTTTCTTAGCGCTTACTTTGGAGGAACTATCTATATTTGGGCAGATCCTACAAGAATTATAATGTATGGAGATAGAGATAATAATAGTAGACCGCTATTAATGGCGAACTTAGAAGGAAATCAAGGACCATTAGATGTCTGGAAAACTAAATGTCCTACTATGACGATTTATGACTCAACGTATAATATTAGCACCAGCGGCGGCCATGAAGCTAACGGTAGGGGAGAAAGCTATTTCGCTAACAATTATGGAAAAAGATTTGTACAATTTCATAATGTAACTGCTGCTGGTTCTGATTTTCCTTTAGGGCAGACTTTCTCAGTAGTATCTTATACTTCGGATGGTTATGGCTATAATCTAGCTACTCATACTCCTCGAGGTAGAAACACGGGCGCCCCTCATACCGAGACTAATACTACTAAACTTGCCTACTTTGCATCAGGAGGCTATGATAATCAATACTACAATACGTTCACCAATATATGGCAAGATCGCCAAAGTACCTATAAAAAGCAAGGTTTAGCTACTCATACTGCTTTTAATAGCTCTGGGGCAACTGCTCTACAGGTAGAGCCGTTTTCAATTAAGTTTATGGGACACCCAACTGCCTATGATTTTTCTTCTATAACAAATACTTGGATTGCACCATCAAATATAGGTACAAACTTAGAAGCGGTAACGATAGGAAGCGATGTTTACAACTATATAAACTTTAGTACTACTGCGTACACTTCGTATTTAATCAAGAAAAACTAGGAGAAGTATAATGGCATTAACAGTAAAAGATTCAAGCGGCAACAATGCTACCGTCACGGCTTTAGTATTCGGGGATCCGATTTTAGCTAATTCTCATATTTTTAATGTGTCTGGGCTGCTACAGCCAAGCGGTCTTCTATTTGCAGATCCGATTTTAGCCAGTTCTGAAATATTTGATTTTCCTGCAAGAGGCGCAGGTGGTGGGGGCGGTACAACAGACCCAGAGGCTTGGGAGTAAATTATGGACTTTATACACACATGGAAAATTTCAAAAGGATTCTGTGACTCAGAAGGCTTTTTAAAAAGTATATATCTTACAGTAACAATAGCTGACGAAAACGATGCTTCAAATACAAAAGATTTTATATATCCTTTTGGTTTCAGTACTCCCGTTGACGCTAATATCACATGGGAAACTCTTGAGAATACGACAGATATTCTAGGGACAAACTTTTTTAGTTTTATAAGAATATGCCAGTTAGAATGCGAAATCCTATGGGCAGGCGATACAGTCAATAATTTAGACATCCCTTACGAAGAGGAGTAATAAAATGGCAGTTAATTTTACAGACAGTCCTAGTAATGGAGCTACAATAACAGCAGGTGGCAGAACTTATACGTATAATAGCACTACAGGAGTATGGGATATTACTTCTACTACTGGAGCAGGAATAACTTCTGTAGTTATAGATACAACCCCGCAGCTGGGAGGCGCACTTGATGTTAATGGAAAAGACATTGTCTCGACTAGCAATGGAGACATCGAGTTAGATCCAAATGGTTCAGGTGTTGTTGTATTTAAAGGAAATGCGACAAAAGGGGCCGGTCAGTTTAAGTTAAACTGCGAACAAAATAGTCATGGCATAACGATTAAGGGCCCCCCGCATAGTGCAGCAGCTTCCTACACTCTTACACTACCAAACAATGATGGCGATGCAGATCAGGTACTAAAAACAGATGGCTCAGGTAACTTAAGTTGGACTACTCCTGCTTCCGGAGGAGGAGGAGGAGGAACTCTTACAGCAGTTGCAAGCGGAACTCTAGCAAATGGAGATATGGTTGTAGTAAACTCTAATGGTACTGTAAGTGCTGTTGCCCAAACAACAGGATATAGCTCAAACTGGAATACTGCAGGTAGTGCGACTGTATTTAATACTACCGGTTCAACGTACCACTCCGCTACATTTGATTCAAACTCAAATAAAGTTGTGGTTGCTTATAATAAGAGTGCCTCTGGATATGCAATTGTAGGTACAGTATCTGGCACAAGTATTAGTTTTGGTACTGCAGTTCAATTTGATACTTCAAGCGTAGATTATATTAATGCTATTTTTGATTCAAACTCAAATAAAGTTGTAATTGGTTATAGAGATGGTGGTAACTCATATAAGGGAACTGCAATTGTAGGTACAGTATCTGGCACAAGTATTAGTTTTGGTACTCCAGTTGTCTTTGAGAACGGAAATACTATAGAGCTAGCAGCTACATTTGACTCAAACTCAAATAAAGTCGTATTTAGTTATAAAGATGATGCTAATAGCTCCTATGGAACTGCAATTGTAGGTACAGTATCTGGCACAAGTATTAGTTTTGGTACTGCAGTTGTTTTTTACTCTGGAGCTAGTAGTTCTCGTCATGCACTTGAATTTGATTCAACTAATAATAAAGTTATACTTGCTTATAGGGCCGGTTCACATGGCGGAGATGGTAGGGCGCTTGTTGGTACAGTATCTGGAACAAGTATTAGTTTTGGAAGCTATACCACCTTTCATACCGGCAACGCAGACTTTCCACAAATTGTACATGATTCTAGCAATAATAAAACTGTTTTTATATATACTGATTATGCTAGCGGTAATTACGAGGGAACTGCAATTGTAGGTACAGTATCTGGCACAAGTATTAGTTTTGGAAGTCCAGTTCAATTTAGCACGGCTGCTACCTTTAACTTTTCAGCTCACTTTCACTCAGATGCAAATAAAATTATACTTGGTTATAGAGCGGGTACTGGATATGCAATAGCCGGTACAGTATCTGGCACAAGTATTAGTTTTGGTACTCCAGTCTTCTATAGTTCTTCTGCGGTTATATATCATGCAGGTGTATTTGATTCCAGTCAAAATAAGTCAGTATTTGTTTATTACGACAATTTAAATTCAGGTAGAGGAACTGCTAATGTACTAGGACTCACTAGTACAACTGTAACAAATCTTACAGCAAATAACTATATAGGAATCTCCGATGCAGCTTATGCTAATTCTGCTACTGCTACAATTCAAGTAGTTGGTTCAATAGATGATGCTCAATCCGGGCTAACAGCCGGTCAATCGTACTATGTGCAAAGCGATGGTACACTCTCAACAACTGCAGATTCTCCTTCAGTGTTCGCAGGAACTGCAGTATCTGCAACTAAATTAATTGTAAAAGGATAAAAAATTATGAAAACAATAATCAGGAACGAAAATAATTGGTCTCTATATATTTTTGAGGACAGCGTATCTCTATCTGTTAATTCAGACTCTATAACTACTCCTAACTTCATTATTGGAGACTTAAACTCGAGTAATGCTACTGTAGTGGAGAATGTTACGCCCCCTAGTGACTGGACCGGCTGTAAATATATTTATGCCGATTCAACCTGGACATTAAATTCGGAGTGGACTGAGCCATCGAGTGAACAGATAGGAGAATAAAGTGGCAATAGATTTTACAGATAATCCTAGTAATGGGGATACCATCACAGCAGGCGGAAGAACTTATACATATGAAAGTAGTAGTGCTAAATGGAAAATAACATCTACTACAGCACTAAATCCTACTCTTACAGCAACCGCAAGCGGCACCCTTGCAAATGGAGACATGGTTATAGTAAACTCTGATGGCACTGTGAGTGCTGTTGCGGCCAGTAGCGTTTCGTCAGCTATAGGCAGTGAGACTCAATTTGATGATTCAACAGGAGGTGACGGCGATAAGCCAACCGCAACTTTTGACTCAAACTCAAATAAAGTTGTAGTCGCTTATAGCGATAAAAATAACAGTAGTTATGGAACTGTAGTTGTAGGTACAGTATCTGGGACGAGTATTAGTTTTGGAACGGGGGTTGTATTTAATAGTAGTACAACACAGGCGATACATGCTGGATTTGACTCAAACTCAAATAAAATTGTACTTACTTATGACGCTAGGGTTACTCAGACTGTTGGTGCTAGTACTTATAATAAATGGCAGGTTACTGCAATTGTAGGTACTGTATCTGGAACGAGTATTAGTTTTGGAACGGCGGTTGTCGTGGAAGCTCTAGCATCAGATTTTACGAGTAATGTTACTTATGACTCGGGCCTTAGCTATGGAGGAGGCATTGCTTTTGACTCAAACTTGAATAAAGTCGTAATTAGTTATACATATAAAGGAGCGGCTTACGTTAGTTCTACAAATACTGGCTTCCACGCAGTCGTAAGGGTAGGTACTGTATCTGGTAGTAGTATTAGTTTTGGCAGTCGTGTACTTTTTAATGGTACAAAAGGATCTGATGGCCCCCTTCCTCTTATATTTGACTCAAACTCAAATAAAATCGTACTTGCCTACAAAGATGGAAATAACTCTGATAGTAGTAGAACTAGTAAAGCACTTGTAGGAACTGTATCTGGTAATAATATTAGTTTTGGTAGTACTGCGATTATTACTTCTGATTTCTTTAATTATATGAATCTTGCGTTTGACTCAAACTTAAATAAATTTGTGGCAGCATATTATAACATAACAGATGGGATCGTGGCGGCCAAGGTAGGTACAGTATCTGGAACAACTATTAGTTTTGGAACAGAGGTTAATGTATCTAGTACGGGGGAGCCATATTTTGTTAATGCCATTTTTGACTCAAATGCTAATAAATTTGTAATTAGCTATCTAGACCCGAACAACTCTTACTACGCTACTCTACGTGAATGTACTATAAGCGGAACAAGTCTTAGTCTTGGTTCGGCAGAAGTATTTAATAGTG
>CEOK01194312.1_pt1 | contig 10714 bp, 4 predicted proteins | sample 427001 | NCBI WGS metagenome assembly CEOK01 (sample SAMEA2591108, study PRJEB7988) | marine metagenome | isolation source: saline water (ENVO:00002010), including | reverse complement strand
AAAAAGATATCAGCGACGAGGAGTATAAGGAATTTTATAAATTTCAATCTAAGGCTTTTGATGATCCACAATTTTGGCTTCATTTCAATGCGGATGCTCCACTTGAGATCAATGCACTGCTCTTCACCCCAACAGAAAACATGGAAGGGTTTGGTTTCGGTCGGATGGAGCCAGGCGTGAGCTTATACTGCAAGAAAGTCTTAATTGATGAAGAGCCTAAAAATTTAATACCAGAGTGGTTGCGCTTTTTAAGAGGTGTCGTCGATAGCTCTGACTTACCCTTAAATATCTCAAGAGAATCGATGCAGGACAGCACCTTGGTTCAGAAACTAAACAAGGTTTTAACAAAACGCTATTTAAAACAATTAGAAGAAAAAGCCAATAAGGAGCCCGAAGCTTATGATGCGTTTTGGAAGCGCTTCGGCATCTTTCTAAAAGAAGGCGTGACCTCTGATTTTACGCACCGCGAACAATTACTCAATTTGCTACGATTTGAATCCACCTATACTAAGGAAGGCGAAACGACGAGTTTGAGCGATTATCTATCTAGAGCTCATGACAATCAAAAAGAGATCTATTTCCTTTTTGGAGCAAATCGAAACGCAATTGAAAAATCCCCCTACCTAGAAGCATTCAGCACCAGAAAAATTGAAGTGCTACTAACTTATGAGCCTATCGATGAATTTGTCATTAATCATGCAAGAAGCTTCAAAGAGAATAATTTCGTCTCGGCTGACTCTGCTGAGATTGATTTAGAAAGCATTTCAAAAGCAGATGAACCGGAAGGCGAGGCATTAGATCCCGAAAGTGAAAAGGCACTTTGTGAGTATTTAAAAGAAACCCTGAGCGATATAAAAGAGGTCAGCTCCAGCACTCGACTAATCAATAGCCCAGCTATGATTGTGAATAGTGATAAAATGATGACTGCTCAGATGAAAAAAATGATGAAAGCTATGCAGAAGACCGATGGTTTGGCGGATGAAGCCTCGAGTATACAACTAGAAGTGAATTCAAAACACCCATTAATCAAAAATTTAGCCAACTTGTATAAAAGTGATTCCGAACTGAGTGAATTGATTGCTCGTCAGATCTTAGACACAGCCAAAATATCAGCTGGTTTAATTGAAGATCCAAGCAGTCTCGTTGAGCGCAATTACAAAATAATGGAAAAGTTGAGCACAAAAGCTTCAAATTAAGAACAAAATAGATTATATTGATAAGATGCCTAATAGTTATCTAGCAAAAAACACATACCAGTATTTTAATAGAGAACTGAGTTGGCTGTCATTTAATCGACGAGTACTTGAGCAAGCTCAATCCGAGGATTATCCATTGCTTGAACGCATGAAATTCCTCGCATTTGTCAGTTCAAACTTAGATGAATTTTTTGAAATTCGGGTAGCTGGGGTCATCCAACAGATCAAGTCTGGAATGATTGAACGGGGACCTGATGGCTTAGACTCAAGACAGTTATTAGCTAAAATCAATTCCTATGTAAAACGCATTCTAAACGACCACAACGAATGTTGGAAAAATACATTAATACCCAAATTAGACGCCGCGGGAATTTTATTCTTAAACTATAAAGAACTCAATGCTCGGGAGAAAGAATGGGTTGCTCGTTATTTCAAAGAACATGTCTTCCCTGTCCTCACTCCCCTCGCAATCGATCCCGCACACCCATTTCCCAAATTAACGAATAAGGCATTATACATCATTGCCTCATTGAAACAAAAAAATAAGAAAAAGCAGGAACCAAAAATGGCAATCATTCCAGTTCCTAGAATTTTACCTAGAGTCGTAAAAATAGAAGTTGTGCGAAGGGATAAAGCTGAAGTCTATATTTTTCTGAATGATATCATTGAGCATTTTATCAATACACTTTTCCCAGGGTATACAGTTAAATCCGCAGTACCCTTTAGAATAACAAGAAACAGTGACCTTTATTTTGATGAGGAGGAAGTCAGTAATCTAATCAGTAGTATAGAAGCAGAACTTGTAAAGCGAGAACAAGGAGCTGCTGTTCGTTTAGAAATTAGCAAAGGCTTTGATACTAAGCTCATGTCAGAATTTTTAAATGCCTTAGATCTGACTAAAAATTCTGTTTATGAGACCGATGGTCCCATAAATCCGCTTCGGCTTATGGGCGTCTATGATTTGATCGAAAGACCTGATTTAAAATTTAAGGCACACACACCTAAAATTCCATCTGGCTATGAATTCCCTGAATTAATCTTTGAGAATATTGCAAAAAAAGACCTCTTGCTCCACCAACCTTATGACAGCTTTATTCCTTTCATAGACTTTGTTAAACAAGCTTCAGAAGACCCTAACGTATTCGCAATCAAACAAACACTGTACCGAACTTCTGGTGATTCTCCTGTGATCGAAGCCTTAAAAGAAGCCTCTAGAAATGGAAAACAGGTAACTGTAATCGTCGAAATCAAGGCACGCTTTGATGAAGCTAATAATATAAACTGGGCGAAACAATTAGAAGATGTTGGCGTCCATGTAGTGTATGGGATTGTTGGCCTAAAAACCCACTGTAAAACCTGCATGGTTGTACGAAGAGAGGGCAAAAAATTAAAGCGATATGTCCATTTAGGAACGGGAAATTACAACCCGAAAACTGCAAAACTATACACCGACCTAAGTCTTTTTACCGCAAATCCGAGCATAACTGAAGAAGTAGCGGCCCTCTTTAACACACTCACAGGATACGCCCATACCCCGAACTTCAAAAAACTACTTATTGCTCCTTTTAATCTACATGACCAAATTCAAAGATTTATTTTAAGAGAGACCCGTAATGCTAAATCCGGACTTCCGGCACGAATTATCCTTCAAGTAAATAGCTTAGTTGATAAAGCAACAATTGACAACCTATATAAAGCCTCTCAAGCAGGAGTGAAAATAGACTTAATCGTGCGTGGAATCTGTAATCTAGTCCCTAATGTCAAAGGTGTTAGTGAAACAATCCGTGTTCGTAGTATTTTAGGCCGATTTCTTGAGCACTCTAGAATTTATTATTTTGAAAATAGTAGCCAAAGCGACTACTTGCTCTATGCAGGAAGTGCCGATGCAATGCCAAGAAATTTCTTCAAAAGGATTGAATGTGTGTTTCCAATAGAAGACTTGGACAATCGTAAAAGAATACTAGCTATCTTAAACACATACCTAAAAGATAATGCCAACGTGAGCACGCTAAGATCAAATGGAATTTACTATAAAACTGATAACAGTAAAAAACAGGCAATCCGATTCTCAGCACAAGAGCACTTCATTGAAGCATCCAAGCTAGAAACACCATTGAAATTTAAATCTCGCAAATGATGGCAGAACTATAGATGGTCTCAACAAACAATTAAAAATGAACCATGAGACCTATTTAGGGGCCCTCTTATGCATATAAAAGAATCGCTATTACGACTGCTTAAATCGAAGGATTACAAGCCACTAAAAAAAGAAGAACTCTGCAATGTGCTTCGATTAGAGGACAGTCAAAGAGAAGCCCTTTACCATTGTATACAGTCACTCGAAGACGAACGACAAATTGAATATTTAAAAAAAAATCGAATTAAACTCACTGAGAAAAAAGATTACCTAAAAGGCCGAATAAAGTTTAAACAGAATGGTTCTGCCCTTTTTTTTCCAGAAGACTCAATCGATGACGCGGTCTATACGGTTGAGAAAAATGATACGAATGTAGCATTACAAGGAGACACTGTACTTGGACGCATCATTCGAAAATTACAGAGCGGACGATTCACGCATAAACGACCCAAAAAACAAAGAAATCGATTGGGCAATGGAACTCCATCACTAAGAATTTTAAAAGTTATCGAACGATCAAGAAGTACACACATAGGCACCTTTCGAAAAAATGCACATAACGAGGCAATTATTACAGCAGATGATCCCTATGTAATCCCCGACTTTTTTGTTCCAGATAAAAGCTTAGCACAATCCAAACTGACACCCAAAGAAGGTGATAAGGTTGTCTTTGAATTAACCCATTGGTCTCAACGCGTGCTCATCCCAGAAGCAAAAATTATAGAAATACTAGGTCGCACTCATGAGCCAATGGCAGAATTTAAAGCGATCCTTCACAAATATCATTTGAACCCAAGTTTTCCAGAAGGAGTTCAAGGCGAAGCTGAAAGTCTACCTAAAAAAGTTCAAAATAAAGACTTAAAAAATCGAATGGATTTCAGAGATACTTATACCTTTACGATAGATCCAGACGATGCAAAAGACTTTGATGACGCCCTATCCGTCAAACACTTAAACGACGAAATCGTAGAAATTGGTATTCATATTGCCGATGTTTCAGCCTATGTAAAACCTAAGAGTCATTTGGACATTGAGGCACAAGAGCGAGGCAATAGTACCTACCTTGTCGGAACGGTCATCCCAATGCTGCCTCATTCCCTATCGAATGGATTATGTTCACTGGTTGAAGCTGAAGATCGGCTCACAAAATCAGCAATCATTCAATTCAACTCGACAGGCGAAGTACAGAAAGTTCGCTTCGCCAACACCGTCATACGAAGCAACAAGCGCCTCACCTATCGGCAAGCACTAGCTTTTATGAAGGAGGACGACTTGACTGTGATTAAACAAACACCGCTTCCACCAAAACACCAAACAGGGTCTATCGGTCGAGCATTAGACACTTTAGACAATGAAGAGCTCAGCACTTTAAAACAACACATCCATACCCTTTGGAGCATTGCCTCTAAGCTTAGAGCAAAACGCTTTAAAAAAGGCTCCTTGGACTTAGATATGGATGAGCTTAAAATCTATGTCGACAAACAGGGAACCGCAGATCGCTTAGAAAAACAAATCAATGACGAAAGCCATCAACTCATTGAAGAATTCATGCTAATTGCCAATGAGCAAATTGCCCGGCTATTTAAACGTGACCGAATGGCAGGCATCTACCGAGTCCATGATAAACCCGAGGAAGATAAATTGAATGAATTAAAACAAACCATGCTGAGTTATGGACTTCCTTGTGGTAATTTGAATAAACCCTCGGAAATGTCTCGGTTGCTCAGTCGGCTTAAAGAGCACCCACAAGCCTATTCATTAAAGTTGCATGTTTTAAAAAGCCTAAAACAAGCCCAGTATCGATCAACACCCGATGGGCATTACGGATTAGCAAAACCAGATTATACCCACTTCACCTCTCCTATTCGCCGTTATTCAGACCTTATTGTACATCGTATTTTAGATCATTACCTGTGCAAAAGTCAGTCTGAGTCAGCTATTGAAAAGCCGGACATCACTTACAACCAGTCTACACTAGAGTCGATTGCTCAACATTTATCGATCACAGAACGAAACAGCGTAGATGCTGAACGAGAGTCTGTTAAAGTTAAGCTCTTAGAATACTTCGAGAAAGAATTAAAGATAGACCCGCCCAATTTATTTGATGCGATCATCACAGACGTCAAAAAACATGGCTTATTCATTGAACTAATTGAATCACAAGCCTTTGGAATGGTGCATACCTCAAATTTAGGAAATGACCACTATTACTTAAGTTCGAATGAACAGGACTTAATTGGCAAAAGATCAAGGGAAGTCTTTTCTATTGGTCAAAAGATTAAAGTATTCGTGATCAAAGTCAATCGCTTCAAACGGCAGATTGATTTTAAGCTTTATCAATCAGATAAAAATAAACCGTCTCCAACTCGTGCCATTAAAAAAGCTAGCGGAACCATCTCTGCTAGAGATTTAAACAAATTGAGAAAATCTCGAAGGGCTGCGAGAAAACGATAAAATAAAAGAGGCTGCCGAAACCGGTAACCTCTCTTTAAGGATTGTATTCGAAAAACTACTGACACGCTTCGCACTCGCCGCCATTCAACATGGCATCCAAGGAACAAGCCTGCTTTTCTGCTTCGGTATACTCTTTTTTCGGTACGTCCCCTGAAACACGCCCTCGCATTTCTTTCTTAACGTTCACCGTTGCTTTCTCGATATTAGAAGCCCCTAAGGTTCTCAAATAATAGGTTGTCTTTAAGCCTTTATGCCAAGCATCACGATACATGTGTGAGAGCACTTTAATGTCTGGCTCTGGCAAGAATAAGTTGACCGATTGAGCCTGATCAATCCATTTCTGCCTGCGCGCTGCTGCATCAATGAAATATTGGTAATCTATCGTAAAGGCTGTTTTATATTTTTCACGAATGTGCTCAGGAATGCCTTCAATCGCATCTAATTCTCCATCGAAATACTTTAATTGATCGACCATCGTTTCATCCCAAAGCCCTTCAGCTTTCAGATCTCTGACAAGGCTTCCGTTTAAGACAATGAAGTCGCCAGAAAGATTACTTTTAACAAATAGGTTTTTGTAAGTCGGCTCAATACAAGGGGAAGTGCCCATAATATTTGAAATGGTAGCGGTTGGCGCAATGGCTAGGACATTTGAGTTACGCATGCCTTGCTTTGCCACTTTCTCCCTCAGTGGTGTCCAATCCATCTTACCTGCCCTTGGAACATTCACTTCTACACCGCGCTCTTGCTCGAGTAAATCAATAGAATCTTGAGGGAAAATACCACGATCCCATTTAGAGCCTTTATAAGAACTATAAGTGCCAAGCTCAGATGCTAAATCCGAAGACGCCTCATAGGCATAATAGGCGATTGCTTCCATAAACTCGTCATTAAACTCAACAGCTGCTTGAGAGGCAAAAGCAATGTTTTTAGCGAACAGTGCATTTTGTAAGCCCATCACACCTAAACCAACAGGACGATGGCGAGTGTTGGATGTTCTTGCTGACTCAGTCGGATAGAAATTAATATCAATCACATTATCTAGAGCTCGTAGTGCAATCTGTACTGTTTCCCGTAATTTAGAATGATCTAAATTCCCGTCTTTATCTAAATGTGAGTCCAAAACAATTGAACCTAAGTTACAGACTGCCGTTTCATCAGCACTCGTATTCAGAGTAATTTCCGTGCAAAGATTGGAACTGTGCACCACCCCTGCATGGTCTTGCGGACTTCTAATGTTACAAGGATCTTTGAACGTGATCCAAGGATGCCCGGTTTCAAAAATCATTCTAAGCATGGACTTCCAAAGATCAATCGCTGGCATTTTTTCACCAAAGATTGCTCCCTTTTCTGCTTGTGCTTCATACTGAATATAACGCTCTTCAAAGGCTTTACCGTATAAATCATGCAAATCGGGCACTTCATTTGATCGGAATAAGGTCCATTGCTCACGAGCTTCCATGCGTTTCATAAATAAGTCAGGAATCCAATTCGCCGTATTCATATCATGCGTACGCCTGCGATCATCCCCCGTATTTTTTCTCAATTCTAAGAAATCAAGCAAATCATTGTGCCAGGTTTCAAGATAGGCACAGCCAGATCCTCGACGCTTACCTCCTTGGTTAACTGCCACTAATTGATCATTGTGCAATTTGAGGAAAGGAATAACGCCCTGACTTTCTCCATTAGTACCCTTAATGAAACCACCGGTACCGCGAACAGCTGTCCAAGAACCACCAAGCCCTCCAGCCCATTTTGACAAGAATGCATTATCCGCAATACCCCGATGCATAATCGACTCTATCGTGTCGTCAACCTTGTATAAATAACAAGATGATAATTGAGAATGTAGGGTACCAGAATTAAAGAGTGTTGGCGTTGATGAACAAAAACGACGACTCTTATATAGATTATATAGGCTTATCGCACGCTGCTCTTTATCTTGTTTTTCACAAATAAATAACCCTAAAGAAACACGCATCCAGAAAAACTGAGGGACTTCTAATCGGCGTTTTACCTTAGATACTTTATCGACAATCAAATAGCGATCGTAAAGCGTTTGAACGCCCAAATATTCGAAATTCAAATCAGCTGAAGGATCAAGCGCATCACAAACAGTCGCTAAATCATACTCTAATAACTTAGGGTTTAATCGATCGATCTCAATAGCACGCTTCAAATACTTCTTAAAACCAAGTCGATGTGCCTCTTTTAGCGCGTTAACTCCATCTTTTACAATATCCCACTCAAGGACTTCTTCGTAAATATAACTCAACAAAATACGACCAGCAAACAAGGCAAAATCGGCATCTTTTTCAATTAAGGATTTCGCATTTAAGATGATCGTCTTCTTCAAGTCTTCTCGCTTCATTTCTGGATACAGCGAACGACGTAGCTCAGATTCGATCTGATCTTTTGTTAACGATAAGTCTAATCCAATGATCGCAAAATCGATCCTTGATTTCAAATCGACCCCATCCCAGAAATGATTGTTTCCATCTTCATCGGTAACGACGATCATCGCCTCTTGTTGATCATTTTCAGGAGCTGAAAGCTCGGTCGTCTCTCTCAACTGAGACCTATGGGCACGATATAAAATATAAGCTTCAGCTACCTTGAAGTAACCTTGACGCATCATTTCTTCTTGAACTGCATCCTGTACATCCTCGATGTTAAAAAAGGCCTGACCTGACTTATTCAATCGATCCGTAACAGAACGGGCAATAATGACTGCAGGTTCTGAATCTAAGTGAAGCGAAAGAAAGGCTTTCCGTACAGCGATCTCGATCTTTGACTCATTCCAAGGAACAACTTGATTATTCCTGCGGATCAAGCGAATCGTAATCGGCTGCTCCTCTTCTGAGTCTCTCTTCGTTCCATCTCGACCAAATACCAGGCTCTTAGCAACGTCATAAGCCTCATTATCAATCAATGCTTTCTCAATCAACAGATGCAAATCATGCTTTGATAACTTCAGTTCACGCCCCTCTTCTATTTGCTCACTCAGCACTTTACCAACGCTATCAGCTACTCGAGCAACAAAATTCTGATTGCCCTCAGTGAAAATCTCTTCGACCTGTCTAGATAAAAGAAGGTCGGTTAATGCTGATCCTATTGTGTCAGCAATCTCCGCAAGGTCAAAGGCCTGTTCGCCTTTCTCTGTTTGAATTAAAATTTCTGAACTTTTAAAGCGATCGTCTCCGATCACACCTCGCCAATCAAATCGAGGTTTTTTTTCTAAGGGTATTTCTATGAAACGTTTCAGTTCCTGGTCTTCATCAAAAGAATATTTTTTAAACATTTTGTTTTCCGTAATTAGTATGTGTAAAGTTAAAGTAAGTAGATAATGGTTTTAAAAGGGCAAGAAGTGCACCTTTCAGTGCACTTCCGAAATGAATTATAATTCGTCGTCGTCGACATTGCCGAGAGCACTTGCTTTCTGATATTCAGTCACTCGGCCTTCAAAGAAGTTCTGCTCTTTCTTGATATCCATCATTTCAGCTAACCATGGGAATGGATTGCCTATACCAGGATTCAGTGGATCGAGCCCTACGCCCTCAAGGCGTCGGTCTGCAATGTAGTCGATATACTGACAGAATTCATCGGCACTCAAACCTACGGAATTAACAGGCAAGCAATCACGAATAAACTCTTTCTCCAACATAACAGCCTCAGCCATCAAATCTCTTAGGTCTTGGCGGAAGGCTTCTGTCCAAACATCTTCATTTTCTTCAACCAAGTCCATAAACAGATTTCGGAATAATTCGATATGATTAGACTCGTCCCTTAATGTGTAACGGAACATTTGGCCAATCCCCGGAAACTTGTTTTGACGGTATAGTGAAAGAACCATCCCAAACAAACCATAAAATTGAGTCCCTTCCATACATTGCCCAAATAAAAAGATATTCTTTGCAAATGCCTGTTTCTCTTCTGTCTTGGTCAGATCCATGTCTCTGCGGAGATTCTTGGAATTACTGACAACAAAATCCGTTTTTCGGTCAATCGTCGGAATATCTTCAAACATCGCCTCACACTCGTGCGGGTTAATGCCTAAAGAGCTAATCATATAAACAAGCGAATCGGCATGGATGTTCTCCTCATGAGCGTGGCGACCTAATACCAGTTTTAATTCAGGAGCCGTGACCAACTCACGAGTCACGTGCATGACATTGTCACCGACGATACCCTCAGCCGCAGAAAAATAACCGATTGCCATTTTAATGATCCAACGCTCCACATCTGATAAGTCACTACCACGCCACAACTCGATATCCTTTTGCATTGGAATATCCTCTGGCTCCCAATGGTTGTTTTTCATATTCTTGTATAATTCGTAAGCCCACTGATACTTCAGAGGTAGAATATTGAAAAACATAGTATCACGACCGTTGATAATACGCTTGGCGGCAAATGCTTCTTCTGCCTTGGCTTGATCTAAAACAAAATTTTTAGATCCAATGGTATAAACTTTTTCCATAAAATTTAGTTATTTATTAATTGGTTAAAATTGAAATGAATGGTATGATTTTTAAACATTTAGTCCAGCATGCGCTGTTGAATGTATGGCGAACTTCATAAAAATACTTTTTCTGCAACTGTCAAACGAACAACACAATATATTGTATTTTTTTTAGAAAAAATCCCAACATCTTGTGTATTTAAACAAGTTATACACAATTTTATGTGAATAAGTTCACCCGAATTTCGACTTTTAAATCAGTCAAAATTGCACAAATCCCTATAGCTTAAGCACTTTGAAAATAGCAGCGTTTTTATAAAAATTGTGCACTAAAAATGATGCTCCTTAGAATATTTTTTTTTAAAAGTAAAAGGGATGGCTTGACAGTTGATTTAAGAGACTCAGTATCTGCTTTTTCAAAAATCAGACCATGCTGGATTAGCTCAATTGGTAGAGCAGTTGACTCTT
>CEOK01159153.1_pt1 | contig 10720 bp, 10 predicted proteins | sample 427001 | NCBI WGS metagenome assembly CEOK01 (sample SAMEA2591108, study PRJEB7988) | marine metagenome | isolation source: saline water (ENVO:00002010), including | reverse complement strand
GCGTGTGATCTCCACTATGTCACTCTTTTGATCTGTCCATGCTCCCGTGGCCTGTCCTATCATCACCTCATGTTCATCTGACTCATTGTGCGGCCTCGCCTGCTGTGGATATCCTATGCCTATGCCGTATTCCAGCTGTTTGGTGCCATCATTGACGCCATCCAATATGTTGAGCCTTTTCCACCAATACTCCTTGTCCGGGGGTGAGCTCATGTTCTTGTTGAAGCCAGTCACATAGCCCATTTCAGCGGCGGAACGTGCAATCAAACCCATGGCCAGCCCTATGGAAGCCATGCAGTTGTCACGCCTGCCAGCATATTCTGATGTGCGACCAGAGCCATCTGTGTTGTAGTTACGCATGGTTTTGGGATATTTGCTGACAAAACACATGTAGAAATTGGCACCCATCTGTGGGTTTCTCCAACATGCGGGAGGTGTTGTGGTGGCAGTGAATCCCCATGTGTAGTCCATCATTTCTTTGATCACTTCAGCTCTGCGTATGAAGTACACATCATAGTATGCTTCATGCTGTTTGCTGGGGGCATTCTGAGCTATCCACAACCAATGATTGATGTGCTCTTGTGGTATCGTCCTGGTGAGATCCCAATTGCGTTGGCACTTTTGTATGGTTTTGATATAATCTTGTTCTTTTTTGATGTCCATGCAGATATTTATTACCTCTTTGTTATGTGTTGTATGTCGGGATTGTGTGCTGTTGAGCATTTTTCATTGCAGGTCACATATGATCTATTGTTCCAGGCTGACTGTAGCTGAGAAAAATAAGGTGAATTTAATATGTCTGTGATGGAATCCTGTGAATAAATTGAATGAATTTCCGGAGACAGGCCTTGTGAAAAGGAAGATGCGCCTTCTTTCAAGCTACGATCTGTGCCCATCCAACAGCAAGGAGTAACAAATCCATGTGCTGTGATGTAGAGACTGCGTTTAATTATGCTATTTTTTTCCAATGCCTTGCAAAAAATGGTATCTTTTTTTGGAAAAATGGCATCATTTTTTGGAGAAATTGATGGTATTTTTTTATTAATTGGTGTATTTTTTATTTGATTGCTGGTGTCATGCTGTACATATTTTTTCTTTGTGCTGTTATCAATTTTAATCTGTGGATTTTTTCTGTTGCTGTTGATTATTTTGATAGAATTAAATCCCCATGCTTGATAATTGGATTCGATTTCATTTAATTGATGTTCATTATGATCAAACACAATAAATTGCCACGTTGAATTACCTCCTGCTTGATTGTATGCTGTGTAATTTTCTTTTAATTTGTTCCAATTAACACCTTTGCGATAGATGTGATTTGTGTCCTCTAATCCATCAATGCCCCATACAACTCTTAAATCAATGTTTCGCTGTTTTAATTGACTGCTTTTTTCTCCCAATTGTTGCCACCATTCACCATCTCTGGTGCCACCATTTGTTGCGATGCTGATTGATTTGACTTGAGGTAGGTGTTCCACAGTGCAATCAATGAATTCAAATATTTTTGGATGTACAGTTGGTTCATCATAGTTGCCACAATAATGCACATCACGTAGGCTTTGCCATTGATCATTGATGATCATTTGCTTGTATCTGTCTATGTCTAAATGTGTTGAATTTATGCTGACTGGATAGGGTGATTTTTGTTTGTAACTTTGTACCCAATCTGAATTGAGATAGTTTACTCTTGCACAATGAGGGCAACCAGCATTACAATAATTTGTAAGCTCTATCTGTAAACGTGTAATCTGATCTGTTGTAAGTGCCCATGACATACAACTATTTATGGAGTGCTAAAATGCATAAACCCCGGACTGTGAGCATCAAGCTCTGCCGGGGAAAAATCAAGAACATTTTTTATATGTTATAGGTATTATTGTTTATCAAAAGTAGCAAAATTTAAAAGCCTTTTTAAACCAAACTGCCTAGCAGTTACTGGGGTCGCTTACTACGTAAACATACCTAAAAAAAGAACACTGTCAACGGCGTCTGTGTAGCTCTATGCTATATGCCTCAGTTTGTTCTTTGTACCCTAGGTAATAATAGTTATCACCTCTATAGGTAAATAAAAATACAAGATAATTGGTTTTAAGAGCATTTATTTAAAAAAAGTTTTGGTTAACAGCATGGATATTTCAAAAAGGTGGCAGACAATGAAAAAATTAGTATTGTGTGGTTGTAGCCTTGGTGACTCTTGGATGCCTTATTTTGATTTAGCTGGATACGATAATGTTACAAGAAGTAAAAAAAAATGGGATACAACTAAAATTCAGTTAAGCGGTGGTGGGCATGGTTATATGGTCACCGGCTTACATGATTATTTTCTTACCAACGATTATAAATCAACTATCATAGTTCAGTTAACTGGTATTAATAGAGAAACATTGGTAACAAGTGAAAAATATAAAAGAGAGAAAACAATAATTAACAAACTAACCCAAAAAAAAGAATATTATCATTCAATTAATTTCGCTAGAGATATGGACATTAAGCTCAGTGGAAATTATAATTATGTTAACTTGATTAGTTCTTTATGTATGTTATCTAAACTTGGTGCAGATGTATATGTTTTTAGAGGTTGGCAGAACATTACAGATCCAACATGGAGTGATAGCAAAAAATACATGAAAGAAAGTGGTATCACATTTACTGAATTGGATTATCTTTCTGAATGTATTAAGATATCTACTAAAGAAGAAGATTGGCGAGACGATCAACACCCACAAGATACATTGGGTACCAAGGCATTTGATAATATATGGAAAGAGCTAAATTATGGATATTTCAAAAAAGTGGGATGACCGTCATACTTGTAGATTGTTTTCTTCAACACAACGTGATATAAAAGCACGACACATTGATCATATGAAAAGTGTGATATCAAATATGCCTTCTCAATGTGGTATAAGAAGTAACTTTGTACTTTACTTAGGTGAAAGTAAACAGCACTTAAAAATTAGGAAATTCTTACTTGATTATTGCTATTGGAGAATGTCAATCAACAGTAATACAAAAGGACCAGACAGTGAAAACCAACCAATCAAAGAACATATGATTCCAATATTACAAGCACCTGCTATTTTCTGTGTTATAAGAACTGATGAGCCTTATTGTAATCCTGAAAGAAACAAAGTCGAAGATGATATTTCTACATTGGCAATAAAAGAAGAAGGAATATACACAGGAATAATAATGAGTGAATTAATGCATCTTGGATATCATATTGGAACATTTGGATGTACTGATGGGTGGCATAACAATGAGGAAGGCAATAAAAAATATTTTAAAAAACTTTTGTTAGAAAATTACAGTGAAGAACTTGATTCAATACTAGGAAAATATAAAGCATGGGATGAATTAGAATACTTTCCTTGTTGTTCTGTTGCTTTTGGTCCTGAACTAGATAATGATCCTCAAATGGTCAATAAGCCTGGAATTGCAAAGAGATTCGCACAATGGAAAAATTATTATTACGTACCTAATAGAAAAAATCCAATGCCTGTTAACATCAGCATTATTAAAAATTAAAGTTTCCCAAAACCCCAACGTCTTTCTTCACACCACCAACACTTGCCACAATGTGGAGTCACTGATGGATCAAGTTCTGTTTCTTCACATGTCCTTGTTACATTAAATAATGTGTCCATTAAACCAAACTTTTTATAAAGTTCAGCAACACCTTTCTTGTCAATGTTTACAAGTATTCTACCAAATGATGTATCTTTTAATTCTTGTTCTCTATCTCTGCCTGGAGTTGGTTCATCATTTGTGTCATCTGGTGACCATTGTTTGTATACTTCTAAAGGTGGATTAGCAGTAACACCACTGAACTTGCAGTCAATTATGTTTTTGCTCTTAAGATCTTCTTGTAGTTCTTCCATGCGTTCATTGTAGTCATCACCGTTTGAATGTATTGTAAAATGTTCTTTGTGCCATTGAACTGTTGGGAAATGTTCTTTTAACCACCATTTGACCTTTGAAGCAAACCAAAGATTATAAGGCTTAAAACTATGAATAACTGTAAATGGTATAAGAGTACAGTCTGGTCTTTCTTCATGTATGTATTTGCATAATAAGTAGGCTACAATGGCTGAATCAAGACCTCCGCTTAACTTTATACCAATCTTTGTTTGACTAGGATCTACGTTAATTTTAATGGTATCTTGTGATGTTTTTACAATCATTTTTGCCTCTTTTTAGTATTTATTAAAGCTAATGCACATAATCATTAACATAACTTTAATTATTAAACAGGTGTGTTTGAGATTGAGGATTTATCATTAAATATTATAGTAGGGAGAACATAGTGGATAAAATTATTCTAACAGATATAGATGGAGTTGTCTTCGACTGGCACACAGCATTTGTGAAGTGGATGGAACTTCAAGGTTATGCATCAACTGGAGTGATTCATCATGATGCAGAAATACACAATGAGTTTGGCATTTCATTACAGGAAGCAACTGTAAAAAGAGAAGAATTCAATGCTTCGATGGCTTGTTCTGTTTTACAACCAATGAGACAATCAGAAGAATACATTAAAAAACTTCACGAAGAAGGTTTTCATTTCATTGCGATTACTTCATTGAGTGATAAGCCAATTGCACAATATTATCGTTATCTCAATATTGAAGATTATTTTGAAACAGAAACATTTGTTGACGTAAGATGTTTGCCAGCTGGTGCACCTAAACTAGAAGCAATGATGGATTTTGAAAACACAGGATTGATATACATCGACGACCGTATTTCTAACTTAGAAGATGCAATGAAAATTGGTTTAAAACCTGTGCTAATGAAACATGCTTACAATATTCACTACACAAATAAGACTGTACATCAAGTAGCTAATTGGAAAGACATATACGATTACGTTACTGAAACATATAAAAATTCCAAATAAATACTTAAAATGTTCAAAGGCAAGTATTCAAATTCTATATCTCACGACATCATGGTAAGCGACAGCTATCGTATGGAAACATATTATAAAGCAATCAAAAACAAAGTATCTAAAGGAGATGTTGTTGTTGATTTTGGTGCTGGTTCTGGTGTGCTTGGTTTAATGGCGGCATATTGTGGTGCTAAAAAAGTATATGCAATTGAAGAAGATCCAGTTGTTATAGAGCAACTAAAACATAATGTAAAGCTGAACAAAATGGAAAAAATTGTAGAATTTTATTTAGGATCAAGTGAATCATTTATCAAAGAAAAATCTAATCTAAAAGTTGATTTAATTGTATCTGAATGCATTGGTGATCATTTATTTGAAAGCAGAATGTTGTATGACTTTTTAGATTTTGCTGACAAATTCAAAGTCAAAAAACAGATACCTGAAAAGTTTGAATTGTTTGTTCATGGTGCATATATCAAACCTAAAAAGAAAAAAGTAAAGTTACCTATTAAACTTGATATATCAAAAGAATTATTACCAAATGAACTGCTTGATACTGCATACTTTGTTAACAACAGCGACATATCAGAATACTATTACAAATTCATTAGTTCAAAAAAAGAACACAAGTTATTTGAGTTTGAAAAAATTAGTGATATGAATATTGATAGAGGATATATCAAGTCTTGTGTTAAATTTAAGAACAATCCAACAGTCAATGACAATGCAATGATGTATTTCAAAGTTATCTTGGATAAAGATATTGTAATGACCAATCATCCTAATAGACCAAACACAGGATCACATAGTTACTATCAAAGAATAATAAACTTACAGAATGTAAATAGTAATCATATAGAGTTTAAAATTGATGTGTTAAAAAATACATCTGGATTAGAAGACAGTCCATTTCCAAATCTATTCGTAGGAGAATGTAATGAAAAAAGTATCTAATTGGTGTAATGCTGGAACATCACATGTATGGCTACGCAATGATAATTCAATCATGCCTTGTTGTGCATTAAAAACGAGTGCGTTGAACAAAACTATTTTTAAGTTAGATGAAAAATCTGACTTTAGAAAAGTAATGCAAAGTGATCAATGGAAAAGATCTTTTGGATACTTAAAATTTAAACAACTACCAGGTGGTGAATGTGAACAATGTCTTTCACAGGATCGATTTTTAACAGATAATGATAAATCAAGATCAGTGAGACACAAAATCAATGATTGGGCAAACAAAAAAATGATTGGTCCGAGAGCAGAAAAAGGCAGTCAAACTCCTTTCTTTCTTAAAATTGATTTCTCAAACAAATGTAATTTAAAATGTGTAATGTGTAGCAGTCGAAGATCAACAGGTTGGGTCAAGGACGAACAACGATTAGCAGAAATGGGTATCATTACCCCTGGCAGTATTCATAAGTATGAAAAGTTAGCAGACAAATGGTGGCTGAACAATGAAAAAGAATGGTGGAGAACTGTAAACAAAATAGAAATATCAGGTGGTGAACCTTTCTATGAACCAATGCTATTTGAATTCCTTGAGTTTTTAATAAGCATAGAAAAACAAAACGTTTCTCTTACAATCATAACTAATCTTACTTTATATAACAAAGAGATTGATAAAATTTTAAATAAATTTTCTAATGTTGAGCTTCTATGTAGTGTTGATGGTTGGCAAGAAGATGTTTATCAATATGCAAGAGGAGGTATATACACTCTTGCAACTGTAAAAGAAAACATAAAGAGTTTATCAAAAGTGGCAAGAAAATTAAGTATAGTAGATACACTACATTGTATCACATATGATCAAGCACCTTTGGGCGTACAATGGATTAATGAACAAGGATTCAAAAACGTTTGGCATAATTTAAACTTTGTTTACACACCAAGACATTTAGATGCTAGGTCAGTTGTTCCTGATGAGCTATTAAGAAAAAACGAGTTAGTAAAAATGCCAAAAGGTGGAATTAAAAAAGATAAAGAACTTCAAATTAAATTTTACAATTGGGTAAATGCACTTGACAAAGTAAGAGGCTTAAACCTATTAGAAATTAAACCAGAGTTTACAGATTGGTTCAAAGAAATAGAGTCATGGGAAAAGTAATTGCAATTGATAACGATATTCAAAACCCTTATTCGTTTGAAGTAACTTGGGATTTAGGATTGAGATGTAACTATGATTGTACATATTGTCCTTCACACAGACACAACAACACATCATCACATGCAAGTTTAGAAACATTAATTAAAACAAGCAAGTTTGTTTTTGATTATAAAAAATTAATGCAATCACAAATGACTTTTAATCGAAAATGGAATATTGGATTCACCGGTGGTGAACCAACTAACAATCCAAACTTTTTAGAAATGTGTGAATACATACATTCACAAGATGACCCAGACATGTTAGTTGATGTCACAACGAATGGATCTTTTAGTCAAAAATATTGTGAAAAACTTATTGAAACTGTCGATTCTATTACAGTAAGTTATCATTGTGAAGCAAAACAAAAAGTAAAAGACAATGTTGTTAATAGAATATACCAAATAGCTGAATCAGGAATCAAATATAAAGTAAATTTGATGATTCATGCCAAGCCAGAATACTTTGACGAGTGTATGACGCTCGTTGATAGGTTTACAGACGATAATATTAAGTTTGTTCCACGTATTATAGGTGAAAGTTATGAAGATAGTAAGTATGTACACAGATATACTCCTGAACAACATGCATGGTTTAGAAACTATTGGGCAAATAAAAATAAAAAAGTAAGCAAACCAGATGCAAACAAAGATGCTGAATATGAATACAAAGATGATCAAAACAAAATAAAGGAAAAGAAAAAAGTTGTAGAACAACCTAAAAAACAAGAAGTAAAACAAGAAGTAAAACAAGAACCTAAAGTAAACACTAGAAAAGCACTAGGAAGACCATGCTGTGGACAAAGAACTTTTTATACATTAGATGAATCAAATTATAAAAAAGATAATATTAAACTAGATACTAAAGATTGGAAAGCATCTGTGTTCGCTTGTTCAACAGAATACAAAGAATGGTCATGCATGATCAATTGGAACTGGTTACATATTGAACAAGAGTACAACAAAATTTTACACCATCAAACTTGCAGAGCAAATTTTGGAGGCAAAAAAGGTGAAATAGGAACAATTACTGAGTGTGATCAAATAATAAACAAACTAGAAAAACAGTTTGCTACAGGAACTATGCCAGTGATAACTTGCCCAAATAAAGTTTGTGGATGTGGATTGTGTGTACCAAAAGCACAGCATCACGATATAACTGAAGCTATGTTTAAAAAATCAGTAAAAAATCTTACTCCTGTAATAGGAGGTACAATGAATGTCTAAAGACTATCAAAAATTTATTGCTGAACATGGTAATTCTTTTTGTGCATTACCTTTTACAGAAATATGTAATACAGCACAAGGACATGGACAACTATGTTGTTTTTCTGATACAATAGATCAAGACATGTATAATAAAGATATTATGAATACATGGAAAGAAAATAAAGTATTAAAAAACGTAAGACACAAAATGTTGAACAATGAACCAATAAAAGAATGTCGTAGATGTTATCAGTATGAAAAAGATGGAGCATATTCTTTAAGCAAACGTCTTAATCAATCGATTGAGATAGAAAATAAATTTCCAGGAACAATACAAAAAATAAAAGAACAAGGTAAACTAACACTTAGAACTTTAGATTTAAAATTTGGTAATAAGTGTAATCTTGCTTGTATAATGTGTGACGGGCATAGTTCTTCTTTGCACACAAAAGAAAAACAAAAATATCCTGTACCTAATGAACTAAAAGAGTTGATAGTATCAACAGGTGAAGACAATGATTTTAACAGAAACAATTTACAAGAATTATTAGAACAAGCACCAAACTTATTAAGATTAAAATTCACTGGTGGTGAACCAACGTTGCTAGATGGATTCAAAGAGTTTATACAACAACTATCTGAAACACCTTATGCTAAAAACATCGAAGTTATTATTGTTACAAATGGTACGACTGATGTAACCAAATGGATCCCTACTTTTAGCAAGTTTAAACTTGTAGAAATAAATTGGTCAACAGATGGAATAGGTAGTACGTTTGAATATATTAGATATCCAGGTAAATGGGAAAAAACAAAACAGATACAACAAAACTTTAATGAAACTATAAAACAATACAGTAACATAAAGTCAACGTTAACTTCAGCTATACAACTTTTAAACATAGATCAACTACCAGAATTATTACAGTATGGTAAAGAATATAACTTTACTAAATTTTCTCCTGTATTGGTTATGTGGCCTGAAGCACTGAACATTGGTATTGTACCTAACGATATAAGAGAACAAGTAATAAAAGAATGTGAACAGTATATTGAATTGTATCCTCAAGTAAAAAGTTTTATAAACATCATAGAAAAGTCCTCAAGCAAACTTACATGGAATGATACTAAAAAGTTCTTGACATATTATGATCATGTAAGAAACTATTCAGCAAAAGAGATGTGTCCTATATATGATAAAATAGACATCACTTTACAAGGGGCATAATTTTCCCCTTGTTTAGTGTATATTAATTCTGTCTGTGTATGTAGAATAAACTAATCAATTTGACGCGATACCTTTTGATTTGCTTATAATTTTATTTATATAACATGGAAAAAATATAAAAAGAACAATTTATATTTTTGGTAGCAGTGACGGGGATCGAACCCGTGATTTAAGCTACTGAGACCTATGTGTTGCCACTACACTACACTGCATAATAGTATTTATAGGTTTCTATGTATATAAAAACACTGCTTTATATAGATTTACTTTTTCTTAAATGGATTTAAGCCAGCAATTTTACCGCCAATTGATTTTGTTCCGTCAGTTGCTTTTTTGCCTGCTGATTTAACAGAATCTTTTGCTTTATTGCCTAAGTTTTTAGCACCGTCAGTTACAGATTTAACTGAACCTTTTGCTTTGTCAGTTGCTGATTTGATTGATGATTTAACTTTGTCAAACATTTTCATATCTCTACTCCTTGTAAGCGACAAGTATTTATCCACAAAAAAGCGGGGACTGTTTCCAATCCCCGCCCAAAGTATTATTAATAGTGTTTGCCTAACTAATAAGTTAGCCTAAACTAACCTATTATGTTAATGCTTTATATTCAACTGTAACTACACCTGCACCGCCTGTTGGAGTTGCCGCTGAAGCGCCTGAATCCAAGAATGCTAATGAAATTGTAGCACCGCCCGCCGTTGCTGTTGCGAACGGAAGATCGATTACGTATGAACCAGCAGTTGTAATGTCCGCGTCTGCGTCAGCTACCATAGTTAATGAACCATCACCAATTGTGATGTGATCCACTGAACCACCTGAGAAGCCTGTTGCTACGTGAACAGTAACTTTTGATACATAGTAAGTTGTTGAACCTGCATTTGGCATTGTGCCAATAGTTACAGAGTTTGCACCTGAAGAAATAGCAGTTCTAATTGTTAAATCATCAACAGATGAAACTGTATTGTCTTCAACCCATTTCTTAGTAACAAGATCATCATCGCCAGATACGTTTGCTTCGTAACCATCGTAAGTTGTGATTACACCTGTACCTTTTGGTGTTAATGTTAAAGAAATGTTTGTGTCATCACCAGTTGCCGCAATTGATGGAGCTGAGCCAGTTGCTTTGTTTGTGATTGTAATTTCGTTTACAGCTGAAGCTGTTCTTTCGAAAATAGCAATCTCATTGTTAGAAGAATCGTTAATTTTAACTTTACCTTCTGAAGCACCGCCTGTACCACCTTTAA
>CEOK01012209.1_pt1 | contig 10733 bp, 12 predicted proteins | sample 427001 | NCBI WGS metagenome assembly CEOK01 (sample SAMEA2591108, study PRJEB7988) | marine metagenome | isolation source: saline water (ENVO:00002010), including | reverse complement strand
AATAATTTTAAAAGTATCATATATTTCTAAAGATTGCTTACTTAACTTATCTTTATTTATATAGCTTTTATGTGTTTTTATCAGCTTATTTAATTTTTCTTGTTTTTGATTTTCATTTAATATTTTATACTTATAATTAAACACCTCTTCAATAAATTCTTCATGACAATCAGAGTGCTGCCTAATATCCATTTGCATAAGATTGAATTCAAATGTTTTAGATCTGATTATTAAATTTTCTAATTCACTGAATTCAATTAAGTCAACAGAATAACTTTGAATTAAATGATTTTTAATAATCATTAAATCTTTTTCAAAGTCTAAATATTCATAATCAATATTTAGTTTATCATTTTTAATTTGATTTAAGGATGTTTCTAATTTGTGTTTAATTAATAATAACTTTAATCTTATAGGCTCATTTTTGAATCTTAGTAATTGATTGTTACTTATATTTATTTTCTTTAAGTCCTTTTTAATATTTTTTTCAAATTCATTATCTTTGATATATGAAAGACTTATATCATAAAATAAATTATTTACTGAGTTAATATATTGATTCAAAATTTGTTGTCTTTGAAATTTCAATGCCCAACTTGTAATTTCACTAGTAATATTAGGGTTACCATCTCTATCACCACCAATCCATGTACAAAAATTTATATTTTTATTAAAATTATATTTTTTATTATAATAACTATTAAAAGCTTCATTAAAATCATTATACAAAATAGGTAAAGAATCCCATGCAGAATTAAACATTAAAAAGATTGAATTTTTGATTTCATCTTGAGGTGATATTTTTGTTATTCGATAATCATCAGTGTTCATAAAAATAAACATCTGATTTCTAATAATTTTTTTTAACTGATTTTTTTTATATTCACTTAGATTTTTAAATAAATATGAGTTTATATTTTTTAAAATTTTATTTTGCTGATTTAGTAAAGAAATTCTTCTAAACTCTGTAGGGTGAGAAGTTAAAGTTGGTTCAAAAAGTATATTATCAGTGATTTTTTTAGCTTTACTGTAAGAAATATTATTTTCTTTTAAAAACTTAATAGCATCATTAACAGAATCTTTAACTGGATTTGATAAACTTGATTCTTTAAGTTTTAAATTATTTTTAAAATTAATCTCTTCAATTTCACTTTGATTTAATAAATGAAAAAAGGATGATAGAAATCTTAATGCTTTTTTTACATCATTATCACTATAATTACAAAAATAATAATCAAAATCATTTATTTGATTATCATTTTTTTTATGATCAGAAAAAATTTTTTGTAATGATTTAACTAAGTTATTATATAATTTTTTATTTGATGATAATAGAATTTCATCAAATAAATCTAATATTAAATCAATTCTTGAAATCATTGATTCAGATAAATTAGATTTTATAGCAAATGATTTTATGATATGATTAATGGAGACCACAGTTAAATCTACAAAATAAAAAACTCACAATAAAAGGGGCTTTATAAATTAAATACTTAAATTAATTTAAAATTATATTTACTAACTGTATAATATCTAATACATTAATAATATTATCAGAATTTAAATCTGCCACAGGATTTTGTTGACTACTAAGGATTAAATTAACCATTAAAATAATATCTTGAATATTTAAAATCGAATCATCATTTAAATCTCCCAAAATAGATTGTTCATAATGCTCTTCAAGTATATTTCTAATATAATTCTTTTGAGTTATTCCTAATCCAGATACATCAATATGTCCTAGGTAATTACCATCATATCCTAAAATTATTAAAGCATGGTTATCATAATAAGGTGCGAATTGATTTCTTATTGGTAAATCAGGATATGAATCCATTACTAATGGTAAGTCTGAGTTAGCACAGAAGCTATTATTAGCTCCTTCCATAATTGTTTGACCTACACCAATAATAACAATATTTTCATATCCATCATCATTTCTTAGTTCATCTTGAAAATCGGACAACTGCCCGAAAGTAGCTGTTCAGCCACCTCAGTTTTGAGTTCCAAAATAATGCATTGTAATATAATTTAGGTATTCAGGCTCCCAAACATTAGACTCATAAGTAGGTGAAGTTGGGTTATAATCCTCAAGAGAATAATTATAATTACAAAATACAAAACTTGTTAATAATAAAATTAATTTTATTTTCATAATTAAATATATATATAAAATAATTTAGAATGAAATAATTTTACAAAAATTTACATTTCAAATTATTCTAAAAACTAAGCTGATAATTTATGGACTAACAGCAATCATTAAGATTAGATTTACAAGATTTAAAATTATATAAATGTAATCCAATAAGTGTAAAAGCAGGAATAAACTTCATATTTGGATGAGCATAAAACCATGAAAATTTAATATTAAAAATAAATAGTGATAATGCTAACCAACTAACCCATAAACCTATTTTAATTAATTTAGAATTAGTTGATATAGTCGAATATCTAACAGCAATAAAAGAAACAACTAAAAAAAAGTAATCCAACCATTGCCACCATAATGGTGCTGTATTACAGCAAGTAGTTGAACAAACAGTTGCAACAAAAAAAAACGGTGTAGCAAGGCAATGAATCATGCATAATCCACTTGACAACACACCAATAGTATCAGATTTTTGAAATGATAATTTATAATTCATTTTGACGATTTTTGAAAATTCTCAGGTATAAATCAATAAAATCAATTATCATATACAATCGTTTATAATCACCCGCTTTATGTGGAGAGCGATGAACTAAACCTTTACCTTTATTATCTTTCCACCCATCTCCTTTTAAAAGTGCAACATCACCCGTATTTAGCTCTTCTATATCTGTATCTTTTAAAAATAATCCTGATTCTTCATCAGGCATGCCATTGTTTCCATCTCCAAGTTTATCTCTGTTCACTAAACTATGAGGTAACCACTGTGTAGCAGGACCTTTATAAGTTGAAACTAACCTACATTTAAGGTTATCTACATGAAAACGTGGACACATTGGGGATTCAATTGCATCTAATCTAAGCCATACCTTATTGATACTAAATAAATCACAAAATAATTTAACCACTCTAGAAATATCTTTTATTAAGTATAAAGTATTTTCATTTTGTGCAAGGTTATTAGCTAATATTTTATCAACATCATCATATTTAACTAATTCTGAAAATTGTAAATCTGGGTTTTCATTTATAATATAATTACTTGCGTTTATTATTTTGTTATTTAGATGTCTCTTCCAAATTGCAATATTAACATCTTCATTAAAAATTTCTGAAAGTTCAGATGAATTATTTGATACATGATTTTTGATTAATAAATCTTCATTTTTATTAGCTACTTTAAAATTCATGAAAGATCTCCTGACCAATCTGGGAAAGGATCTTTAAACCTAGACCAATACTTTTTACCTTGAAGTAAATCATAGTCAGTTAAAAGACAATCATCTAGTAATTGAGTAATTTTTTTTTGATTTAGTCCTTGTCCTATAAAAACTAATTCTTGACGCATATCTCCAAATGGTTCAACCCATTTCTCTTTTATAAAATTAATTGACTCTTGATCTTCTGGCCATCTGTCTTTTGGAATTGCCTTCCAAAATAAACCAGCATAACCATGATGAGCTATTCCACCAGCTTGGCTCCAATTACCTGCAAACATAGGACGAGTAGCAAGCCAAAAAAAACCTTTTGATCGAATTAATTTTCCTGAAAGATCTTTACTATGTAAAAAATCATAGAATTTTTGTGGGTAAAATGGTTTTCGTGCTTCATACACAAAACTACTAATTCCATACTCCTCAGTTTCGGGTATATGCTCACCGTTTAGTTCTTTTAACCAACCAGGAGCTTGTTGAGCACGTTCAAAATTAAACAAACCTGTATTCAATATTTTATTAATATCAACATTCCCATTTGAAATTGGAATAATACTTGCATGGGTATTTAAGGTTTTAAGTATTACTGTAAGCTTTTTAATATCAGATTCTTCTACTAAATCTATCTTACTTACAAGTATGATATCAGCAAACTCTACTTGATCTACAAGTAAATCAGCTACGCTTCGTTCATCCTCTTCACCTAAAGATTCTCCAACTTCTTGTAAATATTTTGCTTCATCATAATCTTTAAGAAAATTAACAGCATCAACAACTGTTACCATTGTGTCAAGTTTAGATACATCTGAAAGAGAAACACCGTCTTCATCTTCAAATGTAAAAGTTTCAGCAACAGGTAATGGTTCTGAAATACCAGTAGATTCTATAAGAAGGTAGTCGAAGCTTTGTGATTTTGCTAACTTTGTTACTTCTATCAATAAATCTTCCCTAAGCGTACAACAAATACAACCATTGCTCATTTCAACTAATTTTTCTTCTTTATGATTTAGTGAAACATCATTTTGTACCATACTCTTATCAATATTAATCTCACTCATGTCATTTACAATAACCGCAACTTTTTTACCTTGACGATTATTCAAAACATTTGTTAAAACTGTTGTCTTGCCCGCTCCAAGAAAACCAGAAAGGACAGTAACCGGTAATTTATTCATAAAAACAATCCATGATTTTAGTTAAATTAAACATAAGCTATCTTATAAAATTAATTTAAATGTTTTATAAATGCAACTAAATTGCAACAAGATGATTTCAAAATGAGAAAAACTAAACCATTAAAATTATTATTAAATGAATTTAATCAAAAAGAAGATGCAATATCTATTGTTGAATTGATAAATAAGTTTAGTGATAAAATGAATAAAACAACTGTTTATCGTATTTTAAATAGATTTGAAAAAGAGGGTATTTTACATTCGTTTATTGATAATGATGGCTTAAGAAGATATGCAAAAAATAAAAAAAAATCTAATACAAAAGAAGTACACCCCCATTTTTTATGTGAAGATTGCGGAACAACATCTTGTATTCCAATTAATATTAAGCTTCCATCTATTCCTGAATATATAATTAAAAGTTCTGAACATTTACTAATTGGACAATGTAAAAATTGTATTGGCTAAACATGTAAGCTTTTTTAAAAATTAATCAAGCTTATTTATGATATTAAGTTCTTCCTCACTAAAATCTTGAATTATATTTTTTCTAATATTTATAGAGTCTTTATAATGCTTTGGTTCATAAGGACACATTAAGCATCCTCTTCCACAACATTTTTTATTTTTTAAAAGTATTAATCTAGATAACATATGTAAATAATGTTCATATGAGAGATAATAATTTTTTAATATTATTTATTTGTCCATTAAAATCATCATACTTCCCAAGAGGAAAACCTAATTCATAAGGGACGCTTAGATATCTTTTTATTTTTAATTTTTTAGTTATTTCATCAATGATACTAATTGTTGAACAAATTAAATTATTTTCTTCACAAATTTTTTGAACCAAACCAACTGTTTGATGACACATTGGTCATACAGGAACAAAAATAACAATATCCACATTATCATTTTTGAAAATATCAATGATCTTAGGCACACTATGTTTTAGTAATTTTTTTTTATTAATGTTAGATCCCATTAAAGATATATGCCTATCACTAACTGACCCTATATATCCTTGTTTTTCAAGCTCTTTAAGATGAGTAATTGGTAGAGCCGAAAATGGATTTTTTTTAATTCCTGAATGATCAAAGCTATTACTTGTATGATATTCTTTTAATTTACTAGAATCAACATCTTTAGAAATCACTCTATATGACCAATCACCAAATTTTATATTATGATTAAATGGTTCATGCTCATCATCTACAACTAATCCAGCTGAAGAAACTATAGCTACTTTACAATCACTTATTTTCTTATCTAATTTTTTTGATTGACTTGGATTACAATCATTCCAAGGATAGTACTTTAAAAATTTTTTGACTGCAAATGATAAATGTGATAACTTTTTTATATTTTCAACTTTTGACATAATAAAAATTTACATTTGAATTATTTTGAATAATATATTTTTTTATAAGCTAATCATTATTTAATTCAGCTAAAATATTATACCCTACAAATTTAGGAATTCCATTAATATACATTTCTTTAATTAAATTTATATCAAATCCTGACTCCTGTAACTCTTTCTTTGTATCACAATTAAGATTACATCCACCTGCTACAAATTTCCAAAATGGATTTATGATATTTTGAAAACGATTAACCTTATAATCAGGTGATTTGATATGTTCAATTATTAATAATTTTCCATTTTTTTTAAGTACTCTTTTAATCTCTTTTAATACTAATTTAGAATTAAATATTGAACAAAGGGTATATGTACATACTACTGTATCTACAGAGTTACTATCCAATGGAATATTTTCAGCAAATGTCGTCAAAAACTCAACATGAATCTTAGATTTTTTTATTTTAGAAAATGCTATTTTTTGCATTTCAATCGAAGGCTCTAAGGCAATTATTTTATTAATGTTCTGTTTATTATAAAATGGTAAATTCAAACCAGATCCAAATCCAATTTCTAAAACTTCGCCTTTAGCTTTTGATATTATTTTACTTCTTTGTTTCATGATTCGCTTTGAACTACATGCAAAGTGAAGTAAATAAGATTGTATAAATTTAGTTAACTGCATTTAAAATTATTTAGCTATTAAAAAGTCTAATGCACTTTCAAATCTTAAAGACCAATACTTTTCCTCATGAGAATGACCATCAAACTTTAAAGTTTTAAAAGTTTTTTTATTATCTTTAAAAATTTTATCTATTTTTTTTTGTGGCTGACTATAATATTGATCTAAACTCTCAGTACCAAAATCAAAATATAATCTATGATCATCTAAATTATCAATATTTGAATCTATATATTTTATTAAACCTTTAACCAAATCTTTATCTTCGGTTACTTTCATTCTAAATGGTAATAAAAAATAATCAATAGGTTTTATACCTATCCAATGGACTGAAAAACAACCCGCAAACCCAAATATATCTGGATACTCTATTAAAGCATTCAATGAAAATAATGCGCCCATGCTAGCTCCTAAAATTCCAGTATTACTTTTATCAAGATTTACATTATACTTATTTTCAATAAAAGGTTTTAATTCATTTACAATAAAACTTAAATAATCAAATTTTTTTCTATCTATAAATTTTTTATAAATGAATGTTTTAATATTATTATCAAAATATTCTAAGGATTGTTTAGGAAAATACTCTGCATATCTTATAGTATTATCATAGAAACCATCTCCGGATATATTTGCACTATTTACTGCAATTATAATAATATTACTATTAGTTCCTCTTTTACTAAAAATTTCATCAATTTCCCATTCTTGACTATTCCATGTTTTTGAAGAATCAAACAACGTCTGACCATCTTGTGCAAATATAAAAATTGTTTTATTATCAATTATGAAGTTATTAGGGCTATAAATTTCAACTTTTCTTTTACCAATAATATCTGAATGAAATTCTAAATGTTCTATACTACCATAAATTACTTTTGAATCTGAAAAAAGAAATGAAAAAATGAAAAAAATAAATAGAAAAATATTTTTAATATTCATTAAATAATCTAAAACAAAAAAGTATCAATAAATAGACATTCTAATTAAAAAGAATTTGTACTTGAGTGTATTAAAATAAATATTAATTAGCTAAAATAATATTTACAACTTGAACAATATCAAGTACATTTAATTCACCATCAGTATTTAAATCAGCATTTGTATTATATTCAGAGTTCATTACAAGACTAACTATTAAAACTATATCTTGGACATTAATTAGATTGTCTTCATTAATATCTCCAATTATAGAACCTTGACAATCTAAGTTTGTATAAAACTGCGTAGCACTAATTGGTATATTTAATAAATTATCACAATAGTCTAAATCATTTAACAAATTATATTTTAACCATTCAACAGCTTTTTCTCCTAACTCTCCAGATCCTGAATTGGGGCTCAAACCAGTTTCATGACTACCACCTTCAATTTCAAATAACATTTTAGCTGTTGATTCTGGAGTATATTCATAGTGAACTGCTGCATCTATATCTGTTGGATTTTCAATATCACCTTCACTTGATATGATTAATACAGGCACAGAATGGCTTAAATGCTCTGGAACAAGACAATAATATTCGTAATTTGGATTTGTACAATTCTCATAATCTTGTATCACTAAACCTGGATTAAGCGCAATAACTGCTTTTAAACTTGAATCAATCGTTGCTGCATACTGTGCTGAACCTCCACCAATTGACCAACCGCTAGTTGCAAAATTATAAATATCAACTTTGTTTAAAATAGGTGAACCATCTCTATTATTTTCTTGTTTTAAAACTTCTATTGCATCTAAAAGACTATATGCTAAATCGCTCATATCATCATTAAAATAATCATTTATTCCAATAGTCATTGCAATAAATCCATGTGAAGCATAATATTGTCCCCATTGATGTAATGTTTGTTCGGAAGAAAATGCGCCTGGAACAATCACAATACTGCTGTATGGTGGTTGACTATCAGTTGGATAAAATACTGTAGATCCTAAATAACTCTCACTTCCCAATAATCCATTAGACTCATTAAATGAAGCAAATTGGTAAGGACCATAATTAGTATTAGAATCTCCATTACTTATATCTTCACATTGACTTACTACTTCATTCCATTCACAAAACTGAGAGTATTGAATACAAAGATCGTAATTAAGGTCAGAACATTCTGAAAAAATTAAATTTATTAATAATAAAACTAGAATATATATTTTTTTCATGAAAATCAGCTTATATTATCAAAAATAGAATCAACATCTACTGCTAGACGAACACAATTAGTTGTTACTCCCCCAAGATCGTGTGAAGTAATGGATATATTAATACTACACCAGCCTATATATATATCAGGATGATGATTATTTTTTTCAGCTAATAATGCAATTTTATTAACAAAATCAATACCATTTAAATAGGTTTTAAATGAGTAATTTTTAGTTATTTTCTTACTTTTATATTCCCATCCATAATTTGATAATGATTTATTTATTTCATCAGGCGATATGAGCATAATTATAGATTCCTTGTAAATTATTTAAATATTAATTAAATCAAATCTATCTAATTGCATTACTTTATTCCAAGCATTAATAAAGTCATTAATAAATTTTAATTCAGCATCATCACTAGCATAAACTTCTGAGATAGCTCTAAGTTCTGAATTTGAACCAAAAATTAAATCTACTCTGGAGGCTTTCCACTTTTCATATCCATTTGTTCTATCTATTCCAATAAACGTTTCATTATCTTCTGATATCGATTCCCATTTCGTAGACATATCAAGAAGATTTATAAAAAAATCATTACTTAATAAACCTGGACTATCAGTAAAAACACCCATAGATGACTTATCATAATTTGTATCTAAAACTCTAAGACCTCCAATCAATACTGTCATTTCAGGAACAGTTAGATTTAATAATTGAGCCTTATCAACTAATAATTCTTCAGTTGTAAAAAAAGTACTTTTCTTTTTATAATTTCTAAAACCATCTGCAAAAGGCTCTAGAACCTTAAAAGAATTTGCATCAGTATTTTCCTTACTAGCATCCATTCTACCAGGGGTAAAAGGTACTTCAACTTTAAATCCATTATTTTGAGCTGCTTTCTCAATTGAAGCGCAACCTGCTAATACGATTAAATCAGCCATTGATACCATTTTACTTTCAGATTTATTTTTTAAATCTGAATTAAATTGAGATTGAATTTCTTCAAGCGTTTTAAGAACTGATTTTAAGTTTTTAGGATTATTAACATCCCAACTAACTTGTGGTTCCAAGCGAATTCTAGCTCCATTAGCACCACCTCTATTATCACTTGATCTAAAAGTACTAGCTGAAGCCCAAGATACACTTATAAAATCACCTGTACTATGATTAGAATTTAAAATACTTTCTTTTAATTCTTTTATATCATTTTTATTAATTAATCTGTGATTTAAAGTAGGAATTGGATCCTGCCATAAAAAATCTTCTTCTGGAATTTCAGGTCCTAAGTATGTTGTTTTTGGTCCCATATCTCTATGAGTTAACTTAAACCAAGCATTTGCAAAAGCTTCATCAAAATCTTCTGGATTTTCAATAAATCTTTTAGATATTTTCGCATATTCTGGATCAAATTTTAATGATAAATCAGTAGTTAGCATTGTTGGCTTATGTTTTTTATTTGAATCAAATGCATCTGGAAAAAATGCACTAGCATCCTTAGCAACCCACTGATGAGCACCAGCTGGACTTTTTGTAAGTTCCCATTCAAAATCAAATAAAATATTTAAATAAGTATGATTCCATGTGGTTGGAGTTGCAGTCCAAATAACCTCTAATCCAGAAGTAATAGCATCTTTCCCAACCCCTGATTTATAATTACTTTTCCAACCAAAACCTTGCTCTTCAATATTTGATGATTCAGGATTTTCACCTACATGATCAGTAGTTCCTGCACCATGGGTTTTACCAAGCGTATGTCCACCAGCAATTAATGCTACAGTTTCTTCATCATTCATTCCCATTCTACCAAATGTTTCTCTAATATCCCTTGCAGCAGCTAATGGATCAGGATTACCATTAGGTCCTTCTGGATTCACATAAATTAAACCCATTTGGACTGCTGCTAATGGCATCTCTAATTCACGATCACCATGATATCTTTCATCTGCAAGCCATTCTCTTTCAGGTCCCCAATATATATTATTTGCTGGTTCC
>CEOK01079849.1_pt1 | contig 10740 bp, 6 predicted proteins | sample 427001 | NCBI WGS metagenome assembly CEOK01 (sample SAMEA2591108, study PRJEB7988) | marine metagenome | isolation source: saline water (ENVO:00002010), including | reverse complement strand
TTATTAAACAAATGAATTATAAATTAAAAAACAAAAATTGTATTATTACTGGAGCCAGCCAAGGATTAGGTAAAGCTATTGTAAATTTATTGGCTATGGAAGGTTGTAATTTAATATTAGTTTCAAGAAGACCAAAACCATTAAAGGCAGTTGAAAAATCAATTAACTCAAAATTTAAAAAAAAGATAGCTTATGCATTACCATATGATGTTACGAAAAATGATGCTCCACAAAAAATTATAGATTTTTGTAAAAAGAAATTTGGATCACCTGATATTTTAATTAATTCAGCAGGTGGGTCACGACCTACGACTTGGGACGCTACAGAAGCTCAATGGGAAGAAGGTATGACATTAAATTTTACAGCTTTAAGAAAATTAACGACAAAAATTATACCTTTAATGAAAAAAAAAAGGTGGGGTAGAGTAATAAATATTACAGGCTCAGTTGAACCAAGAGAAGTGAACATTGCTAATGCAGCTAAATCTGCAGTTCATGCATGGGCAAAAGGGTTGTCAAGAGTTGTTGCTAAAGATGGAATTACAGTAAATTGTATTTCTCCTGGTAGGTTAAATACCGAGCAAATTTTAAAAAGAAGGCATCCAAATATAAAAGAGAGAAAAAAATTTATAAAAGAGAATATCCCAGTTGGTTATTTTGGGGAGCCAGAGGATCTCGGCTGTTTAGCTGTTTTTTTAGTATCGCCATTAGCTCGCTATATTACCGGCGAACTTATACACGTTGATGGCGGCATGAAACGATTTGCCCATTAATTAATGTTGATTTTATTGTTTTATTAAATAAAAAACTCTCCATGAAAAGTTTAGATAGTTTTAAGTCTTTGTCAGACTTGCAAGTTGGTAATAAAAGTTACAAATATTATAATCTAAAAAAAGCTGCTGAAAATGGATTAGAAGGAACAGAGAAACTTCCTAAATCTTTGAAAGTAGTTTTAGAAAATCTTTTAAGATTTGAAGACGATTTATCAGTTAATAAAGACCAAATTATAGCTGTTAAAGAATGGTTAAAAGAAAAAAAGTCTCCAAAAGAAATTGCATACAGACCGGCGAGAGTTTTACTACAAGATTTTACTGGTATACCGGCTGTAGCCGATCTAGCTGCAATGAGAGAAATTGTTCAAGAGAAAAATAAAGATCCTAATAAAATTAACCCATTGTCACCAGTAGACTTAGTTATAGATCACTCGGTCCAGGTGGATATAAATGCATCTAAAGATGCTTTACAAAAAAACGTTGAAAAAGAATTTGAAAGAAATGGTGAAAGATATTCTTTTTTAAAATGGGGACAACAAGCATTTAATAATCTACGAATAGTTCCTCCTGGAACTGGAATTTGCCACCAAGTTAATTTAGAATTTTTGTCAAAAGTTGTTTGGACTACAGATATAAATGGAGATACTTTTGCATACCCAGATACTTTGGTAGGAACAGATAGTCATACAACAATGGTAAATGGTTTGTCTGTTTTAGGATGGGGCGTTGGTGGTATTGAGGCAGAGGCTGGAATGTTAGGCCAGCCTATTTCTATGCTGCTACCAGAAGTTGTTGGTTTTGAATTAAAAGGCAAATTGCCTGAAGGAACTACTGCAACTGATTTAGTTTTAACCGTTGTTAAAATTTTAAGAGATAAAGGAGTGGTTGAAAAATTTGTTGAGTTTTATGGCGAAGGTCTAAAAAATCTTACTTTAGCTGATAGAGCAACTATTGGAAACATGGCTCCTGAATATGGAGCTACTTGTGGTTTCTTTCCGATTGATGACGAGACAATAAAATATTTACAATTATCAGGTAGAGATAGCCAAACAATTGAGCTTGTAAAATCTTATGCAAAAGAGCAAGGTTTGTGGGCAGATGATAATGCAGTTTATAGCGATACAGTTTCATTGGATATGTCGACTGTTGTTCCAACAATCTCTGGTCCTAAAAGACCTCAAGATAAAGTTTTATTAACGGATGCTGCGGCTACATTTAAAAATGTTTTAAAAGATATTTCTAAAAGAGATAATCCAAAGTCTGTAAAAGTTGAAAACAATGATTATGACCTTGAAGATGGTAAGATTGTGATTGCTGCAATTACATCGTGTACAAATACATCAAATCCAAGCGTGCTAGTTGGAGCTGGTCTTGTTGCAAAAAAAGCTGCAGAATTAGGATTAAAAACAAAACCTTGGGTTAGAACTTCATTGGCACCAGGTTCTCAAGTTGTTACTGATTATTTGAATAAAGCTGGTTTGACACCTTTCCTGGATGAACTTGGTTTTAATACCGTTGGATATGGTTGTACGACTTGTATTGGTAACTCAGGCCCACTTCCGGATGAAATAAACAATGCAATTCTAGATAATGATTTATTAGCTGTTTCAGTTTTATCAGGAAACAGAAACTTTGAAGGACGCATAAGTCCAGTTGTAAAAGCTAACTTTTTAGCTTCTCCGCCATTGGTTGTTGCTTATGCAATTGCTGGATCAATGAATGTTGATCTTTACAAAGATCCAATTGGGAAGGGTAAAGATGGTCAAGATATTTTCTTAAAAGATATTTGGCCAACAAATAAAGAAATTGAAGATACGTTAATGTCTTGTTTAGACGCAGATATGTTTAAATCTAGATATTCAAAAGTATCTGAAGGACCAAAAGAGTGGCAATCAATCACATCTGAAGGCACAAGTATTTACTCTTGGGACCCTGGTTCAACTTACGTAAAAAAACCTCCTTTCTTTGAAGGGATGTCAGATGAACCCGAAGGTTTTAAAGAAATTAAAGACGCTAGACCCCTGTTAATTTTGGGTGACATGATCACAACAGACCATATCTCTCCGGCAGGATCTATTCCTAAGGATAGTCCAACAGGTGATTATTTTATGGAGAACCAAATACTTCAAAAAGATTTTAACTCTTATGGAGCAAGAAGAGGAAATCATGAAGTAATGATGAGAGGTACTTTTGGAAATATTAGAATTAAAAATGAAATTGCACCTGGTACTGAGGGTGGATTTACAAAAATTTATCCAGAAGGAACTGACGCAACAGTATTTGATGCGGTGATGGAGTACAAAAAGAGAGGTACTCCATTAGTAGTAATTGGCGGAAAACTTTATGGATCTGGATCTTCAAGAGACTGGGCGGCAAAAGGAACTCAATTAGTAGGCATTAAAGTTGTGATAGCGGAAAGTTTTGAAAGAATTCATAGGTCTAATTTAGTTGGAATGGGGGTTTTACCATTACAGTTTAAAGAAGGCATGGATAGAAAAAATTTAAAATTAGTTGGATCAGAATTGATTACAGTTATTGATGTTGAGAAAGGTTTAAAACCTCTCCAGGATGTAAAAGTTGAAATCAAATATGCTGACGGAACTGCAAAAACTATAGATACGACTTGTAGGATTGATACTGATAATGAAGTTTTATATTACATCAATGGTGGAATTCTTCAGTATGTTTTGAGAAACATGCTACAATAGCATGGCATGATACCAAGCAGTTTTAAAAATATAAAAATTCAAAATCAAGAATATGATGTTGCTGATATAAGCGAAATTAAAAATATTGAGACATTACCGTTTTCATATCGAATATTAATAGAAAATATAATTAGGCAAAAATTTCTTAAAAGAAATAACAATGCCGATGAACAGGTCCAGTCAATTATTGAATGTAAAATTGGATCTGCAATAAATTTCGCACCAAACAGAATTTTGAGTCATGACATTTTAGGAAAAGTAATGTTAGTTGATTTTTTAGCTTACAGAGAGGCTTTGCAAAAAAAAGGAATTAGTTCAGAGACAATTCAACCAGATGTTCCGGTTGATGTAGTTATTGATCATTCTTTGCAAGTTGATTTTTTTGGTGATGATCAGGCAAAAATTAAAAATTTAAAAAAAGAATATGAAAGAAATTCTGAAAGGTTTTCTTTTTTAAGGTGGTGTTCTAAATTTTTAGACAAGGTTAACGTCATTCCTCCTGGAGTTGGAATTTGTCATCAAGTGAATGTTGAGTATTTATCTAAAGTTGTATGGAGAGAAAAAAAAGAACAATATAATTTAATTCACCCTGATACATGCATTGGAACTGATAGTCATACACCAATGGTCAATGCGATTGGAGTAATGGGATGGGGAGTAGGTGGTGTAGAAGCGGAAATTTCAATGCTCGGAAGAACAATACCAATGACCGTTCCAGAAGTTGTAGGTGTTAAATTAACAAGTAATTTAAAAGAAGGTATCACCTCAACTGATTTGGTTTTGTATATAACAAAACTTTTAAGAGAGAATAAAGTTGTTGGAAGTTTTATAGAATTTTTTGGCGATGGAGTTGAAACTTTGACCGTTGGCGATAGAGCAACTATCTCTAACATGGCGCCAGAATATGGAGCCACAAACGTATTATTCCCAGTAGATAATTCAACTTTAGAGTATTTAAAAATGACCGGTAGAACTGAGGAAGATATAAAAATTGTTGAAGAATATTCTAAAAACCAAAAACTTTGGAGAAATCCTGGAGATGCTCCTAATTATAATAGAGTTTTAGAATTAGATCTTAACTCTATAACCCCATGCGTCTCTGGTCCAAAAAATCCTGAAGATAAAATTAATTTAGATAAGTTTTCTAGCTTAGTAAATGAGCACTCTAAAATGCTTTATAAAAAAGATTTAAGAAATAATGAATTTGAAGTTCCAAATCTTGGTTTTAAAATAAAAGATGCTGATATAATGATTGCAGCAATCACAAGTTGTACAAATACAGCTAATCCTAAAAATGTCATTGCTGCGGGGTTGATAGCAAAAAGATTGGTTGAATTTGGAATTAAAAGAAATCAAAAAGTAAAAACTTCTTTTGCCCCAGGCAGCAAAGTTACTGCCGAAATTTTAGTTCAAACTGGATTGCAAAAATATTTAGATGAGTTGGGTTTTAATATGGTTGGTATCGGTTGTACGACTTGCAATGGAAGTTCAGGACCATTAGATGATAATATTGCAAATACTATAGAAAAAGAAAAAATTTTCTCCATTGCTGTTTTATCTGGAAATAGGAATTTTCAAGGAAGAATTCATCCTAATATTAGAGCATCATATCTTGCATCACCTGGGTTAGTTGTTTTATTTTCAATTTTAGGATCAATAAAAAAAGATTTAACAAAAGATAGTTTAGGAAAAGATAAAGATGGTAAAGATATATATTTTAAAGATTTATGGCCATCTAATAAAGAAGTAAACAATATTATTAATCAATTTTATAAATCTGAAACATTCAGTGAAAAATATAAAGAGGTTAATGACGGTGGTGATCTTTGGGAAGGTTTAAAGGTTTCAAACTCAAGTAATTATGATTGGCCTGAAAGCACATACATTAAAAAACCTCCATATATGAGCAATGCTGAAAATAATAAGATTAAAGATATTAATTTAGCACGGCCAATTGTACTTTTAGGAGACTCTGTTACTACAGATCATATTTCTCCTTCAAGCGTAATTACAAAAGGTACTGCTGCCTGGGATTATTTGACTAAACTAGGTTTAGATCCAAAAAATTTTAATAATTATTTAACTAGAAGAGCAAATCATGAAATTGTTGCACGATCTACTTTTGCAAGTTTAAGATTAAGAAATTTAATGACTCCAGATCAAGAGGGGAGTATCACAGTTAAGTATCCAGAAAATAAAATTATGAGACTTTATGAAGCCGCAATGGAATATAAAAAAGAAAAAAAAGAAATTATAGTGTTAGCTGGAGAAAATTATGGATGTGGCTCTTCGAGAGATGTTGCTGCTAAAGGTCCATTGTTAATTGGTGTTAAAGCGATAGTAGCAAAAAGTTTCGAGAGAATTCATAGGTCCAACTTAGTTGGAATGGGATTATTGCCTTTGGAGTTTACCAAAGACCAAGGTATTGAAGAATTAGAAATCAAAAGCACTGACCAATTTAGTATTATGGGTTTAAATAAAATTAGCGATGATAATAAGAAAGTTTTAATGAAAATTCATAAAGATACAGGCGATATTATTGATACTGAATTAAATGTTCGATTAGATGTTCCTGAAGAAGTTATTTTTTGGAAAAATGGTGGTATTTTGCCTACTGCTTATAAGGAGGCATAAATTTATGAGTCAAAAATGGATTAAGGCAACATATTATAGAGGTGGAACAAGCAAGGGAGTTTTTTTCCAAAAAAAAGATTTACCTACACAAAATGAAAAAGAACTTAGTGATATTTTTTTAAAAGTTATTGGTAGCCCTGATCCAAATGAAAGACAATTAAATGGGATGGGTGGCGGTGTATCTTCAGTATCAAAGTGTGTAATCATAAGCCCATCTGAAAGAGATGATGCAGATGTTGATTATAACTTTATACAGATTGCAGTTGATCAAGCGATCGCTGAATGGAATAATAATTGTGGAAATTTATCCGGAGCAGTAGGACCATATGCAGTTCAAGAAGGAATTATAAAAGCAAAAGAAGGTGAAAATAAAATTAGAATTTATCAGGTAAATACAGATAAGATTATCCATTCAACATTTAACGTTAAAGATGGTAAACCTGAAATTGAGGGAGACTATTCAATTGCAGGTGTTTATGGTGGAAGCTCAAAGGTGAGGTTAGATTATCTAGAACCAGGTGGATCGGGAACTGGAAAATTATTACCTACAGGTAATGTGATTGATGAAATGAATATAGATGGTTTTGGAGAAATAAAAGTAAGCATTGTCGATGCAGCAACTCCATTAATTTATATAGTTGCAGACGACTTAGGATTAAAAGGAACTGAAAGTCCTGATGAATTAGACTCAAATATTGAAAAAATGGAAATTATTCAAAAAGTCAGAAGAAAATGTGCTGTTTTATGTGGATTGGCAAAATCTGAAAAAGAAGTAGCAATGAACACTCCAAGAATTGGGATAGTAACATCTTCTAAAGATTATATTAGTTTAGATAAATCTAAAATAAAAGCTGATGATCAAGATATAACTGCAAGGATGTTTTCAATGGGAAAAACTCATAAGGCTATTATGGGAACTGCAGGAGTGAATATTGGTGTAGCCGCAGCTATTGAAGGCACAATTCCAAATTTAATAAAAAAAAAAGACTCAAACCCTCTAGAGCTAAGAGCTGGAAATCCGTCAGGGATTATGACTGCTGGAGCTGTTATAGAACAGGTTAATGGCAAGCCTTATGCAAAATCAGCAATTATGTATAGAACGTTTAGACCTCTTATGAGAGGTGAGGTTTTAGTTTAAGTCAAAATTTTCATTTCTCTCTTGACTTTGGTTCTGCATATTACCCCTCGTTTATAGGCTTTGAAAACCAAAATAAATTAATCTAATTGCCCCAAAGAATAAAATTATACTTAATATTTTTTTAAAATAACTTTGTCCTTTTGAAATAAGAACTAATTTTCCCAGATAGGTCCCAAGAAAACCAACTAAAATCATCACAGTAACTAATGGCAAATATTGTTGAAAAGAAAATCCAATAAAAAAATAAGCAAAAGATTTAAATAGATGTTGAAAAGTCATCATTGATCCATGTGTTGCGACGTGCTTTAAAGGATTAAAATTCATATTTTTTATTAAAGTTGCAACAAGTGGTCCTGATGCTCCAAATATTACCGACATGGTGGATGAAGCAACTCCTCCAAAAAAAATATATTTTTTCCCAAGCTTTGGAAACTTGCCAAACAATGAATACATAATAAACAGTCCTACTCCGATTTGTCCAATTGCTGGAGATAGTATATCAACAATATTAGCACCGAAATATGAACCAATAAGAGTTCCACCCATAAAAGGTAATATTATTTTTATATCTAAATCTTTAAGTGAAACAAAAATTCTGGCAAAATTTGAGCCAAGCTGAATTATTCCATGCACAGGAACTAAAGCTATTGGAGGCACAAAAAATGATAAACTTACAAGCATTAAAAGCCCCCCGCCTAAACTAAGTGCAGTAGAAATAAATGCACATAGTAAATTAATTACTATTAGTACAAACGCACCAGCTAAGGATACATTGTCTGGTAAATATAAATTTATTAATTCCACTAGATTAATTTTAAATAAATAGTTGTAGAACTTATTAATATCACACTAATGCAAAATCCAATCAAGAAAGGTTTAAAACCAAATCTACTTAAATCTTTAATGGAAATACTAGATCCAAGTCCAAATAATGCAAATAGTATTAAATATTTTGAAACCATTGAAACAAAACCTACTAATTTTTCCCAATCAGATAATATATTAGCATCAATTGTTGCATCAACTGCGCTTCTAATTATAGCTAAAAGAATGAAAAAAATAATAAAAGGTGGAAGCAAATTAAAAAATTTTAGTTTATCTTTTTGTTTTTGAGATGAATAATAAAGAGTTAGCAAAGGTATCAAAATAACTAAAAAAGAGTTTCTAACCAATTTAGTTGATATTGTTGCATTGAAGGATTGAGTATTGTCATATATATTTTGAAAAATAGTGCTTGCTGCTATTACTTGAGATGTATCATGGATTGTTGCACCAAGAAATATTCCTGCTTTGATTTGCTCTTGTTCAAAAATTAAATTTGCGAAAAATGGTGAAAAAAATACAGATAAAGTGCCAATAAGAGTTATTACGGCAACTGCGCATGTAATATCATTTTTTTTATTACTCATGACTAAGCTTGCTGCCATAATAGCTGTAATACCGCATACTGAGGAGCCAATTCCTAACAAATTAGTCATACCTTTATTTAAATTAAAAATTGAGTTTAAAATTTTAATTAAAACAAAAACCAATAAAAAATTTATAAGAATAATAAAAACAGAAGTACTTGCATAATTATAAAATTCAAAAAAACTAATTTTAATACCAATTAAAGCAACTCCAATTTTTAAAAATTTTTTTGTTAGAATTTCATTTATATTTTTAAAGTTTCTTATTTGGAAATTATTAATTAACAGTCCCACAAAGATACATAGAATTGCAGATGATATTATAATCGAATAGTTAGATAATATTAAAAAGGATATATACTCTGAAATTGCCACAACAATAGCAGCAATACAAAAATTTTTTTTCATCAAATATTTAAGTTTGAAAGCTCTACGAGTTCTTTAATTGTAAAGTTCTTATTTAAAATACAATCAATTAGATCATCAGTTTTAGAATTGCTAAATACTTTAAATAATCTTTTTGATTTTGCAGTGATATCATTTTTATCCATTGGGTTATCAGGCGTCCCTCTAACTGAACTTGCATGATAAAAAAGTTTTTTACCATCATTTAGTAGAATTGTTATTTTTGATTGTCTTTCAGGTCTTGCTTGAGCCAGTTCATCACTTGATACTGATTTAATTTTTTTTCTTAGAGCAACCACATCTGGGTCATTAAAAAGATTTTCATCATGCGCCTCATCATAACCCATAGTTTTTTTAATCAAATGAACTGCGATTAAATGTTGCGCACTTATTGAAGGAATTTCTCTATCGTTAATGATATGGAAACGGTCTGATGGAATTTCTATTGTAAGTTCTTTAATGTCTTTATGATTAAAGTCATTATTTTTTAAAAGATACTCAACTGCATCCATCATCGATTGAATAGGCGATCCTACTGACCATTTTTTTAAAGATGAATGATCAATTTCAAATTTTTTCCCTAGTTCATTTATAATTAAATTAGGCTTAGGGTTATGAGCAAATCCTTCATGAAACCCCCTTTCTCCTAAAAGTGGATCAGTGACAGATGTAAAGTTTTCTTTAGCAAGAAGAGCAGAATAAATTGCGTTTCTAGTTGTCATTCCAGAAAAGACAAAAGCTTTTTCAATATGATCAGGATCTCGGTTCCAACAAGCTAAACCAGATGCCTGTTGTATTGTATAAGATAACAAATAATTACATTGTTGATGGTTTAATTTTAATAAAGCACCAGCTGAAGCAGCACATCCAAAAATTGGACCCAAACTATGTGTTGCAAAGATAGTTGTTTTTGGAGTTTCGTAACCTAAACTTGTCGTAATTCTAACTCCAATATCATAACCAAGTGCGATAGCTTTTAGAATTTCTTCAGAATTTAAATTTTCTCTTTCAGCTATTGCTAGAGTGGCTGGAACAATAGCACACCCAGGATGAAATCTACCGTTTGTGTGAGAGTCATCCGTTTCATTTGCGTGTGCCGCCATTCCATTTGCAAAACCAGCATGAATTGCAGATACTTTAATATCATTACCTAATAACGTTGCCTCTTTTGGACCCCCTTGGTTTTTAGAAAATTCAAACCCTTTTTTACCTGGAGGCAAGAGTCTCCCTGTTAAAATAGCCACCATGGTGTCTAAAAGATGAAATCTCGTATTTAACTCAGTCTCTTTTGGCAGTTCATTTGATAGAGCTTCAGATATATATTTTGTGAGTGTTTGTTGAATATCCATTAAAAAATACCTTTTATATTATTCTTATCAAAATTAATTTTATTTTCATCACATATAACATTTAATTGATTTAACTCGTCACAAGAAAGATTTTTCAAATTATTAATCAAATCTAAAAATTTTTTTTGCTCTTTTTTGTTTATCATATTTTCAAATAAAGGTTCCATTTTCTTTATATATTCTGCTCTTTTAAATGGAGCTCTGCCGCTTGGGTGAGCATTAGCAAATTCTAATTGGTCTACTATTTTTTTTCCATTATTAAGTATAATTTCTACTTCAGCACCTTGAGCTTTTTTTAATGGATCAGGCTCATCATAATATTTT
>CEOK01024170.1_pt1 | contig 10754 bp, 10 predicted proteins | sample 427001 | NCBI WGS metagenome assembly CEOK01 (sample SAMEA2591108, study PRJEB7988) | marine metagenome | isolation source: saline water (ENVO:00002010), including | reverse complement strand
GAGGTTGTTAAGATACAGTTACTTGGTTTACAAAAAAATGATGAAAAATTTGAAGATAGTGGCATAGAACAAACCTGGAATTTTGCCCATCCTAACAATAAGAAAGCTACTGGTCCTTTAGATAGATTTAAAAGAATGATAAAAGGCAATAATTATCAAATGATGATAAATCATTTAAGCCATAATATTACTCAAATTAGAGGTGGAGATAGCTGGGTTCAATTTGAGGTAATTTTATTAGATAAAGAAAAGACTTATCATAAATTTAATTGGCAGGTTGAAAAATATACTCAGGATGGACCCTTAAAGGATTGCTGGTTAACAACCATGGTATCAAGTCCAGAGCCACTAGGAAAATCAATTTGAAAACCATTGTTACAATTTTGTTTCGAAATTAATAAAAATTTAGTAGGAATCATTTAATGAAAACTAAAACAAAAGTAGTTGTAGTCGGGGGTGGAGTTGTTGGTGTAAGTGCACTATATCATTTAGCGAAGAAAGGATGGTCTGATGTTGTTTTAATCGAGAGAAAAGAACTCACTTCTGGTTCTACCTGGCACGCAGCTGGTTTATTACCACTTTTCAATATGAGTTATTCAGTGGGTCAACTGCACAAATACGCTGTAAATCTTTACAAAACATTAGAGAAAGAAACAGGAAAAAATGTTGGCTTTAGTGTTGTTTCAAATATTCGATTAGCTAGTACCAAAGATAGAATGGATGAGTATCATCAGTATGCTGGAGTAGCAAAAACAATAGGAGTAGACGTAAAATTTTTAACACCTCAACAAGTAAAAGAAATTTGGCCTTTATGCCATACAGATGATTTAATTGGGGCTATTCAACATCCAGAAGATGGATATATTCAACCAGCTGATTTAACACAAGCTCTTGCAACAGGGGCAAGAAATAGAGGAGCTGAGATTTATCGTAACACCTCTGTTTTATCAATGAAACAAAAAAAAGACGGATGGATTGTTGAAACAGATAAAGGTTCAATTGAGTGTGAACATGTAATTTCTTGTTCAGGAAATTTTGCAAGACAAACTGGAGAAATGGTAGGATTAGATATCCCAGTTATACCTGTTGAACACCAATACATAGTTACAGAGCCTCACCCCGAGATTCAAAAAAGAAAAAAAGAAGGTCTTCCTGAGATGGGAGTACTAAGAGATAGTGATAGCAGATGGTATATGAGAGAAGAAGCTGGTGGATTGATTTTAGGCCCATATGAGGATGGTGCTCCAGCTTGTTATGTTGAAGGACCGTCTAAAAATTCTGAATATGAATTATTTCAAGAAGACCTTGATCGACTTGCTCCACATATTGAAGGTGCAATACACCGTGTTCCAGCTTTTGGAGAAGTAGGTGTAAAAAAAGTATACAATGGAGCAATTTGTTATACTCCAGATGGAAATCCAATAGTTGGACCAGCTTGGGGATTGAAAAACTTTTGGATTAATGAGGGTCACAGTTTCGGTATAACTGCTGCTGGCGGAGCGGGCTGGCAATTAGCAGAGTGGATTGTTGATGGAGAGCCAACTATAGATATGCTTGGAGTAGAGCCAAGACGTTATGGTAACTATGCAACTAAGTCTTATTTAAAAGAGAAAAATGAGGAGGCTTACAGCCATGTCTTTATTGTTCATTATCCTGATGAAGAAAGACCAGCAGCAAGACCACTAAGAACTTCACCTTGTTATGAAAGAATGAAAGAACTTGGAGCTGTTTTTGGTCAAAAATTTGGATGGGAACGGCCAAATTTTTTTGCAACTGATGGCATGGATCAAAAGGATGATTGGTCTTTTAGAAGATCTAAATGGTTCGATGCTATAAAAAAAGAGTGCGAAAATGTTAAAAAGAATGTTGGTCTTTTAGATATGACTGCCTTTGCAAAATGTAGAATTAAAGGTCCTAAAGCTGAAGAATTTTTGGATTATTTAGTTGCAAATAAATTACCTAAAAAAATTGGCAGAATTAATTTGTGTCATGCGCTTAATACTAAAGGTGGAGTGCACTCAGAATTTACAATTATGAAAGAAGCAGAGAATAGTTATTACCTTGTATCAGCTGGTGCAAATTTAAGGCTTGATCATGATTGGATCCAAAAATGGATGCCTAATGACGGCTCAGTAATATTTGAGGACCTTTCAAATAGCACAGGAGTACTTGTTGTAGCAGGACCGAAAGCTAGGGAGCTTATGCAGAAAGTTTCAACTGATGATTTCTCAAATGAAAATTTCAAATGGTTAACTGCTAAAAATATAAATGTTGGGTATGCTCCAGTTAATGCAATGCGAGTAAATTTTGTTGGAGAATTAGGCTGGGAGTTGCATCATCCAATTGAATATCAAAATCATATATTTGATAAACTAATGGCTGCTGGAAAAGATTTAGGTATAAAACCTTTTGGTATTAGAGCAATGAATAGTTTAAGAATTGAGAAATCTTATAAGTTAGTTGGTACAGAATTATCAATAGAATATTCCCCATATGAGTCGGGTCTAGATAGATTTGTTCATCCTAATAAAGGAAATTTTATTGGCCTTGAGGCACTTAATAAATGGAGAGAAAAAGGATTTGATAACAAACTAGTTACTCTTGAGGTTCACAACACAACAGATTCTGATGTTTTAGGAAATAACCCAATTTATAAAAATGATAAAGTAGTTGGAAGAGCAACAGGTGGTGAGTATGGTTTTAGGTTAGATAAATCAATTGCACTAGCAATGGTTAAGCCTGATTTAGCTAATGTTGGAGAAAAACTCAAGGTTGATATACTAGGTAAAATGTATGAAGCAACTATTTTAGATGAGAGTCCTTACGACAACGAAAATAAATTGCTGAGAGCTTAATGAAAATTCTAGTCGCAGTTAAAAGAGTAATTGATTATAATGTCCAAATAAGAGTTAAAGAGGATAACTCAGGAGTAGTCACAGATAACGTGAAGATGTCTACAAATCCCCCAGATGATAATGCAATTGAGGAAGCGGTAAAAATTAAAGAGGCAGGTAAAGCTAAAGAAATTGTAGCAGTTTCAGTGGGGGAAGAGAAAGCCCAGGAAACTGTAAGAAAAGCATTAGCAGTTGGTGCTGATCGAGGAATTTTAGTAAAAGTCGATGGAATTGTAGAACCTCTTGCAGTATCAAAAATTTTACAAAAAATTGTTGAGAAAGAAAAACCTGATTTAGTTTTCATGGGCAAACAAGCCATCGATGATGATTGCAACCAAACTGGCCAAATGTTAGCAGCATTATTAAATTGGCCACAAGCAACTTTTGCATCAAAAATACTAGTAAAAGAAAAATCTTTAGAAGTTACGAGAGAAATTGATGAAGGGTTAGAAACTATTGAAGTGAATATGCCAGCTATAGTGACCTGTGACTTAAGATTGAATGAACCAAGATATGCTTCGTTGCCAAATATAATGAAGGCTAAAAAGAAGCCGATTGAACAATTTAATGCCTCAGATTTAGGAGTTGATACAAAGTCAAGGATTGAACAAATAAAAGTTGAAGAACCACCAAAAAGAAAAGCGGGGATTAAGGTCGCAAGTGTTGAAGAATTAGTTCAAAAATTAAAAAATGAGGCTAAAGTAATATAATGTCAGTCTTATTGATAGCAGAACATAATAATAAAGAAGTAAAACCTTTTACTCTAAACGCTATCTCTGCAGCGTCTCAAATTAATGAAGATGTAAATGTTTTAGTAATTGGATCAAACTCTGATGAAGTAGCAAAGTCGATCGCACAAGTGCCAAACGTAAAAAAAGTAATTCATGTTAATAACTCAATCTACGAAAATTATTTAGCTGAAAATTACACATCAGTTATAACCAAACTTTCAGAAAATTATTCACATATAGTGTGTTCAGCCAATACCTTTGGAAAAAATTTAATGCCCAGGGTAGCAGCGTTATTAGACGTCTCGCAAGTTAGTGATATTACGAAAGTGATATCTAGTGATACATTTCAAAGACCAATTTATGCTGGTAATGCTTTTGCAACAGTCAAAAGTAATGATAAAATTAAATGTGTAACAATAAGACCAACTTCTTTTGATCCTGCACCAACATCTGGAGGTTCCGCTGAAATACAAAATAGTGATGCTGGAGAGGCTACTGAAATTACAAAATTTATTAAAAAAGAGGAAATAAAATCTGATAGGCCAGAATTGGGGACGGCTAGAGTTGTTGTTTCTGGTGGTAGAGGTATGCAAAGTGGAGAAAACTTTAAATTAATTTCTGCAGTCGCAGATAAACTTAATGCTGCTATTGGCGCTTCTAGGGCTGCTGTTGATGCAGGATATATTACTAATGATCATCAAGTTGGACAGACAGGTAAAGTCGTTGTACCAGATTTATACATAGCGGTAGGTATTTCTGGAGCGATACAACATCTAGCTGGGATGAAAGAAAGTAAAGTAATCGTAGCAATAAACAAAGATGGAGAAGCTCCAATTTTTAGTGTCGCAGATTATGGTTTAGAGGCTGATTTATTTGATGCACTTCCAAAATTCTTAGAGGAATTAAACAAATTAAACACTATACAAAAATAATAGAATCTGTAAAAAAAAGATTATGTCCAGAGAGTCAATGGAATATGATGTTGTTATAGTTGGTGGTGGTCCATCAGGATTAACTACAGCTATTAGATTAAAACAATTAAATTCAGATTTAAATATTTGTATTTTAGAAAAAGCATCTGAAATTGGTGCTCACATATTAAGTGGAAATGTTTTTGAAACAAGAGCTCTCGATGAGCTGTTTCCAAATTGGAAAGAATTAAATGCCCCAATTAAAACTAAAGTTACAAAAGAGAAATTTTTATTTTTAGGTAAAGTAAAATCACTAAGTTGGCCAACTTGGTTACTGCCCTCTGTTCAGAAAAATCATAAGAACTATATCATCAGTCTTGCAAATTTGTGCAGATGGTTAGCAGATCAAGCAGAGAGCTTGGGCGTTGAAATTTTTCCAGGCTTTTCAGCTAGTGAAATTTTATATAATGAAGATGGTTCTGTTAAAGGTGTTGCAACGCAGGATATGGGAAGAGATAAAGGTGGAAACAAAAAAGATAGTTTTGAACCTGGTATAGAATTATTGGGAAAGGTAACTGTGTTTGCTGAAGGTTGTAGAGGCCACCTAGGAAAACAATTAATCAAAAAATTTGAACTTGATAAAGGAAAAGATCCACAACAATATGGTATTGGCTTTAAAGAAATTTGGGAGATAGAAGATAAAAATCATCATGAAGGTTTAGTGATGCACACCGCTGGTTGGCCACTAGATAACAATACTTATGGAGGAAGTTTTATATATCATGCAGAAAATAAACAAATTTTCTTAGGATATGTAATTGGATTAGATTACCAAAATCCTCATTTATCACCTTATGATGAATTTCAAAGATTTAAAACTCACCCATCTATAAAAAAAATAATAGAAGGTGGAAAAAGAATTTCATATGGTGCTAGAGCATTAATTGAAGGTGGATTTCAAAGCTTACCAAAAATGTTTATGCCAGGTGCATTACTGATAGGCTGTGATGCTGGAACATTAAATATGCCTAAGATAAAAGGCTCTCATACAGCCATGAAGAGTGGAATGATAGCCGCAGAAGCTATTAACGATCACGTTAAAAATAATAAAGATCTATCAATTTTTGAAGAAAAATTTAAAAAAAGTTGGTTATTTGAGGAGTTATACAAAGCTAGAAATGTAAAACCAAGTTTCAGTTGGGGCTTAATACTAGGTATTATTTTTACGGGAATTGATCAAATTTTATTTAGAGGCAAGCTTCCTTTCACTCTAAAACACAAACATGCAGATCATGAGACACTAAAATTAGCTAAAGAAATGCCAAAGATTGACTACCCAAAACCTGATAACATTTTAACATTTGATAAAACTAGCTCTGTTTATTTAACAGGTACAAATCATGCTGATAATCAGCCAGTTCACTTAAAATTAAGGGATCCAAATTTACCTATTAGCTATACTTTAGAGAAATATGATGAGCCTGCCCAAAGATATTGTCCTGCAGGTGTTTATGAGGTTCAAAGAGAGAATAATATTAATAAATTTGTGATAAATTCTCAAAATTGCATTCATTGCAAAACTTGCGATATAAAAGAACCATCTCAAAATATTACTTGGGTTACTCCAGAAGGTGGAGGCGGACCAAAGTATGGAAACATGTAATTAAGATATATCTATCGCAAATTTTTTTAAAGTTTCAATAGGCAATAGTTTTAATGTATTCTCATGAGTACTTTTCAAATATATCGGACAACCTTTTCCTGCCTCTACCGCTCTTGCATACCAAGTTGCACAAACACACCATCCATCTCCATCTTTTAATCCAGGAAAACCAAACTCAGGATGAGGTGTAATCAAGTCATTACCAGCCTCTTTGCACCATTCCAAAAATTCTGTAGTTACTTTTGCACAAACTGTATGCAATCCTTGATCATTCTTATCTGTGTTGCAACAACCATCTCTGTACCAGCCAGTCAAAGGGTCATTTGAACATAATTCTAAATTTTCACCTAAAACATTTTTTTGAAGTCTATCCATTAAATATATCAAATGTTTTTTTATCAATGTCTATGTTGAAAGAAAAAGATCTTCTTTCACCCTCTCTTTTAAAAGGGTAGGCGGTATGCATCAAATTATTTGGAAACAATATCATATCACCAACTTTGGGATTATGATTAAATAAACTGTTACTTAAAAAAGTTTTTGTCCCATTAATAAAATCAATAGTTCCGTTTGTTTTGAGTCTTTTTCTACTTTTATTTATATTTTTTGGGATTTTTAAGTAACCTACACCTGAAATATTGCCACTATGAAAATGAATTGGGTTATATTCATTTTTAAATTGTCTTACTACCCACAGACTTTTTAAACTTATTTTTTTAACATTTCGGTTTGTACCTATCTTTATATATTTCTTAATATTGATTGTAATAAATTTTAAAATATTATTTTTAACAAATTTATTATCTAATTTAATTTCTTGTTTTACCTGTCCAACCAATTTTTTTGAGTAATCACTTTTTTTTAATTTTTTTTTATCACCTAAGATTTTATCTACCTCTTGATTAATTTTATTCACAATATTCTTTGGAATTTTTATTATAGCAATCTTAGGACCAAAAGGACTTAAAACTTTCATATATTTTATATTTTAGTAGGATTGGGTTGATCTTTATAAACTTCTTTTGGATCAAATTTTTTTTCTTTTTCTAAAAATTTCATTTCAACTTTTCTTCCGTTATCTATAGGTCCCAGTGGTATCGATCTATAAAAACAAGATCTATAACCCACATGGCAACTTGCTCCATCTCCAATGTCAACAGTAAGCCAAATTGAGTCTTGATCGTCATCAATTCTGATTTCATCTACTTTTTGCGAGAAACCGCTAGTTTGCCCTTTATGCCAAATAGTTTTTCTTGACCGACTAAAATAATGTGCTTCTTTTGTTTCTATAGTTTTTTTAAGTGCCTCAACGTTCATGTAACCATGCATCAAAATTTCTTTAGTTTTTGAACACATAGTAACAACTGGTATCAGCCCATCGTTATCAAATTTTGGAGATAAAAGATTACCTTCTTCAATTTCAACTACATTTTCTCTTTTTTTGAACATTATAAGTTATTATGTAGCACATATGGCTATATTTTAAATATTTTAAAATTATAAAAATATAGGTATAAAACCATCCATGAAACTTGTGAAAGATACAAATACTGACAATCAAATAAAAGAAATTTCAGATAAAGAAGCTGAGGATGCTTTTAAAACTATTTTAGCCTGGATGGGGGAAGATCCAAATAGAGAAGGATTATTAGAAACCCCAAAAAGAGTAGTCAAAGCTTTTAAAGAATATTTTAAGGGGTATAAAGAAGATCCTCATCAAATTTTAGATAAAACATTTGGAGATGTTGAGGGCTACGATGATATGGTCGTTCAAAAGAATATTTCTGTGCAAAGTCACTGCGAACATCATATGGCACCTATCATTGGGAAGGCACATGTAGCATATATTCCAAAGGAAAGAGTAGTTGGTTTAAGTAAATTAGCTAGAGTGGTTGAGGTATTTTCAAAAAGGCTACAAACACAAGAGAGACTTACTATGCAAATTGCGAATACCCTTATGAAATCTTTAGATGCTAAAGGAGTAGCTGTAACAATAGACTCAACTCATCAATGTATGACTATGAGAGGAATAAAAAAAGAGCAAGCAACTACAGTTACAAATTACTATTTAGGTCAGTTTAAAGATGATCTTAGTTATCAAAATAGATATCTAAGGTTTATAAGTATAGCAAAAGATTAAAGTGTCAGATCAATTTAAAGCATTAATTTTAGATCAAAAAGGTGAAGAATTTACAAGGGAAGTAAAATCACTAGATAAAAACTTTCTAAAACATGGAGATGTTACCATCAAGGTCGATTATTCAGATTTAAATTTTAAAGATGGTATGATTTTAAAAAATGGAGGGAGATTGGTAAAAGAATTTCCTCATATACCCGGAATTGACTTCTCAGGTACAGTAATCGAAAGTGAGAACTCAAAATTCAAAAAAGATGATGAAGTAATCTTAACAGGTTTTCGAGTTGGTGAAATTTTTTATGGTGGGTACTCTCAAATTGCTAAGGTCAATGGAGATTTTTTAGTCCACAAACCAAAAAACTTAACAAGCAAACAAGCAATGATCCTTGGTACTGCGGGCTTCACCTCTTTAATGAGCGCCTTTGCAATTAAAGCTAGAGAGGAAATTTTATTAGGTGAAAAAGTAAAAACTGTTTTAGTAACAGGCGCAACTGGTGGTGTGGGAAGTATTGCTGTGATGATCTTAAATAAAATGGGATATGATGTTACAGCTGTATCAGGAAAAGAATCGAAAGCTGATTATTTAAAATCGCTTGGCGCTAAAAGTGTTATAAATCGTGCTGAATTTGATAAAGATCCAAAACTAATTGACAAAGGTTTGTGGGATGGAGTTGTTGATACAGTTGGAGGAAAAATTTTAGCGAATGCAATAGTTCAAACAAATCCGACAGGTATTATTGCTGTTTGTGGTAATGCTAGTACAAATGAACTAAATACTAATGTAATTCCATTTATGTTAAGAGGTATTAAGCTCTGGGGCATGGATTCCGCAAATTGTAGTATAAAAAGAAGAGAATTTATTTGGGGAGAAGCAGCAAATTTAATTGATTTTGATTTATTAGAAAAATCTATTCAAATTGTTAGCCTAGAGGAACTAATTGAAACTTATCCTAAAATACTAAAAGGTGAAATCTCTGGAAGAGTTTTAGTTGATTTAAATAAATAATGGATTGGGATAAATTAAAAATTTTTCATGCTGTTGCAGAAGCTGGGAGTTTTACTAGTGCTACAGTCAATCTTAATCTTAGTCAGTCAGCAATTAGTAGACAAATTCAAGCTTTAGAACAAGATTTAAAAGTTCAATTATTTGAGAGACATGCAAGAGGGCTCACACTTACAGAAAACGGTGAATATGTATTTAAAACTGCACATGAGGTTATTAGTAAGTTAAAAGAGGTAGAAACTTCATTAGGAGATCAAAAAAACAAACCTACAGGTAAACTAACCATAACTACTGTAAGAAGTTTTGGAACTCACTGGTTAACTCCTAGAATACAAGAGTTTATGAGTCTTAATCCAGAAATAGAGATAGAACTAGTATTTGATGATAAGGAGTTGGATTTAAGTACAAGACAAGCAGATATAGGTATTTTTATGAGAAGACCTAAACAACTAAACTATATTCAAAAAAAATTAATTGATATTAAGTACTACATATATGGCTCAAACAAATATCTAGAAAAACACGGAATGCCCAAAACAATTGGTGACTTAAATAAACATAAATTTATATCTTTTGGTAAAGGTGCTCCTTCACCGGTGTATAACCCAGATTGGGCCTTAAAACTTGGTATGCATGACGGTAAAAAAAGAAAAACTATTATGAAGGTAAATAGCGTCATGGGTCTACTATTAGCTGTTGAATCTGGAGTTGGACTTGCGGCTTTGCCAGAATATTTAGTATATGATTCTAATAAAGTAATTAAAGTATTACCAAAATCTGAGGGTCCAATAACTGAAGCTCATTTTGTTTATCCCCAATCTCTAAAAAATACGGCTAGAGTTCAAGCGTTTAGAAACTTCTTGTTCAGTAAAATAGGCGACTGGAAAGCATAAATTTCAAAAAATAGTTAAATTTAACTGAAAATTCAGGTGCGTCATTATTGAGATTGATTATCATTATCATTGAGAATAGTTATCATTTTCAAATAACTATTGCGGAGATATGGAGAAAAAGTGAGGAAAATAACTATCTTAACATTAATCATATCTTTATTTCTGTCCACAATTTCCATTGCGGATGAAGTAAATGTTTTTAATGCAAGACATTACAAGGCGGATGGAGAGCTTTATTCCAAATTCACTAATATGACTGGAATTAAAGTTAACTTGATAAATGGAAAGTCAGGTGCCTTGGAAAAAAGAATAATTGAAGAGGGTGCTGACTCTTCTGCAGATCTTTATATTACAGCTGATGCCGGAAGATGTAGTGCCATGGATGCAAAAGGTCATCTTCGAAGTGGTTTAACATCTGCAGCTATAAAATCTGCTATTCCAAAAAGTTTTAGAACAAGCAAATGGGTTGGCATAGCGAAAAGAGCTAGAATAATTTATTACTCACCTGAAAGAGTTACTGGT
>CEOK01010501.1_pt1 | contig 10761 bp, 10 predicted proteins | sample 427001 | NCBI WGS metagenome assembly CEOK01 (sample SAMEA2591108, study PRJEB7988) | marine metagenome | isolation source: saline water (ENVO:00002010), including | reverse complement strand
CGTTGTTAAATGATGAAGATATTACAAATGAATTGCATAGCATGAAGGTAGCTAACCAAGTGAGCATTATTGCTTCTATTCCTAAAGTTAGAGAATTTTTAGTAGATCAACAACGCAAGATGGGAATTCAAAAAGGTATTGTTATGGACGGTAGAGATATTGGAACTGTTGTTTTTCCAGAAGCTGAATGTAAATTTTTTCTAACAGCTAATGTAGAAATACGTGCTCTAAGACGTATAGACGAATTGCACCAACTTGGGAACTCCGCTTCTTATGATAAAGTAGTTGAAAACTTAGTATCAAGAGACAACACAGATAGCAATAGAGACATATCACCATTAACAAAAGCCTTAGACGCAATTACTGTTGATGTATCAGAATTAACCTTAGAGGAAGTCTATTCTATTTTAAAAGGGCGGGTCATGACAATTCTAGAACGATAAAAAACGATAGATTATTTGTTAATCAATCAATTACAACTATATTTGCTCGCTTTTTGATTGAAAGGAAAACAAAAAAGTGTTAAAAATTTAAAAAACAGCTTCTGTTATCTGCAATGAAAGTTTTCCCAGAAACAGAATACAAAAACAACTCGGAAATGGCTGAAAAAGCAACCGAAAAAGATTCCACTAAAGAATCTGAAAAAACAACTGCCAAAAAAGGGACAAAAACCACGGCAAAGAAAACCACCGCAAAATCTACCGTAAAAGAAGTTCCAGAAGCTAAAGCTTCGGAGAAGAAAGAAGTTAAAAAGGCTTCCGCTAAGAAAACTACCAAAACCTCTAAAACTGAAAAAAATTCAGTCAAAGAAGTTTCAGAAACTCAGGCAGAAGTAGTACAACCCACACTTGAAGTTGTTGAAACAAATGAAAATGTGGCTGAGGCTGAAAAGAAAGAAAGCATAAAAGCGGACACCGAATCACAAGACACGTTCTTAGAAAACTTCAATTGGCACAACTACCAAGAAGGTATTGAAGCTATTGAAGATGAGCAACTGAAGGTTTTTGAAAAATTAGTGCAAGAAAATTTTGTCAATACTGGTGATGATGATGTTGTTGAAGGTGAAGTAGTTTATATGACTGACCGTGAGGCCATCATAGATATCAATGCGAAGTCAGAAGGGGTTATTTCCCTAAATGAATTTCGATACAATCCAGATTTAAAGGTTGGTGACAAGGTAGAAGTGATTATTGATACTAGAGAAGATCGCACAGGTCAATTGGTTTTATCACACCGAAAAGCTAGAGTTATCAAAGCTTGGGACCGAGTAAATCATGCACACGAGAATAATGAAATTGTAAATGGTTTTATTAAATGCAGGACTAAAGGAGGTATGATAGTTGACGTTTTTGGAATTGAAGCTTTTTTGCCTGGCTCACAAATTGATGTTAAGCCCATTAGAGATTACGATCAATTTGTAAATAAAACAATGGAATTTAAAGTGGTTAAAATCAACCATGAATTTAAAAATGTTGTTGTTTCCCATAAAGCCTTGATTGAAGCTGATATAGAAGAGCAGAAAAAAGAAATTATTGGGCAACTTGAAAAAGGGCAAGTTCTCGAAGGAACTGTCAAAAACATCACATCATATGGCGTGTTTATTGATCTTGGTGGAGTAGATGGATTGATACATATTACAGACCTATCTTGGAGCCGTATCAATCATCCGACCGAAATTTTAGAATTAGATCAAAAGTTGAACGTTGTTATCCTTGACTTTGATGATAATAAATCAAGAATTCAATTAGGCTTGAAACAGCTTTCAGACCACCCGTGGGAACGTTTGAGTGAATCAATCAAAGAAGGAGAAAAAGTCAAAGGCAAAGTGGTTGTTATTGCGGATTACGGAGCTTTTATTGAAGTTGAAGAAGGTGTTGAAGGGCTCGTTCACGTGTCTGAAATGTCATGGTCAACCCATCTACGTTCTGCGCAAGACTTTGTTAAAGTGGGCGATGAAGTAGAGGCTATTGTTCTTTCGCTTGACCGTGAATCTCGCAAAATGTCACTAGGTATTAAACAACTTACGCCAGATCCATGGACAGACATTACAACAAAATATCCTGTAGGTTCAAAACATAAAGGACTTGTGCGCAACTTCACAAATTTTGGTGTGTTTATTGAACTTGAAGAAGGTGTAGATGGTCTAGTTTATATTTCTGATCTTTCTTGGACGAAAAAAGTCAAGCATCCTTCAGAAATTCTTAATCTTGCTGACACTATTGAAGTTGTTGTGTTAGAGTTAGATGTAGAGGGACGTAAATTGAGTTTAGGTCACAAACAGACCAAAGACAATCCTTGGGATAAATATGAAAAGGAATTTGGTGTTGACACTGTTCATGAAATTGAACTTACAGAAATTGTAGATAAAGGAGCTACCATTACATTCAATGAAGATATTGTTGCTTTTGTTCCATCAAGACACTTGGAGAAAGAAAACGGTTCTAAGTTAAATAAAGGTGAAAAAGCTCAGTTTAAAATCATTGAATTTAGCAAAGAGTTTAAACGTGTGGTAGCCTCCCACACTGTTATGTTCAAAGAACAAGAAATGAAGAATGTAAAAAGAGCCTCCAAAAAAGTTGAAGCTTCTAATTCAGAAGTGACTACCTTAGGAGATCTTGACGCATTAGCAGATTTAAAACAAAAAATGGATAAAAAATGATATTTTATCCTATTCTAAAGAAAAAGCCCTCCACCTAATGGAGGGTTTTTTTTTCATTCAGAAACCAATACTTTTGTAATAGGAATAGTTTCATGTCAAATAGAGTTCTGATTAACGAAAAAAAGCTAAAAATCATTCTGCATCGGCTATGTTGCCAACTCATTGAACGCCACCATGATTTTTCTAATGTCATTCTAATTGGACTTCAACCAAGAGGAATTTTTTTGCTGGAAGTTCTTGATAAAATGCTTAGGGAAGAATACCAAATTGAAGCTTTGCAGACAGGAAAACTAGACACTACTTTCTTTAGAGATGATTTCAGAAGAGGTGCCCCTTTAAAAGCAAATGCCACAGAAATGGAAGTTGAAGTTGAAAACAAGGCTGTTGTTTTGATAGACGACGTACTTTACACAGGGCGTTCAATACGCTCTGCCTTAACTGCAATAGACAGTTATGGTCGACCCAAAAACATCGAATTATTAGTGCTCATTGATAGAAGATTTAGTCGCCATTTACCAATACAACCCGACTATTTGGGCGCTCAAATTGATGCACTTGAGGGAGAAAAAGTACGTGTGCATTGGGAAGAGGGGCTCAATAAAAGCAAAGTACATTTGGAAAAACACAACGCATGAAGACACTTTCGGTAGCTCATTTATTAGGAATCAAATACCTCAATCAAGACGACCTTTCCCTTTTATTTGAAACTGCCGACTACTTTAAAGAAGTAATTAATCGCCCCATCAAGAAAGTGCCTAGCTTGAGAGATATAACTATTGCCAATCTCTTTTTTGAAAATAGCACACGAACAAAATTATCTTTTGAATTAGCTGAGAAAAGGTTAAGTGCAGATATTCTCAACTTTTCAGCAGGGCAGTCATCAGTTAAAAAAGGAGAAACTTTGATTGACACGGTGAATAATATTCTAGCCATGAAAGTAGACATGATAGTGATTCGACATCCCACACCTGGAGCGTCTCATTTTCTTTCACAACATGTAAATTCTTGTATAATTAATGCTGGAGATGGCACCCACGAGCATCCTACTCAAGCTTTGCTTGATTGTTTCTCACTGCAAGAAAAATTGGGTGATTTAAAAGGAAAACGCATTGCTATCGTGGGAGATATTTTACACTCTAGAGTAGCCCTTTCAAACATTTATACTTTGAAGATGTTGGGTGCTGAGGTGCAATTGTGCGCACCAAAGTCACTTCTTCCTAAGCCCATAGGAGCCCTAGATGTCTCAGTTTCTTCTGATTTGTTAAAAACACTTAAATGGTGTGATGCGGTAAATATGTTGAGGGTACAAAATGAAAGGATGGATTTAAATTATTTCCCTTCTACTAGAGAGTACAGTCAACACTTTGGGCTCAATAAAAAAATTATTGATCAACTTCCTCACGAAATAGTCATTTTACATCCAGGTCCAGTAAATAGAGGTGTCGAAATTACAAGTGAGGTGGCAGACTCTGAGCAAGCCATCATTTTAGACCAAGTTGAAAATGGTGTGGCCATCAGAATGGCTGTTATTTATTTGTTGGCCAACAAGCTAAATATTTCCACAACGTGATTGAAGTTTTAGAAAATAAAATTTATCGAGTTGTAGAAAAAGATTTTGTTAATCAGGTTGATCTACTAATTAAAGCACTTGAAAAGAAAGAGCCAGGAGATTTAATTATTGTATTTCCAACTCTCATCCCTACTTTCTTAAAAAATCTTGATCGACTTATTTCCTATCAAAAAAAACAAAACCGTTTATTGGTTTGGGTTTTACATTCAGAAACCTCCAATCAAATTCCTGCAGAATGGACCTGCGTTCCCACACTTCAGGAAGCAATAGATTATATACAATTTGAACAAATGCAACGCGATTTAGGATTTTAAACAAAGCAATGGAACTCACAATTTTAGGATGTCATTCAGCTACTCCAAGAGAAAATAAACATACTACTGCACAAGTTTTAGAGGCAAATGGCCACCTTTTTTTAGTGGATTGTGGGGAGGGCACACAGATTCAATTGCGGCTGGCTAAAGTCAAATTTTCAAGAATTCAACATATTTTTATTTCTCATCTTCATGGGGATCATTTTTATGGATTAATTGGATTAATCAGCACTTTCCGATTATTAGGAAGAAATGCACCACTTTATATTTATGGCCCCAAGGGAATAAAAGAAATTATTTCGCTTCAATTGAAATATGCACAGTCGTGGACAGATTATCCACTTCACTTTATTGAATTAGAACAGACAAATCAATCTGTTATTTTTGAAGATGAAGTGATTAAGGTTTCAACTATTCCTTTGAATCATCGCATTTACACAAATGGTTTTCTCTTTGAAACTCAAGAGGGCTTGAGAAAAATTAATAAAAAGGCAACGGCAAAATTAGATTTGTCTGCTGTCCAATTTCAACAATTACAGGCAGGACATGATTTGATTTTAAGTTCGGGAAAAGAAATAAAGAATGAGGAATTAACAATGGCTCCAAAACCTGTCAAACGCTATGCATTCTGTAGTGATACTTGTTATGATGAAAGTATAGTTCCACAAATTGAAGGAGTTGATTTGCTCTATCATGAAGCCACTTTCCTAGAACAGCATATTGATTTAGCGATCAAGACAAAACACTGCACTGTCAAACAAGCAGCAACCATTGCCAAAAAAGCGAAGGTGAAAAGTTTAATGATAGGTCATTATTCAAATCGATATAAAGATAAAAACAGTTTTCTTGAAGAAGGAAAAAGTATTTTTAACCCAATACTTCTTTCTGAAGATTTAATTAGAATTTCTATTTAATGAGAATGGGTTGTAAAATAGACTTAGAGAAATGAAAAACAATATAGGACATTTAAGAAGATCGTATGATAAGCATACTTTAGAAGAGTCTCAGCTTGAGAAAACTCCAATAAAGTTATTTGAAAAATGGTTTCAAGAGGCTGAACAAAATGATGAAATAGAAGAGCCTAATGCAATGACTGTAAATACTTTAGGGATTGATGGTTTTCCACGAGGGCGGGTGGTATTGCTCAAAGCTTTTAGTGCTTCTGGATTTGTTTTTTATACTAATTATACTAGTGAAAAAGGAAAAGCCATTGCTCAACATTCTAAAGTTGGGTTGAGCTTTTTTTGGCCCTCACAACAAAGACAAATCCATGTGCAGGGTAAAGCCAGCAAACTTTCAGAGGAAGAGTCAGAAACATACTTCCAAAGTAGACCAAGAGGAAGCCAGCTTGGAGCTTGGGTTTCTCCTCAAAGTCAAGTGATAGAAAATAGAGCAGTATTGGAATCATCACTTCAACAATTAGAAAAGAAATATAAAGATCAACGTATTCCAAAGCCTAAACATTGGGGAGGCTACCTAATAGCTCCTCAAGCTTTTGAATTTTGGCAAGGAAGACCAAATCGGTTACATGATAGAATTCGATATTTACAAGTGGATTCAGAATGGAAATATGAACGTCTAGCACCCTAAAGAATGAAAGAATTAATTTTACTAAGACATGCTAAATCCTCTTGGGAGAGTCCGTTATCAGACATTGATAGACCTCTTATGCCCAAAGGAATTGATAGGATTTCAGCAATGACACGTAGTTCAATTTCATTATTTGAATCGGTTGATGAAGTGTATTCTAGTCCTGCAAATAGGGCCCTACACACTGCTGTATTAATGCTCAGAAATGCGAAGCTTCCATTGGATATTTTAAAAGTGGATCAAAGACTCTACACTTTTGATGCTGAAGATGTGATTTCATATATAGGAAGCTTAGATTTTGTTGGTAAGAGAATTGTTTTAGTGGGGCATAATCCCGCTTTTACAATCGTTGCCAATCAATTAGGAAATAAAAATATTTCTCATCTGTCTACCGCTGCTTGGGCGCATCTTACTTGGGAGAATGAAGAAGATTTAGAAGTCAAAACGGTGCTTGGTGATCCAAAAATGATATTGTAGAACTATGAAACGCTACATTAATAGAGAATTAAGTTGGTTGGATTTCAATGCTAGAGTCCTTCAAGAAGCAGCTGACCAAAGAGTACCATTATTAGAGCGCCTTCGATTCATTGGGATTTTTTCTAACAATTTAGACGAATTTTTTCAGGTTCGTTATGCTACAGTAAAACGAATTGCTCAATCTGATAAAACAGGAAAAAAAATCTTTGGAGGGAATATTGCTTCAGAGCTACTCAATGAAATAACTCAAAAAGTTATCGCGCAACAAAAAGAGAGTAATTTGATTTTAGATGAAATTGAAAAAGCCCTTGCTCTTGAAGAAATATACTTTATTGATGAGAAACAAGTATTTCCTGAACACGAGTCTTTTCTAAAAGAGTATTTTATTAATCACGTCAGTCCTGCATTAATGACTATTATTCTTAAGGAAGATGAGGTGCAAGATCTTAGAGATCACTCTGCTTTTTTGGTTATTAAACTGGTTTTTGAACAAGCAGATTCACAATATGCTTTAATAGAAATACCAAAGGAATTAGACCGCTTTGTAGTATTGCCAAAAATAGATGAAAAGCAATACATCATGTTTTTAGATGATGTGATTCGCTTCCATTTTCAACTCATATTCAACTTTTTTGATTACAGTTCCATTAGCTCCTTTATGATCAAAGTGACTCGAGATGCTGAGTTAGATATGGAGGGAGATGTCTCTAAGAGCTATGTCAATAAAATTATAGAAAGTGTAAGGGATCGAATATTAGCCGAACCAGTTCGTCTTGTGTATGATAGTGGTATTGATAAGGATATGCTTCAACTTTTAAAACACAAACTTGAAATTGATTCTACAGACAGTTTGATTCCTGGAGGGCGTTATCATCATAGAAGAGATTTTATGAAATTTCCCAATCTACACCGGCAAGATTTAAAATATAAGCAAATAGAACCTTTAGCTATTCCGGGTTTGTCTTTAGAAAAAAGTATTTTTGGAGCTATCGCTAAAAAAGATTTCCTTCTTTACACCCCATTTCATAGCTTTTCCTATTTCGTTAAGTTTTTAAGGGAGGCCGCTTTAGATCCAGAAGTAATTTCTATTAAAATTACAATTTATAGACTTTCTAAAATTTCCAACGTTGTGAGTTCCTTAATCAACGCAGCTAAAAATGGAAAGAAAGTTTTAGTTCAAATTGAATTACAAGCCCGTTTTGACGAGGCGAATAACATCAACCATGCAGAGCAATTAGAAGCTGCTGGGGTAAAGCTAATATTTGGTATTCAAGGGCTCAAAGTACATTCTAAAATTGGAGTGATTGAAAAACGTGTCAATGATAAAATAAAACGATTTGGTTTTATAAGTACAGGAAATTTCAACGAAGATACGGCTAAGGTGTATACAGATTATACTCTTTTCACGTCAAATAGAAAATTGCTCAAAGAAGTAAATAAGGTGTTTAACTTTTTAGAAGTTCCTTATAAACTTAAAAAATATAAACATCTAATTGTGTCTCCACACTATAGTGCCAATACGATAGAACGGTTGATAGATAATGAAATAAAAAACAGGTTAGAGGGTAAAACGAGCGGTATTCAATTAAAGATGAATGCCATAACCAATTATAAATTGATAGATAAGTTATATGAGGCAAGTGCAGCTGGGGTTCCCATAAAAATGATTGTAAGAGGCATATGCTGCTTAATTCCAGGAGTGAAAGGGCTAAGTGAACACATTGAAGTAGTCAGTGTGGTGGATAAATTTCTAGAACATCCACGTGTTTACATTTTTGAAAATGGAGGTGAGCCAAAATATTATATTTCCTCAGCTGACTTTATGACCCGAAACATAGAAAATAGGGTAGAAGTAGCTGCTCCAATTTATGATCTTGATTTGCAAAATCAAATTCAAGATGTTTTTTCACTTTGTTGGGATGACAATATCAAGGGAAGACACGTAAATGGAAAAAAGGGGAATCGATTTATTGATAACAAAAAATCAAAAATTCGATCCCAATGGGCAGTTTATGAATATTATGAAAAGCGGAGTGAATAGCAATGGAGATAGATAAATATGCAGCGATAGATATTGGTTCAAATGCCGTTAGAATGCTCATTACCAACGTCATAAAGATCGAAGGATCGGTCTATTTCAGAAAAAATTCACTAATTCGAGTGCCCATCCGGTTAGGAGAAGATTCATTTACTTCAGGTGAAATCTCTAAAAAGAACAAAAACCGCCTTATCGACTCCATAAAAGCCTTTAAATTGCTCATGGAAGTCCATAATATTAAAAATTATTTAGCTTATGCAACTTCGGCGCTTCGAGAAGCCACCAATGGTCAAAAAGTGGTCAAAGAAATTAAAAAGAAAAGTGACATCAGCATTGAATTGATTGATGGAGCAAAGGAAGCGGCAATTATTTCAAACACTAATATTTTTGATCAAGTGTCTATTGAAAAAACCTTTCTTTATATTGATGTAGGTGGCGGGAGCACAGAATTTAGCGTACTTCGAAAAGGAAAAAGAATTTGCTCAAAATCGTTTAAAATAGGAACGGTAAGATTACTCAACGAACTTGTGAGTCAACAAGTGTGGCTAAGTATCGAAAAATGGATCAAAACGAATTTAAAAGGGTACAATAAGATTTATTTATTAGGAACTGGAGGCAATATCAATAAACTACACAAGATGGCCGGTTTAAAGGATGATAAACCAATAACTTATTTAATATTAAATGCTTTATATAAAAAGCTAGCTGCCTTCACCTATCAACAACGCATTGTGAAATTAGGATTAAACCCAGATCGTTCAGATGTTATTTTACCGGCAATGGAGATATACATCAAAGCTTTACGATGGAGCAGGTCTAAAGTTATTTATGTTCCGAAGGTGGGCCTATCTGACGGTATGATTAGAGAAATTGCAAAAAAAAATGGAATAACACTCTAGCCGTGGATGTTTTCTTTTTTTCCTAATTTTTGCATTAATTCAGCTTCATAAGCTAACAATGCTTGCCATTTTTCTTTCACGAGCGCAGGCGAGGCATAAATTTTTGCTAGCTTAAGAAAAAGCACATAGTGATTGGCTTCACTAATCATTAGTTTTTTGTAAAAGGTTCTTAATTTGAGATCGCTTAAATGCTCAGATAAAAGTCTAAAGCGTTCACAACTTCTTGCTTCAATCAAACCAGCATATAGAAGACGGTGAACCAAATGGATTTCTCTTGATCCTCCCTTTGGAAAAAAAGTAAGAAGGTCACGAACATAATAGTCTGGTCTTTCTTTGCCTAGTGTGTATCCACGTTCTTTGATGAGTTGATGAACCATTTTGAAATGACTCATTTCCTCTTGCGCAAGATCAATCATTTCTGAAACTAGTTCTTCTTTTTCGGGAAATGAAATGATAAGAGAAATGGCAGTGCTAGCTGCCTTTTGCTCACAATAGGCGTGATCGGTTAAAATTTCGCTAATATTTTTCTCCACAATGTTGACCCAACGTGGATCTGTGGGTAGTTTCAATCCAAGCATTGTTTAAGTGTTTAAAAATCTAAATCAAAGGTTTCTTTCAAATTTTTTAATTCTGGATTAATTTTTACAAGAAAATCATATTTTTCCTGAGCCGTATAAACCGTTTCTTCTCTAATCTGTTCACTAATTGAAAGTTCAATTGTTAAGACAAAATTATTTAATTTTTCTCTTAAATAATTTAATATTTCGGGTAGCGCTTCTTTCAATTCTACTTGGTTAAGTGTATTTGCCACTTGATAGGAAATCACAAAATTATCGTTTAACAACGGTTTCTTAAGCGCAAGAATCGACGCTAGATTTTGTGATCCTTCTTTGATCTTGAGTTGGGTAAAATTATACCAGTGTTTTTGCAAATCTTCTTCTGTAAAGGTGTTTTTTACTACTTCACTGGGATTATTTGGAATATTCTTTTGTTGCTCAGCCTGCTTTTTTAATGCTATGCTAGAAATGGATAGACTTGAAACGGCTTTGGCTTGAGTTGGAGCCTCTAAATCTTTTCTTTTTTCTGAAATTTCGGGCAATTTTTCATCCTCCTTGTCAATTTCTATTTGACCTTTTTCGAATTGAACATTGGGTGCCTCCTCTATCTTTTTTTTGTTGATTTGTTGAGAAAGATCTACTTTTTCAATTGTGGTA
>CEOK01177673.1_pt1 | contig 10763 bp, 9 predicted proteins | sample 427001 | NCBI WGS metagenome assembly CEOK01 (sample SAMEA2591108, study PRJEB7988) | marine metagenome | isolation source: saline water (ENVO:00002010), including | reverse complement strand
GCCCTTTAAAAAAAGAATCATTATTAATCCAATAAGGACTGGCCATGGTTGACTTAGGTTTTTGGAGATTAAACCCTGGTCATTGGCAGAAATGTGATAATATTTCAATAGATTGCGCTATTATGGAAACTGCAAAAAACCTTGAAGCAATCTCTTTGAAAGGAAATTGGTCTGACTTGGGAGATTGGAACTCAGTTTGGGAAGAAACAGCGGAAAAAGTTAATGGAGTAGGGGCTTCAAAAAACACCCACGCGATAGATTGCCAAAATGTTCTAATTCGTTCCGAAAATGCAACACAGGAAGTTGTAGGCTTAGGTTTGAAAGATACAATCGTGATTGCAACACCAGACGCAGTACTTGTTGCCAATAAGAAAAGGAGTCAAGACGTTAAGCTGATTGTTGATAAGCTTAAACAGGAAGAAATTCCACAAGCTGAAAAGTTCCCCAAAGTACACAAACCTTGGGGCTGGTATGAGAGCCTTTCAACTTCAAATAATTGCCATGTTAAAAGGATACATGTTAATCCTAGAGCTGCTTTAAGTTTACAAAGCCATGAATTTAGGTCAGAGCATTGGGTCGTTGTCGAAGGCAGAGCAAAAGTTCGCGTCGATAAGAAAACAAGAATATTATCTCAAGGGGAATCAATATATGTTCCTGTGGGAGCTATTCACAGGCTCGAAAATACCGAAAATTTTCCTATGACAATGATAGAAGTTCAAACAGGGTCGTATTTTGGAGAGGATGATATCATTCGATACGAAGATCTTTATTCACGCAAAACTAATGATAACTAAATATCAGGAACAAAATTCTTTAAGTTTTAATGGTCGCTCTAGCTTGGGTTCAATACAGAAATTAGGTGCTTTCTTTTTTGTGATTTTTTGCCTCTTACCATATACAAGCTTCGGTACCAATAATTTAGACAGTCAGCCTTGGCCAGTCCTTATTGGATTAATAATGATTCTTTTTTTAAAGGGCCAAGTTGTTTCAACTAAATATGTAAATTTATCATTTTTGATCGTTCTCACTGGTTTTTTCTGGAGCTTAATATTAACAAACTCCATAGATTTTTTTACTATTCGTGCAGCCTACAACTACATGTCTTTTTTTCTGGTTCTAGTTATATTTTTCACAATATTACATCATTATGGTCCACCAATTAATCTAATTAAATTTATAAATTATATTTGGATTTTTGCGGTATTTGTTCAGGCCATAGCTCCTGATATTATAGGAGCTTTGGGGAACTCTAGATCGAGCGTTGAAAGAGGATTTACGTCTCTAGCTTCTGAACCAAGTAACTTTGCTTATTACCTTATATTTTCTTCCCTGTTAGTCTTAAAGCTTCGTAACCATAATTGGAGAGCAGATCTTTTTCTACATTTAGTCAATATACTTTCTGTGATTTTCTTAGCAATGTCGAGTGTAGGTCTTATAATGCTATTAGTTATTGCATTGGTTTATTTTTTTAACATTATTCTGACAACTAAACCAAAAAAAGTAGGGATAGGAATACTATTAATTGGGGTTGTTTGTGTTATATTATTACTAAATTTTATGCCACTTTTTCTTGGTGACTCAAGAGTTGGATATTTAGTGCTGCAAGCTCTTAAAGAAAACCCTCTTCTTCTTTTAAAAGCTGATGCAAGCATAAATTATAGGTTAGAGCACGTAGTTTTTTCTTTTCATGGCGCATTTAATAATTATTTTATTCCAGGTGGGATTGATACTTTTGCAGATATAAGAGATGATCTTAATCAATTTTATAATGGATATTTCTGGTGGGGAAGACCTTCTAAAAACATTCAGTGTTGGCTGGGCGATTGGATATATATCCTGGGAGGCTTTGGTTTTTTATCCCTTATTTCGTTGTTCTACCAATCATCGAATGGGTCGAGACAAGATTTCTTTTTTTTTGTGTCTATCGCTTTACTGCTTTTGGTAGCTGTTCCTCCAGCATTTCCTTTGATTCCCATGATATTTGCCTCTGGCATCTATGGTAAACAAAAACCAGATCAAATAAATTTCTCCAAATAGCGTACTTTTTAGTGCTAGCTAATTGATAAAACTATTATTTTTCAAAAAGCCTGAATTCAAATGAGATCCGAGTTTTATTCTTGTTATAATTTTTAGCTAGACCATGAATCAAGAAAGAAGAGAATATTAAAAACTCGTCTTCTTTTGGACTAAAGGTGCTCAATTTTACTTCGCCGTTCCAACTCTTCACACAGTTAACATTATATTTTTGTCCATTAAAATTTACACCAGCTTTTGTACGTTGAATGGAAGATTCATGTAAAAGATGAGAACCTTCTACTAATGGCAATCCAGTGTTATTTTTCTGACTTACCCCGCAAATAGGTATCCAAATGTTTACCATTGGTGGAATTTGACCCGTTGAGTCATAAACCTGATAAACATCCTTATGAGCAGGATTAAAGTTTTTACTAGAAGGCATATTTATTCGTGCAATTATTTTTGGATCGTAAGATATGCCTGACTCCCAACTTAACTCCCTAGAAAACAGGCTGCTTATTGACTTTAAAAACTTAGAAACATCTATATTAAGGTCGTTAGCATTAATTTGCCTAGTCTGTGAAATAATTTCGTTGTGTATCTCTTCATCTACATAATTGTGGTAATCTTCTAATCTAAATTTTTCAGAAATAGCATTTGAATTATATTTGGTCAGCAGCGATTGTATTTTTGATTTCAATTCCGACTTGACCTTCACGACGTCAAAATAAGCCGCTGACTTTAGAATAGTGTAGCCTTTTTGATACCAATCAGTAGCTTGCGTAATATCATTAAATTTTTGTGAGAGGCAAACGTTTTCACCGATGAAAAACTTAGTCGTGTCGTCTACAACTGTATCAAGCGTTTTATCGTCAATAATGTAATTTAAACGCATTTTCTAATCCCATAAAGCCTATTACACAAAATTCCTAATATTTCATAGCATACTTCAATTGTAGGGCCTAGAAAGTTATTTGCTAAACGCTTTAAAATTTTTTAATAGCATATCGCCTAAAATACTTTACTTTAACCAGTATATTTAAATATAAGAGGTTAATAGTGATCAAATTTGCCATCAAAAAATTTTATTCCAAGTTTATATTGAGAATAAAATTGGTTAGTCCCTAGAAGGAAACTTGATTTTAAATGAAATTCTCAGAAATAAAACTACCGTCTAACCGTAAATTCGGAATTACGTTCTCAATCATTTTTCTGATTATAGGTCTTTATCTTGGTTTCACTGCCGCATACTTTTTACTTGTCTACACAAGCATCATCTTAGCTAGTCTTTTTTTGTCATTGGCTATCTACAAACCAAAATGGCTATCAAAACTTAATAGGGCCTGGATGTTCTTTGGCTTTTTATTAAGTTTAATAATATCCCCTATTGTAATGGGAGTAATTTTTTTTTTAGTTTTCACTCCGGTTTCCTTGATAATGAAATTATTTGGTAGGGATGAACTAATTTTAAAAAAGGGAAATAGAAGTTCATATTGGATCTCGAAACCAATAAATAACCACAGAAAAAATCCATTTAAGCAACAATTTTAGGCAATAACAACAATGGGTATTATAAAGGAACTTTGGGAATTCTTGAGAGAGCGTAAAAAGATTTGGCTTGCACCGATCATTGTTATAATGCTTATTCTCGGAGGTTTATTCATTTTAGCGCAAGGCTCTGTTTTGGCACCATTCATATACACAATTTTTTAATAGAGAAAGAAATGTACATTTTAGGCCTATCTGCGTTTTATCATGACAGTGCTGCCTGCCTAATCAAAAATGGTGAAATAATAGCAGCAGTACAGGAAGAGCGTTTTTCTAGAAAAAAACATGACGCTACTTTTCCCTCAAAAGCCATAAAGTATTGTTTAAATTATGCTAAAATCCTTCCTGAAGACATTCAAGCCGTTGTGTTCTATGAAAAACCATTTTTAAAATTTGAACGCTTGTTAGAAACATATCTTGCATTCGCTCCCAAAGGATTCAAAAGCTTTAGGTTGTCGATGCCTTTATGGATCAAAGATAAACTTTTCCAAAAAAGTATTCTAATAAAGGAACTTGAGTTTGCATTGACTGAATCAATAAATTGGAATGAAAAGATACTTTTTACAGAGCACCATCTATCGCATGCGGCCAGCGCTTTCTATCCTTCTCCATTCGATAAAGCTGCGGTTCTAACGCTTGACGGTGTTGGCGAATGGGCAACTACTTCATTAGCAATTGGAAAAGGGAGCGACTTAGTAATCAAAAAAGAGATCCGCTTTCCTCACTCCCTTGGATTGCTCTACTCCGCTTTCACTTACTATACAGGATTTAAAGTTAATTCAGGTGAATATAAGGTTATGGGTCTAGCTCCTTATGGGGAAGAAAAATATGTGGATCTAATAAAAGACTCACTCATAACAATTTTGGATGACGGCTCGTTTCATTTAAACATGAATTATTTTGACTTTGCAACGGGCCTTACCATGACCAACAAGAGATTTCATGCTCTTTTTGGTGGTCCTCCAAGGAACCCAGAAGCACAAATAACCCAAAAAGATATGGATTTAGCAGCTTCAGTGCAGAGAGTGGTTGAAGATGTAATTCTTAAACTCGGCCAAAGTATTTTTAAAGAAACGGGTGAAGATAACTTGTGCCTTGCAGGTGGTGTAGCTTTGAATTGTGTGGCAAATGGAGTGTTATCTAGATCTAAAATATTTAAAAATATCTGGGTTCAACCAGCCTCTGGTGACTCGGGAGGTGCTGTTGGTGCTGCGTTGTCAGCTTGGTACAGTCACTTCAAAAAAGAACGTCGAGTCGATGCTAAGGTTGACAAAATGAAAGGCAGTTACCTTGGGCCAAGTTTCTCAACCAATGATATTAAGAGAGAGCTTTCCGACTCTGGAGCAATATTTCACGAATATGCCAAAGATACTGTACAGGATAAAGTGGTAGAAGCATTAAAAAATGGTAAGGCAGTGGGCTGGATGCAGGGAAGAATGGAATTTGGCCCACGAGCTCTTGGCAATAGAAGTATTTTAGCTGATCCAAGGTCCTCTGAGATGCAAAAGCAACTTAATCTTAAAGTAAAATATCGAGAGAGCTTTAGACCCTTTGCTCCAAGTGTACTCAGAGAAAAAGTTGGTGAGTGGTTCGATTATGATGAAGACAGCCCATATATGCTAATGGTTGCTCCATTGGCAGAAGAGAAGCGCAGAAATATGACAAAGAAAGAAGAACATTTTTTTGGGATTGAAAAGTTAAATGTTTCGAGATCAACAGTTCCAGCTATCACACACGTAGACTACTCCGCGCGCATACAGACCGTTCACTCGGAAACGAATAAAGATTATTTCTCTCTTATAACAAAATTCTATAAACAAACTGGCTGTCCAATTCTTGTGAATACATCATTTAATGTTCGTGGAGAACCCATTGTTTGTAGTCCTACAGATGCCTTTAAATGTTTCATGGGCACTGATTTAGATGTTTTAGCAATAGGTAAATTTATTTTGTATAAAGAAAAACAAAATCAAGATTTATTAAAAAATTACGAAAATAACTATGAACTTGATTGAGGGAACAATTCCTCATTGGAATTTTTTAGTGTGAAAAAACAAAATAAGGTTTGAAGATAAATTTTATTTTATAAAATGATCGTCGCATTTTTTGTATCAATTTTTTAAGATGAAAGTAACCATCTAATTTTATTTCTAGAAATTAAATTAATTTTTAATGATTAATCAAAAGGTTTTGTGTAGGTAGATTTTATTACAAGAAAAGCAACCTATATTTTCTTTAAATTTATAAAGACCTAGGTTGGGCAATGAGTTTACTGAGGAAGTTCCAATGTCTAATAAATCATAACCATTATCTTTAGCAAACTGGGTCAACTGGTAAGATAATAGAGCAACTGGGCTAAGGGTTTCATATCCGGGTAAATCGCCCCAGTAAAATACATATAGGATATTTTTTTTTACATTTAAACATACTGCTGAGGCTATAATTTTGGTTCCATCAAAAATGCCAAAAAAAAGAGTCTTTTCTTTAAATGTATCTGACATTTTGGAAAGCATTTCCCAAGACATTGTGACGGGAAAGCTTTTTTTCTTCCTATTTTTAACGATAACTTCATAAGCCTCATGGTATTGATTTTGACTTAGCCTTTTAAATGATAAACCATTTTTCAAACAGTTTTTTATTCTCTTTCTATTGCCATGGCTAACAAATCTATTTATTTCATATCTCGCGACATCAATATATTGATTTAATTCTATGTTTAATACTTTAAAACCATCTCTGTGGAGGACTGATATAATGTGAGAATTATTTCCCAGAGAGTAGATATCAGGGGGCAATATAATTTTAATAGTTTTTGGACACTCAGCTTCTAATGCTTTTAACACTTTCATTATGAAGAGCTCTTTAATATCTAAGTTTATCGAATTGACGAACTCAAATCCTCCGTAGGAACCAGCACAAGGGCTCTGAAGTTCTCCGTTTTCTTTTTCTAAAAAGTTACAGACCCCTACACATTTTTCATCTGAAATGAGATGTAGGCTAAAATAGAAAACTCTTCCACTCTCTTTATGAAGGTCAATGAATTTCTCATTATTGAACAGTGAAAAATCATTTATTCCTTTTTGCTCTCTTTTAATAAGATACTTGTTATTTAACTCAATCAGTTTGCTATTCATTTTATTATGGCAGATTTAACAATTTCTCCAATTTGAGACATATCATTTTCGGTGTACCTCTGGTCAATCGGAAGCATCACCGTATATTTCGATAGTCTATATTCAATACTTGAACTTGGAACCAATTCGATAACATGTTTCCACCAAAAAGGGTTGTATAATTTTTTCTCTATAAGTTTGTATCGCAGATCTTCTTGTTCAATAAGAAAAGGGTAATACATGTGAGTTTCGCTTTCTAGATTAATTCGAAATTCGTTTATTGAGTGTAAAGCGTCATGTAGTACCAAGAAGTTTCTGAGGCGTTTACCGTGGACCTCCTTATAATTTATTGACTTTAATATTTTTTTGGTAAATTTAGACATTCCCATGTAATTATTAGACAACCTTTCTTCATTTCTTAGGCTCTGTTGGTATCCTGCATTAACTCCAGCATCATGCTGCTTCACTAAATGGATAGAGTTTTGATATGAAAAGTCATTTTCAAATTTTTGGGATAATGTAAAGTTGTCTTTAATCAAGTATGCGCCATCAGATACTCCAAAAAATTTTCTTGTTGAATAACAATTAAAAGCTCCCTTAACTGGCAGGGAAAAAAAAGCATGACAGTTATCAATGATTAAGTTTTCAAAATTGGAAGAGATTTCTTTAATCTGTGACGAGTGCGCGTTGCCATAGTAATTGGTCCAAAAAACAAAGTCTCCCTTTGATGTTGCTACATTTTTCGGAAGGAGGTCATCATCTAAAAGATAATATTCAATGTCCACATTAAGTTTTTTGAAAGGATCTCCAGTTTCAGCGCATGTGAAATACGGAAGGAATATTTTTTTTATTTTCTCTTCTTTAGCTGCGAAAAAAAAGGTCGCTCGTCCGCTATTTAAAGGTACTACATTAAAATCTGAGTTTGTAGTATAGTACTCGTCTTTAAATGTCTGCAGTTCAAGCGGAAGGTAACCTCCGTATTCCCTTTTAACCATAATCCAATTTTCCATTTTTACTAAATACGCAATATAATTCGCAACCATATTCTGGAAAATATTTTGATAAACTAAACAACCCATCAATGATTTCATCGTTGATAATATCATTCTCGATACAGCGCATCATTTGACTGTGAGTGAATGGTTTTATGAAAAAAGACTTGCACTCCTTTATGGTTACCTCAGGTAATACTTTCAATATTGTTTTCTTCAATGTTTCTATGTCATAGTTTGCATTCTGTTCAAGCACCATATTACGTTCAGATTTTTGATGTATATCATTTATTAGACCCATCTCTTTTGCAATAACTCTGTGAAAGGATTTAGCATTTGGCACGTTGAGATAAACTGAATTGTCTTCAGTGAGAAGGGCTCCTAGTGTTCTCAAAAATTTTTCTGGTGTGGGAGTTTCATGAAGTACTCCGGTCGAAATTATGCAATCAAATTTTTTGTTCATTATTTCTTTATAAGACATTTCAAAATAATCATTAATGCATTCCACATTTGTGTAATTTCTGGAAAGTGTCTTAGCATTTTTCCAAGCATCTTTCCCAGGCTCAATTACTGTGTATGAATTGAAATCGTCATATTTTTTGAAGCAGGGAGTGAAACCACATCCAATTTCTAAAATATTTTTTGCTTTTTGCTCGACTAAAAAGTCTAGAGCCTTTTGTTCCCTATACTTTCTTAGGATTTCTTCGAAACTATAAATTTCTTTATACTTACGCCAATAATTGTTTATGTCTTTAGTCATATTTTGTTTTTTGATAAAAACCTTAAACCAATAAAGGTTGGAACTTCTTTTAAAAGGTTTAACCCTCTGTAAAGGTGATTGACAGTATACATAAATGATTCCAGTTTAAACAGGTTTTTTTAGAGTTATATTAGCATTTTGTAATGAAAATTATAAAATTTCAGACTATTCACGTATTAAGTATGCATTTACTTATCCAAAAATTCATAGAAAGTATTTAATTAGAATTTAAGAGTGGAGCCTATTAATCTTAGCTCCATGCATTAATGTACATTTGTGCAATTTTTTTGTGATCATGATACTTTTCTACAAATTTTCTAGAAGCAAAGCCAATGCGCTCTATCTCTTTCGGGTTTTTAATAAAGTACTCCACCGATTTTACAATAGACTCTACGTTAGGCTTAATATTTAAAACAGGGCTTTTTCGTGTGCTTAGTGCTTTATGAGATTCAGGCTCTGAGCCTCCTAAAACCACTTTCCCTTTAGACATCGCAAATAGGGCATTCATTCCAGCTGAATAAGAAAACACTTGATCGATTATGATATTACTTCTGGTAATAAAATCAAGATATTCATCTAAGGGCATATGGCCTTTTATATTTAGCTCAAGTTGGTCAGAGTATTTTTCTGATAAAATCTTGAATGCATCCTCTATAAATCTGGTGCCTTTCAGGCCATATCTAGATAGACCATGAAAAACTTTTATTTTACCTTTTACCATATTGGGTTCATACTTCAAATTGGCTGTATTTATTGGGATTGGCAATGTTTTAAGTAATTTTTCTTCATGTCTATATCCACATTCGTACTCAAAATTGTTTGGAATAATCCCATCACAAATATTTGCCACACTTTTGTTAAAGTTTAAAGCCGATGGAGTTTCAAAAATTGATGTTGGTTTCTTAAGATCGTAAGTCAAATGATCTTTAAAAGGTGTGTACTTTAATTTTTTTCCTGCATGTTGCCAATAATAAGCATCCATTCCTGCGGCTGAAAGGAAGAACTTGCCATTTTCTTTTTTTAACTTTTTATAAAACCAAATTATAGGAAACGCTGTTAGTTTAAGTTCAAAGGGGTTTATTAACTGAACTACGTCGAAACCTTTTGCGATCTGTATTAATCTCAAAAGTTTAATCCTTCTATCTATTTTCGCATAAAGCCCTGAGTGCTCTGAATTCAATTTAACATTTGCAGATATGTTTTTATAACCATCTCCATTCGAGCATAACACAACCTCATGGCCAAGATCAGTAAGGCCTTCCTTCAAGTTGAAGTAAAAACCGCTATACTCACCCAGTAGCAATATCCTCATGGCCTTTAATGTACTCCAATTGATTTTAAAAACATTGATTTTGCAATTACACTTATTTTATTCTTTTGTATATCAAATATTGGACAACTACTTTATCGATAGCTAGAAGAAAATAATTTATGTTTATACATAACTGGATTAAATTATCGACTTCTATGAATAATTAAGTGCCATAAATTTCAATAGCCCTATCGCTGGGTCTTGATTTTATTATTTTTTTAAATACTCATTCAAAACGAGCTATTTGCAATTTTTCCAAAGCTATATTTTGTATAAGTGGGTTGCTAACAGAATGATGAAAAAAGTTTAATAAAACTTTTAAATATGCTAACTGTTTAAGGCTAAACAAGTGGCATTTAATGCGAAATAAAGGGAGAAATTAATATCAGCATATTAAAATTGTTTTTGAAAAAGATACTTTTCATTTTTTTTTGGCTTCTAGATTATTCATTTATATCAAAAAAAAAAGGTTGGGTCTTCCATGGCTACACCGGACTACCCATAGGAAATAATCTTGCTCTATTTAAGTCTGTATTACAGAATGACAAAAGACTGGCGCCTTTTTTTTGGACTGGGAAAGTCGCCCCAAACATCCCAGAAGCTTGCAAATTTTTTAAAAAAATTCCTAGAAGAGAGGAGAGTATTTTAGAGCATGTTAGGTATTTGCTCTTTTTGTTGAGATTTAAAGTAATTTCGGTTGAAAGCCCAGCAGACCTAAACGACTACTTTCAATTTCTCCCTCAAAAAAGACGTGTAATTGTTTTGTTGCCACATGGGTTTACCTTGAAAACTTCTGGAATAACTGCTCCTCATCTTTCTCCAAAACAGAAAAGGGTTTGGTCGAAAGTTGGCAAAGAGTTTGACTTGATTTCAGCATCTTCTCGCCTGGAATCTTATATGATAAGTGCGACAGTAAATTGTCCAATAAATAATGTTGTCGTTATGGGGCAACAAAGGAAAATCGCTAATAAGGTTTGGACGAAAAAAGAGAAACTTGATGCAAAAAAAATTTTTGAAACTGC
>CEOK01195620.1_pt1 | contig 10769 bp, 8 predicted proteins | sample 427001 | NCBI WGS metagenome assembly CEOK01 (sample SAMEA2591108, study PRJEB7988) | marine metagenome | isolation source: saline water (ENVO:00002010), including | reverse complement strand
TAGAAAAAATTGGACCAATTTTAGCCATAAATAACAATGAGTTTATCGGTCAGCATGTTGTTGAAAAATTTAATTAAAAAAATTCCAAAAGATAAAAGAAATTTGATTATTTCCGGTCTTTCAACAAATAGCAATAAAGTTAAAAAAAATTATATTTTCTTTGCGATCAAGGGAAACAAAGTTAATGGTGAAAAATTTATAGATGAAGCAATAGATAATGGAGCAACTGTAGTTGTTTGCTCTAAAAATTGTAAATTAAAAAATAAAAATATTCACACAATTAAGACAAATAAAATAAGAAATCTTTTAAGTAAAATATGCTCAAAATTTTACAAGCTTAAACCAAAAAATATTATCGCTGTTACTGGCACCAATGGAAAGACATCTGTCGCAGATTTATTTTATCAATTATTAACAATTAACAACATTTCTGCTGCTTCTATCGGAACATTAGGCATTAAATATAACAATCAGATTATTAAAACAAACTTAACTTCACCTGATGCAATTTCTATTCACGAAAATTTAGCTTATTTAAAGAAGAGAAAAATTGAAAATGTAATAATTGAAGCATCAAGTCATGGATTAGATCAAAAAAGATTACACGATATTAATTTTAAAGGAGCAATTTTCACTAATTTTAGTCAAGATCATCTAGACTATCACAAAAATATGAATACATATTTAAAAGCTAAGTTAGTATTATTCAAAGATATATTAAAAAATAAAACTTTCATAATATCTGATAAAGAGATTAAACCATTTAAAATACTAAGAGTAATTGCTGAGAGAAAAAAAATAAAACTATTAGAAATAGATCAAGAATTAAAAAAAATAAAAAATTTATCATCAAAAACTTTAAACGATTTTAGGGCTAAAAATTTAGCCATGGCAATCAAGGCAACAAAATTATGTGGTTTAAATGATAATTTAATTTATAATAATTTAAAAAAATTAAAAGAAGTAAGCGGTAGAATTGAATTAGTTAAAAACTTCCCTAACAATATAAAAGTCTTTGTGGATTACGCACACACACCTGACGCCTTATTTAATACTCTTAAATTTCTTAAAAATAAATTTGGTAATAACATTTCTTTAGTATTTGGTTGTGGAGGTGATAGAGATAAAAAAAAAAGACCAATAATGGCTAAAATTGCAAATGATAATTGTAACAAAATATATATTACTGATGACAATCCAAGAAACGAAAGCCCAGAAAAAATTAGAAATTATCTTGCAAAATTTATTAATAAAAATAAAGCTTTTAACATTGGTAATAGATCTTTAGCTATTAAAAATGCGATTAAAAATGCTACTCCAAATGAAATAATCTTAGTAGCAGGTAAAGGTCATGAAGAAAAACAAGTTTATAAAAATAAAATTAATTATATTTCAGATAAAAAAATAATTAATAAACTAAAAATCAAAAAAAAAAAATTTAACAAATTACGACTTAACTTTGAACAAAATATGCTAATTTTAAAGAAGTTATTAGGTATAACAAAAGAATTTAAAGTAAATGGTTTATCAATTGATACCAGAAATATAAAAAAAAATAATCTATTTTTAGCAATTAAAGGAAAAAACAACGATGGTAATAAATTTGTTTCTAATGCAATAAAAAAAGGTGCTGGCTGTGTAGTTTCTTCTTTAAATGAAAAGAATAATTATAAAATCATAAAAATAAGTAAACCAATTATATTTTTAGAAAAATTTGCAAAGTTAAAAAGAGAACTTTCGTTGACAAAGATAATTGCTATTACTGGGAGCGCTGGAAAAACATCATTAAAGAATTTAACTCACAATCTTTTACAAAATTATAGCAAGACTTACTCTTCACCAAAATCTTTTAATAATCATTTTGGAGTTCCAATAAGTTTATCTAATTTAAGTGTTGAGGATAAATTTGGGATATTTGAGGTGGGAATGAGTAATGCAGGTGAAATAAAAAAACTTTCAAAATTAATTATGCCTAACTTAGCAGTAATTACAAATATTGGTGAAGCGCATTTGGAAAATTTTAAAAATATTAAAGGTATAGCTAAAGCAAAATCAGAAATTATAGAAAACATTACACCTGGTGGTACAATTATTTTAAATAGAGATGATAAATATTATAATTATTTATTAAAAAAAGCTAAAACATATAATTTAAACATTTTTACATTCGGAAAACATAAAAATTCAGACGTTTATTTGTACAAAATTAGTAAAAAAAAAAATATATCAAAAATTTATATAAAAATTAATGATAAAAAAATTAATTTGGAAATTAAAGATTTAAATATTTATAATGTACTTGCTTCTATAGCGATTTTAAAAGTATTAAAACTTAATTTAAATTTAATCAAAAAAAAATTCATGAAAATTCAACCTTCAGAAGGTAGGGGTAAAAAATATTTTATCTCAAGATATAAGAAAAAATTTAATTTTATTGACGAAAGTTATAATGCAAATCCTTTATCGGTAAAAAACGCGATAAAAAAGCTTAATTCGATAAAAAAAGAAAACTTCAAAAAATATTTAATTCTTGGCGATATGTTAGAATTAGGTTCTAAATCAAAAAAATATCACGAGGATTTGTCAAAAGTTATTAACAATACTGATATTGATAAAGTATTCATTAAAGGAAAAAAAACAATTTTCACATATAAATATCTAAATAAGGATAAAAGAGGAAATATTTTACAAAACAACGAAGATATAGATCTGAGTTTAAGTAAAATGATTTCTAATAATGATTATTTAATGATTAAAGGATCAAACGCTACGGGACTTAATAATTTTAGCAAAAAAATGATCAGGGGAATGTAATTGCTTTTTAATTTATTAACATCATTAATAGAACAATATTCGTTTTTAAACGTATTTAGGTACCTGACTTTCCGAACAGGTTTATCTGTTGTAACTTCTTTAGTAGTTGTTTTTATAATTGGAGCACCATTAATAAAATTATTTTCTGAAAAAATGATAACTGGACCAATAAGGCAGGACGGTCCAATTGATCACATAATAAAAAAATCTGGAACCCCCACCATGGGCGGAGTAATTATCATTATCGGCATTATATCTGGAACAATTTTATGGGCAGACCTAACGAATATTTATATTTGGACTTTAATTTTTGTATCATTGTCATTGGGAGGACTTGGACTACTAGATGATATATTAAAAATAAAATTTAAAAACTCTAGAGGACTTAAGTCAAGATATAAATTTTTTGGTCAAATAATAATTGGCTTATTAACATTATTAATTTTGATAAATTATTCAGATCATGAATATTTACAAAATTTATATTTTCCATTTTTTAAAAACTTAATCTGGTATATGGGTTGGATTTTTATACCTTTTGGATTGTTTGTAATAATTGGAGCTTCAAATGCTGTGAATTTGACCGATGGACTTGATGGCTTAGCAACGGTGCCTGTAATGTTAGTAGCTCTTTCTTTTACACTTATCTCTTATGTTGTTGGTAATACTATTTTTTCTGAGTATTTAAAAATACAATACATTCCAGATGTTGGAGAATTATCAATTTTTTGCGGATCAATCGTTGGAGCTTGCTTAGGATTCCTTTGGTATAACGCGCCTCCAGCTAAAATTTTTATGGGAGATACTGGTTCCCTTTCTTTAGGAGGTTCACTTGCCGCTGTTGCAATAATAGTAAAGCATGAAATTGTTTTGGCAATAATTGGAGGTTTATTTGTTTTAGAAACAGTTTCAGTAATCATTCAAGTAGCTTCATTTAAACTAACAGGTAAAAGAATTTTTAAAATGGCACCAATTCATCATCACTTTGAAAAAAAAGGGTGGGCTGAATCAACAATTGTAATTCGATTTTGGATAATAGCCATCATCTTAGCATTAGTTGGCCTTGCAACTCTCAAACTAAGGTAAAATATGCTTTATGTTCCAAAACTTAGAGAACTATCGTTCCTTGTTTATGGTTTAGGACTTTCAGGTATATCTGTTGTAAAGTTTTTTGAGAAAAATAAAATAATAAATTTTAAAGTTTGGGATGATAAAAAAAAGAATTTATTTAAAAATTATAGATCTAATAATTTAAAAAAAACATTAAACGAAGTTGATTTTATTGTTTTAACACCAGGGATTAGTCTAATTAAAAACAAAGATCTTGAAAAAAATAAAAAAAAAATAATTACCGATATTGATTTATTTTTTTTAACTAATTATAATTTAAAAACTATTGTTGTTACAGGAACTAATGGAAAATCAACAACATGTAAGTTAATAGAACATCTTCTTAAAAAAAACAATTTTAAATGTTTAATCGGGGGTAATATTGGTACTCCAATTTTGAACCTGAGAAACCTTAAAAATAAATTTGTAATAATTGAGGCTTCTTCTTATCAACTCTCACACTCAAAATTTATAACCCCAGATTTTGCATTTTTTTTGAATTTATCGAATGATCATTTAGATTGGCATGGAGGTAAAGTTAATTACTTAAATTCAAAGTTAAAAATTTTTTATCGTCAAACAAAAAATAATTATGCCATTTTAAACGAGCAATTAAAAAAAATCTTCATAAAAAAAAATTTTTCCAGTAAATTAATAATTCCTGAAAAAAATAAATACAAAAAAATAAGACATAAGATTAAAAACGATTATCTAATTTCTAAAATTAATGATGAAAATATGCATTTCGTATATACTTTTGCTAGATTATTAAAGATCAAAGAAAATTCTTTTATATCTTCAATGAGATCTTTCAAAGGATTGCCTCATAGATTTGAAATTTTTTATAAAAAAAAAGACTTGATATTTATAAATGATTCAAAAGCCACCTCTTTCAGTGCTGCAAAATTGGCTCTTTCTAGCCTTGAAAATATTTATTGGATTTTAGGAGGTCTTCCAAAAAAAAATGACAAGATTGATCTATCTAAATTTAAGAATAAAATTGTCAAATGTTATTTAATTGGAAAAAATATTACTTTTTTTAAAAAAAAAATCAGCAAGAAATTTGCATATTCGGTAACTAAAAATATTAAAAATTCAATTATTGAAATTTTAAAAGATATTAAATTACAAAAAAATAAAAAAAAATCTATATTATTAAGTCCAGCAGCAGCCTCTTATGATCAATTTACTAACTTTGAAAATAGAGGAGAGGAGTTTAAAAAATTGAGTAAGAAATATGCCAGAAAATTCCTTTAAGTTTCTATTTTTAAATTACTGGCGAAGTATGGATAAAAAAATTTTTTTTTGCTTTATTATTTTATTTTTTTTAGGGTTATTTTTTTCATTTTCTTCTACCTCATCTTTGGCTGGTGAAAGGCTCAATAAAGACTACTATTTTTTTTTCACAAAACATCTCATTTTTACATTACTAGCATTAAATTTAATGATCTTAATTTCTGCAATTAAAACAGAATTATTAATAAAATTAGTTGTGCCTTTGTTTTTAATCTCTTTTATTTCTTTAGCCTTAGTCCCAATAATTGGAGTTGAAATTAAAGGAGCAAAACGCTGGCTTGATGTTTATTTCTTCAGATTACAACCAATAGAGATATTAAAACCATTGTTTATTTTAATGACAGTAAAAGTATTAACTTTTAAAAATTTACAAATTTCTCAGCTAAAATATATTTTGAGTTTTGCACTCTTAAGCTCAGTAATCATTTTATTAATTGATCAACCTGATTTAGGTCAATCAATACTTCTGATAGGAAGTTGGATTGCGACTGTTTTTATTTCTGGAGTGAGTTTGCTTTATATAATCATTTTTTTTTCACTTTTTTTATTATCTATTGGTTCTTTATTATATTTTTTTCCTGAAAAATTTGGTTACATAATAAATCGATTAGTCACATTTTTCGATCCAAGTCAGGGTGATAAATTTCAATCATCTTCAGCATTAGATGCTATTAAATTAGGAGGACTGACAGGTCAAGGCATGGGAGAAGGTATATTAAAAGAAAGCGTACCAGAAGCTCATACTGATTATGTAATTGCTGTAATATCCGAGGAGTACGGTTCTATAGTTTCTATACTGATTTTAATAATTTTTCTTTATATTTCATTTCGAATTATTAAAAATTGTTTCAATCAAGAAGATCAGTTTTTAAAAATTTCTTTAAGCGGGCTGGCAACATTATTAATTTTTCAAACATTTATCCACGCAGGAGTTAATACTAGTTTACTACCTACAACAGGTATGACTTTACCTTTTTTAAGTTATGGTGGTTCATCATTAATTGGAAGTGCAATTTTAGCTGGGTTTGTTTTAAATTATACGAAAAATAAATCTTATTTATATGACTAAAAAGAAAATTTTAATTGCGACAGGGGGAACTGGCGGTCATGTTATCCCGGCTTACAGTTTAGCTAATTATTTGACGAATAATGATTACGATGTCACTGTAACTTCAGATTATAGAGGCCTAAATTTCATAAATAAATATAAAAATTTAAATATGAAAATTTTACCTACATCACCATTAATTAAAAAAAATTTTATTAAACTTTTAGTTTCGATAAGTATTATATTATTTTCTATTATTAAATCATTTTTTATACTGTCATTTAATAGGCCATTAGTTGTTTTTGGAATGGGTGGCTATTCATCTTTTCCAATATGTATTGCGGCTTCAATTTTAAGAATTAAAATTGTAATTTATGAAAACAACCTAATTATAGGCAAAGCAAATAAATACCTATTACCATTTGCAAAAAAAATATTTGTTTCTTATAAAGAATTAGATGGAATTTCGAAGGAGTATCAAAATAAAGTTTATGAAATAGGTAATATTTTAAGGGAGGAAATAATTAACTCAAAATTAGAGCTCGAAAAGAAAAAACAATTTGAAAGTTTAAAAATTTTAGTTTTGGGAGGCAGTCAAGCTGCAAAAATATTTGCGGATGAATTGCCACCAATATTTAAAAAATTGAATAATTCCAAAATAGCTATAAAAGTTTATCAACAATGCCAAAAAGAACAAAATGAACAGATATCGCAGTTTTATCAAAAAGCTCAGATAGATTATGAACTGTTTAATTTTACCGATAAAATTATTGATTATTATTTCAAGGCAAATCTTGTTATCACACGCTCTGGAGCTTCCGTTTTAGGAGAATTAATTAATATTAAAATACCTTTTATAGCAGTGCCATTACCAACATCAGCGGATAATCATCAATATAAAAACGCTGTATTTTACAAAAAAAAAGGTTACGGATATTTATTGAATGAAAAAGACATTAAAAATAAGCTATTTGATTTAATTTACAATATTTACAAAGATCAATCATTGTTAAAAATTTTATCAAATCAAAGTCAATATTCTGACAAAAATATCTTTAGTAAATTAAATATTGAATTAAAAAAGATTATCAATGAAAAAAATTAATTTAGGTCAGAAAGATATTATTCATTTCGTTGGAATTGGCGGAATTGGAATGAGTGGTCTTGCTCAAATTATGAATAATATGGGTTTTAAAATTCAAGGTAGTGATCAAAATAAAAATAAAAATACAATAAGCTGTTCAAATGCAGGTATAAAAATATTTATTGGTCATTCGCCCATCAATATTAAAAGAGTAAATATTTTAGTTAAATCTACTGCTATAAAAAAAAATAACCTAGAATTAAAATATGCAAGAAAAAATAAAATACCAATATATTCAAGAGCAGAAGTTTTAGCTGACGTTGTATCTTTAAAAAAAAATATCATTATTACAGGCTCTCATGGAAAAACTACAACAACATCACTTGTGGCAAAAATTTTAGCAGACCAAAAACTAGACCCGACGATAATTAATGGTGGTGTGATAAATTCTATTAAAAGTAATGCTAAACTTGGAAAGGGTGATTGGGCAATTTTAGAAGCTGATGAGTCGGACGGTAGTTTTTTAAAATTGCCGATCAATTACTCTATCGTTACTAATATTGACCACGAACATCTTGACTATTATAAAAATTATAAAAATTTAGAAAACTCTTTTTTAAGATTTATAAATAAAACCCCTCCCACAGGTAAATCTATTATATGTATTGACAGCCAAAATATTAGAAACATTTTAAATAAAATTAAAAATAAAAATATATTAACTTATGGAGAAAATAAAAAAGCTGATTATAAAATAAAAAGAATAATTTATAAGTTTGATAGCACATCTTTTGACTTAATTTTTAAAGATAAAGATAAAAAAATTAGATACATAAAAAACATAAATGTAAAACTTTTGGGAAAACACAATGTATTAAATGCAGCTGCAGCGTTAATTGTATGCATTAATCTTGGCGCTGATTTGAATATAGCCAAAAAATCTCTAAAAAATTTTTCAGGTGTTCAAAGAAGAATGACAAAAGTTTTTTCAAAAAATAAAAATGATTTTTACGATGATTATGCACATCATCCAACCGAGATACAATCTATTCTAGAGGGAGTACATAATGTAAATCCAAAACGAAAGATAATAAGTGTTTTTGAGCCACACAGATATTCGAGAGTAATTAATTTAAGAAAAGAATTTTCAAAATGTTTTTCAAAATCAAACTTAGTAATAATTTGTCCACTTTATGCCGCAAGCGAAAGAAAGAATTCAAAGTTTGATCTAATTAAATTTTCAAATCTAATAGCTAAAAATTCCAATACGCAAGTAATAATGGTAAAAAATGAAATTGAACTGAGTAAATTTTTAAAAAAAAACCTTACAAATGATGAAATGGTTATTGGAATGGGGGCAGGATTAATTTCTAAATGGATGGTTGGCCTTAAATATAAATTATGAATTTAGATAATAGTTTTTTAAAAAAATTTGAAGGTTATTTTTTTCAGAATGTTAATCTTTCAAATTATAACTGGTTTAACTTAGGTGGAAATGCTGAATATTTCTTCAAAGCTAATGATAAAAATCAATTAAAGGAATTTTTAGAAGAATCCAAAAAAAAAAATATTAAAATAACAATTTTAGGTGCCGGTTCTAATACACTATTTAGAGATAACGGAGTTAAAGGCGCAGTGATAAAACTTGGAAAGAATTTTTCTTTTACTGAAATGACTGACAAAAATATTTTAAATGCTGGCGCAGCTTCTCTTGATCGAAAAGTAGCTAATTTTGCTAAAGATAATAATTTAGGTAATTTAGAATTTTTATCTTGTATTCCTGGTTCCATTGGTGGGGCAGTAATTATGAATAGCGGTTGTTATGATAATGACATATCTAAAGTTCTATTATCTATTAAAGCTATAGACAAAAACACATTATCAGAAATTGAGCTAAAAAAAGAAGATATAAAGTTTTTTTATAGAGGTACTAATTTATCAAAAGACTTAATAATTATTTCTGCAAAATTTAAAGGAATATTAAGTACAAAAAAAAATATTGAAAAAAAACAATTAGAACTTATAGAAAGAAAAAAATTATCTCAACCAAGTCAAATAAAAACATGCGGGAGTACATTTAAAAATATTAGTAAAGATAAAAAAGCTTGGATGCTGATTAAAAAAGCTGGATGCGAAAATTTTAAAGAAGGTGATGCTTTTATTTCTCAAAAACATTGTAATTTTTTTGTAAATAATGGAAGCGCAAAATCTTCTGATATCGAGAATTTAATTAAAAAAGTTAAAAATAAAGTTTTTGAAAAAACTGGAGTTAATCTTGAATTAGAGATTAAAATTGTTGGTGAGAAAAAAAAAATTTAATAATGTTTTAGTTGTTCTAGGTGGGACATCAGGTGAAAGGGCTGTGAGCTTAGAAACGGGTAAAGCATGTGTGAAAGCTCTAAAAAAGAAAGGATATAAAGTTTCCACTTTTGATCCTAAAATAAAAAATTTTAATTTAATTAATAAAAGAAAAACTGATGTCATTTTTAATGCACTTCATGGAAGAGATGGAGAGGACGGAATAGCTCAAAGTTATTTTGAATATCTAAAAATTCCTTACACTCATTCTGGAGTAGTTAGTTCTTTTAATGCTATGAATAAAATAATGTCCAAACATATATTTTTACAAAATAAAATTAAAACACCAAAATATATTCATATTGATAGATTGAATTTTAAAGAAAATACTGTGCAAAAAAAAATAAATTTAAAAAAAATAAAATTTCCTATTGTTTCTAAACCAGTAAATGAGGGTTCCAGTTTAGGAGTTGAAGTTTGCATGAATAAAAAAAAACTAATTAAAACAATTAATCTTTTATTGAAAAAATATGACGAATTAATTCTTGAGGAATATATAGGCGGTCAGGAAATTCAAGTTGCAGTTATTACTGGCAGTCCTCTTGGAGCGATTGAACTTATTCCAAAAAGACTATTTTATGATTACAAAGCTAAATATACAAAAAAGGCAAAAACAAAACATGTGATGCCAGCTAAATTGTCAAAAAAAAAATATAATGAAGTTTTATCGATTGCTTTAAAAACTCATAAAGCGCTTAATTGTAGAGGAGTGACAAGATCTGACTTTAAATTTTATAGAAATAACTTTTATATTTTAGAAATTAACACACAACCAGGAATGACAAGTCTGTCTTTAGTACCTGAAATCGCAAGTTACAAAGGTTTATCGTTTGAAAATTTAGTTGAGAAAATTTTATTAGATGCAAGTATTAATAGATGAAAAAAAAAATAGTATTTGGTTTATCTCTATTTTTGCTTTTGACCACAATAACTTCACAACAAAGGATTATCTTTTCAAAATTTAACTTAAAACAGATTATAGTAGAAAATAATTTTTTAATTAAAGATAAAGAAATAAAAAAATTATTAGTTCCAATTTACAATAAAAACCTCATACTT
>CEOK01143985.1_pt1 | contig 10772 bp, 10 predicted proteins | sample 427001 | NCBI WGS metagenome assembly CEOK01 (sample SAMEA2591108, study PRJEB7988) | marine metagenome | isolation source: saline water (ENVO:00002010), including | reverse complement strand
CTAATGGCAGGACACCTGGTTTTGGTCCAGTATGTGGGGGTTCGAATCCTCCCCGGGCAACACACTCTCAAAGCTTGGAGCTAGGATCCCAGGCTCAATTGTAACTCACCTGATGCGTACGGGGTATTTTTGGAATCACCACTCGCCATCTTTGCGGGACGGAGCAATCAAGCTTTAGGGCGTGCTATAGCGGAACACTATGGTGCATCCCTGGGTGATGTAACCATCAAATCGTTCTCTGATGGTGAGCTCTACATTAAGTTTGAGCAGAGTATTCGAGGCGAGGATATTTACATTATCCAATCAACCCCTGCGCCGACTGACAATATTTTTGAGTTACTTCTAATGCTCGACGCGGCAAAACGCGCCTCCGTTCGGAGAGTTACAGCCGTTATCCCATACTTTGGGTATGCACGTCAAGACCGAAAAGATCAACCTCGAGTCTCAATTGCTGCAAAACTGATGGCCAACCTCATTACGGAGGCAGGTGCTGATCGTGTTTTGACGATGGATCTTCATGCGGCTCAAATTCAAGGTTTTTTTGACATCCCATTAGATCATTTGTACGCAAGTAGGGTGTTCATCGACTATTTTGCGGCCAATCCTATCGAAAACCTTGTGGTCGTTGCCCCTGATGTGGGTTCATTAAAAATGGCTCGCTCCTATTCGAAACGTTTGGGTGCCACATTAGCATTTATCGATAAGCGACGCCCAGCTCAGAATGTAGCAGAAGTGATGAATATCATCGGAGACGTGGAAGGGAAAAATGTACTTATCGTGGATGATTTAATTGATACCGCTGGAACCATTACCAATGCTGCTGTGGCATTGAAAGAGCGCGGTGCATTGAGCATCCAAGCGGCTTGTACCCACCCTATCCTGTCGGGTCCTGCGTTTCAACGCATTGAGGACTCACCCATCGACATGATGTTGGTCACCGACACAGTCCCATTATCTCGCCCCTCAAGCAAGCTCAAAGTGCTGAGTGTGGCCGCCATATTCGCTGAAGCCATCCAACGGATTCACACGAATGACACCATCAGTGCGTTGTTTAATGACTAAGTCGTTGCAATAGTTAACTGAGTTTCAATAACCTAAACATCATCTATCATGACGCCTCCGGAAGTAACAAAAATAGAAGGAATCAAGCGCGAGCTTGGGCGTAAATCAGCGTCCGATCTTCGTGCCTCTAGACGAGTTCCTGCTGTTTTGTATGGCCCAAACGTCACAGATAATATCCACTTTTCGGTCGAAGAGATCGCATTGGAAAAAATTCTGTCCGTGCCTACCACAAAACTGCAAGACATTACCATTGACGGTCAGAATTACAGGACTTTATTAAAAAATGTGGAGTTTGATCCGATTACGGACAAGCCTCTACACGCAGATTTTTATGTCCTTAGCGACTCCCATCCAGTAAGCCTAAAAGTTCCTATTCGATTGATTGGAACTCCTCGTGGTGTTCTCGAAGGGGGTGGACGCATGTTCCAGCCACTCAAGATCATGCGTATTAAAGTGCTTCCAGACAAAATTCCTGCTGATTTTTCGCTTGATGTAAGCCATCTAAAAATTGGTGATGCCTTGCGAGTTTCAGATGTTGACATGGATGGGATTATCCCATTGGACGCAAGCTCGAGAACCATTGTTGTCATTAAACCACCTAAAGGAGCACTTGTTGAAGAAACCCCTGAGCTTGAAGAGGGTGATGAAGGCGAAACAAGTGACGCTTCAGCATCAGGTAGCGGTGACGATGGTAGCTCTGAAGAAAGCAACGAGTCATAAATCCATTATGAGTGTCAATTCTAGGGGAAGACACGACGAATTGATGCTCTTCATGGCCCCATCGCGATGAAAATGATCACAGGACTCGGTAATCCAGGCAATGCATATTGGGACACACGTCACAACGTAGGGTTTGATATTGCTGATGCCCTGGTTGATCAGTATGGACAGGGGGAGCGATCCATGACGGGCTCCTACGAAATGGCAGAATGTCGTTTCAAAGGTCAAACGTTTATGGTGATGAAGCCCATGACCTTCATGAATCGAAGTGGACGTGCCGTAACCAAAGCACTTGCTCACACTCAGGTCTCATTGGATGATATGATTGTATGTTACGACGATTTTAATCTACCTCTTGGTGAACTCCGCATGAAACATGGCGGAAGTGCAGGAGGGCATAATGGAATTCAAGATATCATTGACCAAACAGGGACTCGTGAGTTTCCAAGACTACGTTTTGGTATAGGCAACGATTTTCCTCGCGGAATGCAGGTTGAGTACGTTCTTTCACGATTCTCTTCGAGTGAGAAGGAAATTGTGGATGAGGCTACAGCACTTGCCGTCGAAGCTCTTGCTACCTTCATCCGAGCTGATCTAACCACAGCCATGAATCACTTTAACAAGAAGACTATACAACCAAAAACTCAAACATAAACTCATGTTAATCACACTCATCTCTCTGATACCTGCAGCAGGTATCCTAGCCTTGCTCTTCACGGCCATCAAAAGCCAGTGGGTAGCCAAGCAAGAGGTCGGAACAGAAAAAATGGCTCGTATTGCAGAAAGCATTACCGAAGGAGCTATGGCATTCCTCAAAGCGGAGTATAGAATATTAGCCATCTTTGTGGTGCTTGTGGCTGCCCTTTTAGGATTCTCTGCAGATGCAGAAACCTCCTCTCCATTTGTTGCCTTATCTTTTATCGTTGGAGCTGTCTGCTCTGGCCTTGCAGGATTTATTGGTATGCGCGTCGCAACCAAAGCCAATGTTCGTACAACTCACGCTGCTCGCACAAGCCTTGGCGCAGGTCTTAATGTCGCTTTTGCGGGTGGATCTGTCATGGGTCTTGGTGTTGTAGGACTTGGCCTTTTAGGGCTTGGAGGTCTATTTTTCCTTTATCAAACCATGTTTGGCCTTGAAGTGGATGGGGTAAACAAAGTCCTTACCGTTATCACTAGTTTCTCTTTTGGGGCATCTTCCATTGCACTTTTTGCGCGTGTTGGTGGTGGTATTTACACCAAAGCTGCGGACGTGGGAGCTGATCTTGTGGGGAAAGTCGAAGCAGGAATCCCTGAAGATCACCCACTAAACCCTGCGACCATCGCCGATAATGTGGGCGATAATGTTGGAGATGTTGCCGGTATGGGCGCCGATCTGTTTGAATCATATGTGGGCTCTATCATTGGAGCCATGGTCTTGGGTGCAGCCTTTATGGTTGTCCCAAGTTTTGCAGATAGTATCGATTTTGCAGGCTTGAATGCGGTTATCCTGCCTATGGTGTTGGCCGGTGTTGGCATCATTACCTCCATTATCGGGACCTTTTTCGTCCGTGTCAAAGAAGGTGGGAATCCTCAAAAGGCTCTTAATATTGGAGAATTTTCTTCGGCTTTGATTATGCTTGTAGCTTCTTACTTCTTGATCACATGGATCCTTCCTGCACAATGGACCTTTGATGGCAAAGAGTACAGCGCTCTGGGAGTTTTCTGGGCCACCTTGTTTGGCTTAGGTGCAGGCCTCTCCATTGGACTCATTACCGAATACTACACAGGTACGGGTACGCGTCCAGTTCTTTCGATTGTGCGTCAATCTTTGACCGGTTCTGCAACGAACATTATTGCTGGACTCGGTGTCGGAATGATCTCTACGGCGATTCCAATCATTATCATTGCTGTGGCTATTTTAGGAGCTTACCATTTTGCGGGTCTTTATGGAATAGCGATTGCTGCTGTGGGAATGCTTTCCAACACAGGGGTTCAGTTGGCTGTTGATGCGTATGGCCCGATTTCTGATAATGCCGGTGGTATTGCCGAGATGGCAGAGCTTCCAAAAGAAGTACGTCAACGTACTGACAAGCTGGATGCCGTTGGTAACACAACCGCTGCCATTGGAAAGGGTTTTGCGATTGGTTCTGCAGCGTTGACAGCACTTGCGTTATTCTCAGCGTTCATTACTTCTTATAATATTGCCAATCCAGACAATCCACTTGTTTCGATTTCGATCACCAATCCAAGCGTGATGGCATCCCTTTTTGTGGGAGCTATGTTGCCGTTCCTTTTCTCTGCGCTTTCCATGCAAGCTGTGGGGCGTGCAGCCATGTCGATGATTGAGGAAGTTCGCCGCCAGTTCAACACCATTCCAGAACTACGTGCTGCATTGGATGTCATGAAGAAAAACGAAGGCAAAGAAATGGATGCATGGAGTGCTGCTGATCGTAAGGTCTTTGACGCTGCAGATGGAAAGGCTGAGTATGCAAAATGTGTGGAGATTTCTACAACCGCTTCCATCCGTGAAATGGTCCTTCCTGGACTTCTTGCGGTGGCGGTTCCCGTTGCTTTTGGATTCCTTGGTGGAGCCGAAATGCTTGGCGGCCTCCTAGCTGGTGTGACAGCATCAGGTGTTCTAATGGCGCTTTTCCAGTCTAATGCGGGTGGAGCTTGGGATAATGCTAAGAAAATGGTCGAAGAAGGTGTCGAGATTAACGGCGAGATGTACTACAAAGGGTCAGAGCCTCATAAGGCAGCTGTCGTAGGTGATACAGTAGGAGATCCTTTCAAAGATACCTCTGGACCTTCACTCAACATCTTGATCAAGCTTATGTCTGTTGTGGCACTTGTGATTGCCAGCATGATTTAAGCCTATGTATATCCTCAAGTGGATTTTTGACCATGACTTGAGACTTCATGATTTGATTCATCCCCCATTATCGCAAACGGGGGATGAACCATCTCATTCAACAATGTCAGATCGATCTCTCGAAGATTTTTTATCCCCAGATCCGACCTACTCACGTTTTTATTTTAGCGCGACAAATCTTGATGCCGAACACTTCGGCCTGAGTATTTATCCTCACATTGAGGCATTTTTTAGTGGCCTCGAGCAACACTTTGGTGAAACGAATAGGTTGACAACAAGAGGTCCTCAAGTGTCGATTCACCAGGCTATTCAGGCGCTCTACCATGGACAGTGTTTGATTTTAACCCCTCCGGATGAAGCTCTTGACCCTGAAATCATTCGATCCATGAGTATTACCAGTGGTGAAGAGCCTACTAAGCATCGTGCATTTTTGGGGTATCAACTGCAAAAAGGCCACACTGTCTTGTTCAAAGAGCAATCTCACCATGGCTACGATCTCCAGATGTACACTCCACGTAATATCTACGGCGACTTATTCGCCTTCATGAAAAGCCTTGCCTTCTTTGATCCAGAGCAAACTCCAACTCGTTTGTTTAGTATTAATGCCAAACGGATGAGGTCAGAGCGTCAATTTTATTTTGAGATGTGGAGCCTCGACCAACCTCCTCATGGCTTTGAAGAGGTATTTCCCCAAACCGACGCCCCATACTGATCTGTAGAGGGTAGTGGGTACCTCACTATGTGTGTCGATTCAGAATCTTCATCGACATAATGAAGCAATACTCCGTTATCCCCCACAACAAATTCGCTGAATCGCTCACCCGTCCGAATCGATTTTATGTAGTCACCTGTTTCGGTGTTATATAGATCCAAACGCGTCATTAACCCATCTGTTCTACCCGAAAAAGAAGTGTGCATAGCCCTATGCAGGAGTATTTATAGGTTATCTTCATGAGAGTGATGGATGTTGAGTTAGGATTTTTGGAGGACGTGTGTGCGTGATACACATCCATCCCCCTGCGTCTCTAACAGAGCCTTCACATCTCGATTCCTTACACGATAAATGATTATTTTTTTATCTCTTTCGACAAAAAAAGATCATCCTTGAGGACATTTGGGAGTCAAACGGTTGACCATCATAATGGCCTGCCATCACTTCAATGGATAGACCCACCTCACCAAAATGTTTTTCGAACCACGATTGAGGGTGTAATCGCACCTCTTCACGTGCGTGATATTCCTCTGGAAGGTCTTCGAGTACGCCATCTTCCCCCTCCACAGCAGTGCGTGTCGTATGCTTCTCAAAGTGCATTTCCTTGACAACACGATCTACATGCAAAGATCGTTTGATATGTACATTGTAGCCGGGTATGGACTGCTCTTCCGATTCTTGAAGGTTGGCAACAACCCATGTTGGATTAAGTGTATCCATTAAGAACCATCCATCAGTGGCCATCATCTGAACCACAGCATCGAGCACGCGTCGATCATCCATTGGATCAACGAAGTAGCCAAAAGAGGTGAAAAGGTTAAAAATCCCATCAAATGTTGTTGGCAGAGCCTCTCTCATATCTCCCTGAAGAAAGGTAACAGATGAAGACACCTGCACCTGTTCTGCCTTCAATCGTGCGTCTTTAAGCGATTGAGATGATAAATCAAGACCTGTTACCGTAAACCCTCGTTGAGCTAGAGCAACGGAGTGCCTTCCCCGCCCACATCCTAGATCTAAGACATGAGCAGGCGGAGTAATATTGAGATCTCTCTCGAGCCAATCAACTAATTGCAGTGCCTCTTGTCCATCTCGGTGCGCATATAGTAACTTATAGAATTGAGTATCAAACCACGTGGCATACCAAGGCTTGGATTCTTGTGAGGATGTGTCGGATCCTTGGGGCATAAATCGAGGGTTGTTCGTGGGTTTTCGTAAATTGGCGCATCATGAGATCGGAGAAATATACAGACAAACTAGCTTCCTCTATACGAGAAACCGAATCGGTCGCATGCATCGGTTTAGATCCAGTTCCAGAACGACTTCCTCCAGCCATTCTTGAGAATGAGGACTCTCTAGACCAACAAATTCTGACATTTTGCAAGGAAGTTGTCGATGTGACCACCCCTTACGCTGCCGCTTTTAAAATCAACACTGCTTTTTTTGAGCAGCTTGGCGCTCGGGGATGGGAAATGATGGAGGAGTTTGTAGAATATATTCCCGAAGACAAAGTGGTCATTCTTGATGCAAAACGTGGTGATATTGGCACTACTGCGAAGGCCTACGCGCGTGCACTGTTTGATGCCGTAGGTGCAGACGCCGTGACAGTAAACCCTTTGATGGGTCTTGAGACACTTGAGTCCTTTGTAGAGGAGGAGTGGCAGGGGATCTATGCCCTTGCATGTACATCCAATCCTGGAGCTGAACAATTTCTGAAATTACCCTTGCAAGGGGGTGGAACACTTTCAACGGCTATAGCTGAAGCTTTGGCAGAGTTTCAGAAAGACCCCTTAGTAGAAGGGTCCGTCGGTCTTGTTGTAGGCGCTACCCAGCCTGAAGATGCAAAGGCGATCATTGAACTCTCAGGGGATGCACCCCTTTTAATCCCAGGACTAGGTGCTCAAGGGGGTGACGTTGAAGCATGGGTACACCTTTTGCAGTCGTATCATGGATTACCTCTATTTAACTCTAGTCGAGCTATTTTGTACGCTCATGAAGAGGATGATACCGGCTTAAGCTGGCAACAAGCGACAGAAATTGCAGCTCTGACGTTCAAGAACTCTTTGCAGGCGATCACCACGCATGTAATTGATTCAATGAATCAGTGAAAACAATCATTCTTTATACGGACGGAGCATGCTCTGGTAACCCCGGCCCGGGTGGATGGGCTGCATTGCTCATGCATGGCGATCATGAAAAAATGCTTTCAGGAGCTGATCCCAACACCACCAACAATCGTATGGAAATGATGGCGGTCATTGAAGGTCTAAGGGCCTTGCAAAAACCTTGCCTCGTGCGTGTACATAGTGATTCGGCCTATATCATCAATGCGTTTACGCAAGGGTGGATTGATAATTGGATACGTCGTGGGTGGAAAAAAGCGGATAAAAAGCCTGTCGAAAATCAAGATTTATGGCGTGATATGATTCAAGCCATGGATAAGCACACCGTGGAATGGGTCAAAGTGAAAGGTCATAGTGATGATGTGCTCAATCAGCGAGTGGACGAACAGGCAGTGATGGAATCGAAGCGTATAAAGTAGGGCGTATCCCGAGGTATAATATTACCGTGAATCCCTCATCCACTGTCTTGCATACGGCTCAAGGGGCGTATCATGCTGGCCGCGCATTACTAGATGATAGGCTTGACGACAGATCATCCCACCATTATCGGTACAAAGATCTATCGGTGGGATATGTAGGGCAATGTCATGCTCGTTGCAACTTGTAGCCAAAGTATCACGCAGAAGGAGATTCGCAGAAACACCCCCAGCTACAACCAGTGTACGGGCCCCTGTGTGCTCGCAAGCATCTAGGGCTTTCTTTCGTAATACCTCGGTAATGGCAACATTGACACCCGCTGCAAGGTCCGGCAAATCATCCCCAAGTCGATGTTTAAGTTCGTCCTGTTCAAGACCCGACACTATTCCATACTCATCTTCAAGAAACCTACGAAGGTGTGTCTTTAGGCCTGAAAAGCTAAATTCATAGGGTTGATCCAGCATGGATTGCGGGAATGAAAATCGATTCGGATCGCCAGTTTGTGCAAGCGTATCAACCACGGGTCCTGCTGGATACCCAAGCCCCATCATTTTCCCAATTTTGTCGAAAGCCTCTCCAGCCGCGTCATCTCGGGTCTCACCCAAAAGGCGAATATCCTCTGAGGACGGTCCACTGATGTATTCCAATCGAGTATGCCCTCCACTCACAACAAGTGCCACGTATGGATAAGGGATGTCTTGATCCTCTGTGCCTACCCAAGCGGCCATTTTATGTGCATCCAGGTGGTCCACACCTATGAGAGGATACCCTGTTTGGACTGCTAAACCTTTTGCAAAAGAGAGTCCAACCAATAGACTCCCCATCAGCCCAGGTCCAAGAGTGACGGCAATCCCGTCCAACTCCTCAAGTGTCACGCCCGCTTCGGAGAGCGCACGCTCAACGACGGCGGTAATGGCTTGGTCGTGTGCGCGGGAGGCTAATTCTGGGACGACACCTCCAAAAGCTTGGTGCCCTAGTTGCGAAGACCGAACATTAGAGAGGAGGTGTACCCCTTGGGAGACTGCAGCCGCCGTATCATCACACGACGACTCAATCCCTAAGAGTTTCACTTGCCCTCTTTTTTGTCGTCCTCATCAGCGCCATCAGCGTCAGAGGCATCTTCATCTTCAATCACCTCATAGTCTGCATCGACCGCATCATCGCTCGACTCAGAAGCACCTGTGCTTCCAGCGGCATCACCTTCGCCACCTTCAGCCCCACCTTCTTCAGCTGCTGCTTGATAAATCTCCTGCGATGCAGAAGCCCATGCCGCATTTACTGCAGCAATAGCACCTTCAATGGCCTCTAGGTCTTCACCCTCATTAGCTTTCTCTAGTTCTTCGAGCGCAGCCTCAATCTTCGTTTTATTATCGTCAGAGATTTTGTCTTTGTATTCGTCGAGTTGCTTGCGTGTTGAGAAGACCAAGTTCTCAGCCTGATTTTTCACCTCAACCTGCTTGCGAAGTTTTTCATCTTCCTCCGCATGCTCTTCAGCAGCTTTGCGCATTTGTTCAATTTCAGAATTACTGAGACCAGAGCTTGATTCGATTCGAATGCTTTGTTCTTTTCCAGTACCCTTGTCTTTTGCAGACACATTGAGCACGCCATTGACATCCATATCAAACGTCACTTCCACTTGTGGAATACCGCGTGGTGCGGGTGGAATCCCATCCAAATGGAAACGACCAAGTGTGCGGTTGTCTTGTGCCCGAGCACGTTCACCCTGAAGAATATGAATCTCCACACTGCTTTGATTGTCTGCAGCTGTTGAAAAGACTTCCGTTTTGGACGTAGGAATCGTGCTATTAGACTCAATTAGCTTGGTCATTACACCGCCTAGGGTTTCAATACCGAGTGTGAGTGGTGTTACATCCAACAAGACAACATCCTCAACATCCCCAGCAAGGACACCCCCTTGAATCGACGCTCCAACAGCTACCACCTCATCAGGGTTCACCCCTTTGCTCGGCTCCTTGCCAAAAAACTCATTCACCACTTCTTGGATCTTAGGAATACGTGTAGACCCCCCTACAAGAATCACTTGATCAATCTCATTCTTCGTAATACCTGCATCCTTAATCGCCTTCTCACATGGACTAATGGTACGCTTGACCAAGTCGTCAACTAATTGCTCAAATTTTGAGCGAGTGATGTCCAGATTAATGTGCTTTGGTCCGGCATCCGTTGCTGTAATAAACGGCAGATTAACATTCGTTTTTTGAGAACTGGAGAGTTCAATTTTCGCTTTCTCGGCCGCATCTTTGAGTCGCTGCATAGCCATAGGATCTTTGCGAAGATCGACACCTTCCTCTTTTTTGAACTCTTCGGCCAAGTAATCAATCAATTTCTGATCAAAATCATCGCCACCAAGGTGGGTGTCTCCACTGGTTGATTTTACCTCAAACACACCATCGCCAAGCTCGAGTACAGACACATCAAATGTACCTCCACCCAAGTCATATACAATAATGGTTTGATCGGTCTCTTTTTTATCCAGGCCGTATGCGAGAGCTGCTGCCGTGGGTTCATTGATAATACGCTTCACTTCAAGACCCGCAATCTTCCCTGCCTCTTGAGTAGCTTTGCGCTGAGCATCATTAAAATACGCTGGGACTGTAACAACCGCTTCAGTAACCTTTTCACCCAGATACTCTTCAGCTGTTTGCTTCATTTTTTGAAGCACCATTGCTGAGATTTCCTGAGGAGCATATAACCGATCATCAATTTTGATACGTGCTGTTCCGTCATCACCTTTTTCAACGGCATACGCAACTTGACCGGACTCCTCCTTGACCTCATCGAACATCCGTCCCATGAAGCGCTTCACCGAAGCAACCGTTTTTTCGGGATTGGTAATCGCTTGACGCTTGGCAGGAGCACCCACCATACG
>CEOK01067165.1_pt1 | contig 10780 bp, 1 predicted proteins | sample 427001 | NCBI WGS metagenome assembly CEOK01 (sample SAMEA2591108, study PRJEB7988) | marine metagenome | isolation source: saline water (ENVO:00002010), including | reverse complement strand
CCTCAGAGCCTTTTGGTGTGCGAGACGTTGGCACCGCAGCCCCGGTCTGTATAAACCCTTCAGCGGCGCTTTTTCAACAAGCGGTGCGGTGCGAACACGATGGACATTCTCAATGCCGGCACGTTTGCAACAACGTTCATGCAGGGCATGCTTGGCGATGAGGCCATCCAGAAAATCAGAGACGTGTTTGCCAACCGGGGTCAGAATCTGGACCTAGGCCCCCTTGGTGCGAATTTGACAGAGAGGCAAAAGGAGATAATTGAGTCTATGAAAACTGCCTCTGCGGCTACCAGAATTGAGAATGCGGCCGTGAGCGGGGAGGGACCGGCTTCTCCGTCGCTTCAAGATCTGTATTCCCGCTTTGAAGAAGAGAGAAAATTGGGGGAGCAGCGCATGCGGGCCGACGACGTTTCCAACATTGATCCGGCTTTTCTCCTTGTTGAGAATTTTACGCGATACCTCCTCGACGACGTATTGCTGTCGCAGCTGGATGACAGCGACAAAAACACAATGTTTGCGCTTTTCGAGGACATGCACCTCAAAGACGCGTTTGGAGACGGCAGCGGGGGGCTTGTCTACAGGCACGGGTCGGGTTCGTCATTTTCCCCGACTACTGACGCGCTTCTGATGAGAGACCGATCGAAAATGCCTTTTTCGTCTCCCGAGTCGATGCGTCTCTCCTACAATTTGTTCATGTCGACGAGGAAAACGGCCCAGATGTACATGCTGGCGACGTTTGTGCCCCAAAAGTATTTTCTGCGGCCCGAGGTCAAGATGGCTGCCTCGGCCCCGCTCGAGAACGGAGAATTCTACCGCATTTTTGAGCACATCATCATGACTATTGCCAAGGAAGAGCTTTTTGAGGCTGTTGTTCTTTTCAGAGGAGCTGCTTCTCGCCTTGAGCATTTCTGCAGGGTTTATCGGTCGAGGAGGGGGAAAGCTCTTGAGTTTCCAGCGCAAACAAAGACGAACCTCAAGGCAAGGCTGGCCCAGTTTATTCTGAGGCAGGTCCGCGACATGAAGAGGCGCCAATCGGCCAAACTTGCCGAAAAGATTGTCAAGGACTCAGATGCAAGCAGAAGCCAGAACTCTGTTGCGTCTTCTGCTGGCAGACTCTGGAGGGGTGGTAGCCTTAACCCATTCAACTATTTTTTTGCCAATATAGGCGCAGAGGGTGACACTACAAGCGGAGGTGTGTTTGACTCTCTTTCTGGACTTGGGACATTTGTGTCCAACAATGTGGGGAGCACGCTGCTCAGCGGGGCTGCGGCGGCAGCCATATTGCAGTTTATGAATGCAGGCAAAAAGTCGACTGCGGATACGCGGGTATTGGCCCTTCAGCTTTCGGCGGCGGGGGCGGATCTGAGCCTCAAGACAGGAAAAGATGGAGAAAGAAGCTACAAGAATGCACTCGCGCCGCTCAACACGCGCGAAAAGTATGCGATCATCCGGAAGAAGGTCGAGCTCGGCGCGTATGCCGTGAATTATCTTGCCATAGAAGCCGAGCTCATTTTAAACGAGGCGCTCATCGTGCCCATTTACCGAAATTAAATCCGCATTTAATCCCATAAACCTTTCTATCTATTCGTCTGATTCGTAAATATCGCTTTCATCGTCGTCTGTCGTTTCGCCGAGGGGAATTGAAGTGTCGTTTTCAAACCCGACCCGGACGGTTCTGCTTCCAACCTCGGAAGCGACCATGGCGAGCCCAGCCTCGGTGAGTTGTTTTTCAAGGGTCGACGTGATGCTGATGCACGGCTCGCGGCTGTACAGATCCGCGAATTTGAAGATGGCACGCAGAAAAATGTATCCAACTAGCCAACCGACCACGATGGTGATTGCATTGGATACATAGTTGAAGGTGCAGTGGAGTTTGGGAGCCTCAAAGCAGGCATAGCGATCGGCGGCCACGTCGAAAAAGTCACGGCCATCAAGCGCAATAACATCCGACGTGTCCACAAACTTTTTCTGGTAGCAAAAAAAGGAGCGTTTCTTTTGGGTGTTGTCGCACTCCTTGAGGATGCACTGGTCGCTGAAGGAAAGGAGGGTATTGTTCTTGGAAAGAATGGGAACGAGCTGGCTGACGGTTACCGTGCAGTTTGCATCCGAGAAGTTGGTGGGCGTGGACGTGCATGCAGCGGAGAAATCGCTGAGGCTATTATTGAAGTCGTCGTAGAGAGATTTTTCGGTGAAGCCTGTGCAGTTGCTCGATATAGTTGCCGTGGCTTCTCTTAGCCTCTCTGCGGCAAAGTTGTTGCCGTTGCCATACAAAACGATGTCGAAGGGATCGGGAAAGTGGCCCAGATTCACCACGCCTTTGAAGCCCCAGAAGACGGCGTGGAGGGGCATGAGGGGCACGGGCTGTTCTCGGGGATTGCTGAACGTGGGATCGCGCGTGTCCCGGTACATGTGAGTGTCGTTGATGTTTGTGAGAACGAGGTTGTCGACGGACACGGCGCCAAACTGGGACTGGCTGTCGGCGGCGATGAGGGGGCGGCCCGGGAACATCTTGCGGAAGTTGACCGACGACGTGATTTTGACGTTGCTGAGCATGACATTTTCCGGGTCTTTATCCTTGAAGGGCTTGGAGAAGCGCACCGCGGCCGTCTCGTATCCGCGAAGTTTGTGGAAAGCCTTCTGGAACAGATCGGCGTTGGTAAGAAATTCGTCGCTCTGGCCCTGCTCTCCCGACGATCCCAGCTGGTTGAGAATCTGCTCCTGGCAGTCCGAGTTATCGAGTTCGATGTTGTGCAGGATGATGTTTGGCCTTGCCATGAAGAAGACGTTGCAGCCCATGTTTTCTCCGGCCTGGTTCCCGAGCGAGCGAACAATCCTGGCGTGGATTCTCTTGTGTTTGGAGGTAAAAATCATCGTGCCGGGGAACTGGTCCTCGGGTGTTCCGCTAAAGAGAGGCGAGCTGATGTGGACACCGAGGATGTTGATTTCGTCGGTGATGGCCCGGTAGGGATCGTGGACATTCTTATCGACGTTCATGGGTTTCCACGATGAGATGCCAATTCCGTCAAAGTTTCGCATGGACTTTTTGATCTGCGCGCTGGCCTGCTCGTTTATTATGGAAAGCTGGCGGTTGAGATAATTCTGCATTTGCGTGACGCTGTTGGGGGTGCCTCTTGTTGGTTGTGTGCCATTGAAGAGGGCAGTGATGAAATCTTGGGGCTTCATGGTGTACCGTGTGGCCTCTCGGTTCATGAGCCTGTCGTAGTTAGTCTTTACCCCGGGTATGTCCGAGTACAAATTGGCAATGGCCTCGGCCGCTTTCATTTCAATGGCATCGAGGGAAATGATGTTGAGAGAATCGGTGAGTGACTTCATGTCGAGTATTGTCTTTTCGTCGGGACGCTCAACGAGGGTGTGGGGTGCGCGCCTGCGGACAGCCTCCCACAGCCCTGGCGGCGAGAAGTCGGCGACAATCCGATCAGGCGGATCGTCCAGGTCCCTGTAGCACAATTTGTGCTGTATGTTTGGATACCCGTAGACCTTGTTGTTGGTCCTGAAGGAGAGCTGCTGTCCCAGCCGCGGGCCCGGCGGATCGTTGGGCCAATATATGCTGTCGTCTGGGTTCTTCCACGCACCCGAGTCGCTCCACATGGGCGTGCTGTCGCTTGTTTCTCCGCCACAGCAAATCAACCTGATGCATTCGGCCGTCTGCTGGGCCGTGGCCTTTGTTCCGTCGGGCATTTCGGAGCAGATGGTGTTGAGGGTACTCTGATCCATTCCGCACCCCACGCCAAGATCCTCGGCTGTATCGGAAATGCCGGTGGAAGTGGGTATGTTGAGACACCTGTCGTCGCTTTGTCCGAAGATGTTTTTGAACTGGATTTGGCGTGCATTTGGGCCGGCTGCAAACGGATTGTCGAGGTTCATCTGGGCGGGATCTGGTTTTCCGTCAGTTCCCATGGACCAGTTTGCGGTTCCGATGTATCCGAAATAGGACGCGGGGCTGTATGTAGTGAAAAAGGTTGCGGGCTGTTCAAAGATGCACGGTTTGTCCATTCTTGTAACCTTGACGCTGGGTTGGTAGTCCTGGAACATGCGCAGCCTTTGTTCGTTGGACTGGGCGTTGCAGATTCGCATAAAATCGTCAACGCAGTTATCCGGGTCGCTGGCATCGGCGCAATCGCCGCTGGAGAGATCTCCGTTCGTGCACGCTCCTGGCATGCTTGTTCCTGAAAATACACCGCTGTTGCAGTATCGATCCGAGAGTTTTCCACACATAGTTTGCAGGCCGAACATGTCATCTGGGGGACCCATAAGGCCGAAGCGGGCCCTGCTTTCGCCCTTTCGCTTGTACTTGTTGAATCCAAGATCGAGGGGTCCGATTTGAACCTCATACGAGTATGTTCCGCATTGGGAGCGCTCCGATGGGTTGTTTCCATACGTGTCCTCGCTGCTGCATTGATCTTGGTCGCCGTTGACGAGCATGTCGAACCAGTCAAAGTTGTACGAAAAGTTGACGTCGTTACGGTCTGCGGCTTCGGGAAGGGCGAAGCATGCGTCGCACTGCTTGTCGTGGAGCCAGTCGCCATCTATGCACATGATGTCGTTGTTGAGAGTAATACGTTTGCGCATGGCCTCGAAGGCGGCTTTGACATACCGTGACCCCGATACGCCATTTGTCCAGTTTCCGGCAACAAATTTGGGTTTGCACGAAGAAAACCGCTCTTTGTGTGTCTTGTGGTGGTAGAAGGAACTCGGGTTGAAAATGCCTGCCTCGGCCAGTGCTTGGACCTCTCCGACAAGCACCCCAATCTCGGCAGCAAGAATGGGAGCAGATTCGGGGCCCAGCAAGAGTGCCAGCGCGGCCCCGACGGCAGCATCCATAATCATGTCGACGGCGACATCGGAAGCGATGTCAGAACACATAAGTCCCATGTGGAACTCGACCTCGACCTCGCCGAGCTGTGCCTCGCAGTCGCCGTCGTTTCTCTGAACAACAAAAAAGCGGTCGTCAAATGGGATTGCCGGGTTGTCGACGGCATCTTCAGACGCCGAGAGTCTGTCTGTCATGATGAGACGGAGGATGGGATCGACGTCTGACAAAAGGGTCTGCATCCATTTGGCTTGGCCCTCGACAATGTTGTCGAAATCAATGCTGTACTCGTACTGCTTGGATCCCTTGATGGTCGTTTCGGTGGTGTCGAGATCGGAGATGCAGTCGTACTCTTTGATCTGCACATCGTCTTTGTTTCCCGACTGCGAGTTGAAAAACGACGTGAGGCACATGGCGGGCGTGGTCTCGAGGCCTCGCGTGAAGGTGTCAAAGCCTTCAACCTTGTAGAGGTTGATGGGATCCTGGTGGGCGTATTTTTCGACATCAAAATCGACAAGATTCTCCTCGAGCATGCGCCCGTGGAAGTTGCGCAGGACGGGGCGCCCCTTGGCCTTGGACAAGCCGACGACCTCGACGGTAACATGCCATGCGGGATTGTACATGTAGTCGAGCTGCTGGGTGATGAGGCTCTCCCAGCGCACCTGTTTTGTGGGATCGGCGTCTTTTGCCAGGGACGGAACCTTGACATACGGGTAGAGCGTGTAGATTCCCCCGATGGACTGGAAGTGTTCGAGGTTTCTAAAGGGGCGAAAGCGCTTCATGCTGTCAAAGTTGAAATCGTTGAGCGTGGGCTGCGGTTTTCCCGGTTCTTCTATGGGACAGAACCCGTTGGTATTTTTTGGTGTTCCCGACCACGTTTTGTCGGTGCCATCGGCTTTTTGGTAGAAGGTGTCGTCTCTCCAGCGCATCTGGTCGTAGATGTTTGCCTGGTCGTCGGTTCCTTCGTACTTGGTATTGACATAATCTGGACTGGACGCACCCAGAGGATCTATGTAACCCGTAAAGTACGGGACACCCTCCATCGACGGCAGAATGGATTCGACGGAGCAAGCTTCTTCGTCGTAGTGGCGGGTCCAGATGTCCTCGTTTTTGAGCGTGTCATAGATGTTTTCTTTCGCTTTGGTGCACATGTAGCAGCCCCGTCCGAGGGATTCCGTCGTGACGGGGATGTCACCGACCATTTCGACGGCAGAAACGTAGATGTTGTCGAACTGCTGCTTCGGGGACATGCTTTCCGTGCGATCGTCACCGATGGTGATTTCCATGGGACATGTGAGCTCTTGCCACGGGGCAAAGGCTCCGAAGTATCCCCTGGAGATGAGATTTTCATAAACATTTTCGCTCATCGCCACGCCCTTGGACTGATTCAGGGGCGAGGTGGCCGTTCCGATGGCTGAGTTGCGCATGCGCCCGACGAGGCCGAATCCCGAAAAATACAACTCGTCTTCGATGTCGTTGTTCTCCTCCTGGATCTTTTTCATCCACTGCTGTGTCGAGTTGTCGATGGTGCGGTAGTGGTTGGTGACGATATTGGCTGTGGCATAGATCATGCACTGGTCTTTGCACTCGTTGTCGGCCATGAGGTCCGATGTGACGATTTCTGGCTCCTCGCTGTCACTCGTGTAGCGTGCAGTGGCACCCTCGCCGACAAAGGCATTGACATGGGGCGGAAACTCGGCGCTGTCCCAATTGTCCCAATCGGCATCGGGATTGGGCACACATCTTCCGTCGAAGAGGGCGCTCTTCTCGGGATTGCGGGGCTGGCCTTCGTTCATGACGTTGCATTTTCTCCGGGTGGCGTTTTGGGCGAATGAATATCCGCACAGGGCTCCCGTCATTGCGATGTGAAGATTGTCCTCTTCGCACTGGGAGATTGCACCCGAGTATGGTTGTGGGTTTTGTAGATGGGGAACCGGCAAAAAGGCCTTGGGGGTGCACTTTTGGGGCTTTCCGGTTTTTGCATCGAGGGCGTACATTTCGCCTCCGCCCTCGCACGTGCCGTATTCCAACTCATCAGGACTGCCCTGCCTTTTGTAGGATACCGTATTGTCGTCGTCTAGGTGCTCGGCCTTAATGACCTGGGTTTTGGCCGTGATCTTCTTCAGAAAATCGTTCTGGGATCCTTGGTACCACAGGCAGCGTGGTGTCTCTGTGTAGGTGCCGGCTTTCTGTTCCGACCACCTTGCCCTCGTTACTGCGTCTCCACACGAGTTCTGGTCGCGTTTTCTGTAGAACACCTTGAGCGTGTCGCCCACACCTTCGGTGTACCTCTCAAACCTGCAGTAATCTTTGATGACGGGCGTCCTTTCGGCCCTGAATGGCGTCGGAAAGAGGGTGTCGGCACCCGTTCTCTGGTTTCCCGCCTTGTAAGCGGCTGTGTCTCTTGCCGTGCCCCGACCATTGGAAATGGCCGGATAGCTTCGGGCGTTGATTTCGTCCTGGTAAAAGAGGCACCACATCTTATTCTGAATAAAATTGGTGTTGAAGTTGGTGTTTTTCCCCCCAATCGGCAGCTCGGAGTGCTCTTCGTATGGCAGGGGATACATGGCCCTGAAGTTGTCTTTGTCGCTCTCAGGGGTTCTGTTCATGAGCATGTTTGCGGCATCTCCCCTTGCCAAAGCGGCGTGCCGAAATATATCTGCTAGGTCGTCGTTTCCTATGTCGTCTTCGGTGAAAAGACACCCATTGGCGGTCTGCTGTGCGTAAACCGACGTTCCCTCTATTTTGCTGCTGAGCCAGTCGATCCCGTTTTGAACGCGCATCGATTCGCTCAGAGATTGGTACACGTACCGCAATTTCGTAAACCTTGGGCCGTGGAACCCCTCCGCCCAGCGCGGCTCCGACCCCGTTGCATCTCCCGATGTAAAGAGGAACGGGCTCACCCTGTTGGAGGTATTTGCTGTGGTCATCTGCCACCACGTTTCTGTGTTAATCGCGTCGCCCGAACCACCTGAAAATGGCGCACATTTCGGGTATGGCGCTGGATTCTCAGTCGGCGCTCTGTCAGGCGTGCTCATGCAGTCTTTCACCTCTTGTGGTATTCCCATCCAAAAAATATCATAGTTGATTCCTGCGATATTCTGCAAGTCATCGTGTCTGACATTTATGGTTTTCTCAATATCTTCCAGTAGTTCTACTATCGTTTGATTCATAGCGCTGGTATCTGAGGTATAGGTTGCCATTCTGCACCCATCCGTGAAAGCTCCGTCACTGCCCGGCCTGCCGAGTTCCGAGAGTGTTATTCGCATTGCATCTGCTGCGGCTTCACTCCCGCAGTTGGGCGTGAAAAAAGACGCCCAAAAGGGAAAGCAGTACCTGCTTTTGAGCGCCTCTAGCGTCGAGATGTACTCCAAGTCCCATTTCATTTGGAGCTCCAGCACCGTTGGTTTGTCGTCTTTGGTCGTATCGTATTGTTCTTCTTGGCCCGAAAGCATGGGGAGTCGATAAACATGGAGCATTTCTCGCGGGACGTAGGTGTGGGCAATGGGGTTGAAGAGATCGTTGTGGAGTGAATCGGCGGGCTCGTCGGCTTGAGTAACGGGATAGTGCCAGGGGTCGTCCTTGATATCCATGCCGTTGGCGTAAGAGTCGCCGCTGTTCATTCCGTGTTGCCATGCCCGGGAGCCCCACTTTCTCGCCTCAAGGCCCAGGTAGCAGTAGGACATGGCGAGGTTTGAAAAATAGTACAGTTTCATGATGTTTCGCATCCAATTTTTCCCATAGATGTTCCCAATGATGTGTGGCTGACCTATCCGTTTTAGGTGTGCCAGATTGGCCCATGTTCTGTAAGCCGAGAGGACATCTTCCGGCTTGGGATCCCTGGCGGCCATATGGGTGAATATGTCGGGCGTATAGCACACTTTCAGGTTTTGTAGGACCTTGGCTCCTTCAGTATCGTCTTCGTCGGGAAGTTTGCAAAAGTTTTTTACAAAGCGATCCGTGTCCATCGAGGCGGGTGGACCAAAAAGCCCTGTGAGGGTACTACTATTGAAATCGTCGACGTACTTTTCTCGATTCATCTCATCGAAAACATCCTCTCGTACTGTGATCAAAGGATTCTCATATTCGACCAGCCGATCCTCGAGGCTGTTGAGCACAATGGGCCCGGTCATATCCTGGGCAGGGTTGACTATGTCGCCAAATGTCCAGTTGGATTGGTTATTTGCAAAGGCAAGGAGCCGGGGATTTTCGACCAGGTGTCTCTCTAGTTTGTTTTCGGGCACTCCGTTTTTCATGTTGCCATATGGCCCTAGGTACTGCATGAAGCGGTACAGAACATCATCCAGTCCGTGAAGTCGGCCGGATGATGAGCGCACTGTGTACATACTGACGGCTTCGTAGTTCTTTTCTACAAAATCACAGAAGATGTGTCCCTGATCTCCTGTGTAATTGTTCAAGTAGATGATTTGGGGCTCTGAATATTGCGTAAAGCCCATGATAGCTTGGGGCTGGGACCAGTTGTTGTCTGTGGTGAAGTCCATGCTGAAATTGTACAGGACTGTATTTAGGCTGTTATTACCATGGGGCCAATTGTATATTCCGTAATCCTCAAAGAGATCTAGTACGTCTGAGAGTGTGCAATTTTTCGCCTGCATGTGTTCTGTGGTCCTATTTTCGCCGATTGTCCAGTTCAAACAGGGATTCAACTGGGCTCGGGTGGTCTGGTTCTGTGCGCAGATTGTTTTTTCCCAGGGCACGACGGGCAAGTAGCTGGAAAACATCCAGTCCATTTTGGATTCGTTAATAAGATGTTTTTGAACGTCTTCCCTTTCCAGGTAATCAAGGCACCCCCGCATGTTCCCGAGATACTGGCTCTGCATCTTGTTGACCACAGAAACGTTGTACCGCATGAGGCGGATCTCCTGGGCTCTGGAAAACTCGTTGACATCTGGGATCCTGATGTTGCTTTCGACGAGCCCCTTTTCGTTGAGATTGGAGGGGTACTCGCCTGTTCGGGTCTTTGGCTGCTTGAAATTGAATGTGCCTTCTGGAACGCTCACCTTTCCATCTTGGAAGACGGTGGGCTCCCCCTCGTCGACTGTGGTTCCATTTGAGCTTGATTTTCCGGAGCTGTAGAGATCGTGCGTGCTGATACCCCTGAACTTGTTGGTTTTGAACGTGCACCCGGCCAGCTTTCCAACGGAGTCGCGTCCGAATCCCGCCCAGTCTTCTGTGCGATCCATGAAGTTTCCGAGGATGTTGTACGCGTTCGTGAAGACGGATTGATCCGGGACGCCGCTGCAAAACACGGTTCCCTTGGCACACCAGAAGGCACCGTTGGAAATGCCGCTGTGGAAGCTGGCAGATGTTGATTGCAGCGCCGCGAGATCGGCACGCTTCGGAACCGACGGGTCAGTTCTCATAAACTCGTAAACATTGGAAGCGGCGTTGTTCCACCGAGGCGGAGACACGGATCCTCCTCCTGGCCAGTATCTAGCGACTTTGGCTTTTGTGGCTGCGGCATTTTTGGCGGTTTCACGCGTCACGCCGTCGTAGTTGGCGTCCTTGATCATACCCCACACATCGTTGAAGCCGCTGTCGACCCACATCTCAAAGGACGCATTTGCGCTAGGGAAGAGAGACATGTACTCCGATATGTGGTTGTATGTCGGACTCGTCACATTCGGCACCGGTTCAGTTTCGTTGGTCATAAAGGGCGCCGTATACATGAGCTCCTCCTGGCAGCCCACGATCGACATGTACGGGTATACAAAATTGTCGGTGCTTTTTGCGTTGTAGTAAGTGTCCTCGTCTGTACTTGTCGCATCGGGTCCGAATCCCGGGTTATCACACGGTGGACTGTTTTGACAGTCCACAAATTCGCTCGATTTCGTTGGGGTCAGTCTTCTGACTGCGGCGTCGGTCTGGTAGCTGGATTCCATGGGCTGTCTGACACCCGGCAGCGCAACCATGATTCCCATGTTCTGA
>CEOK01088661.1_pt1 | contig 10789 bp, 11 predicted proteins | sample 427001 | NCBI WGS metagenome assembly CEOK01 (sample SAMEA2591108, study PRJEB7988) | marine metagenome | isolation source: saline water (ENVO:00002010), including | reverse complement strand
TGGTTTCAGCTACAATGAATGGCTTGTCTCAATTACGAACTGCCGCTCAAATTTCACTGACCAGAGGCGAACCGGTTTCAGGCCCATCATTTACCCTCCCCTCCTCGCTTACAAAAACAGAACAATCCTCGGACCCAGAGCCAGTTACGGTTGAGGATTAATACACCTGCACAAATTTAATATGAAAGAAGAAAACATACCATCAGGTGCAAACAAAGGCATTAGACGTGTTGGTCGGGGAGAAGGAAATGGTCGCGGAAAAACCTCTTGTCGAGGCCATAAGGGTGCTGGAGCTCGATCCGGATATTCGCTTCGGGCGGGATTTGAGGGTGGCCAAATGCCTTTATTCCGAAAGTTGCCCCAGCGAGGATTTAATCGTACCCGTTTTCAGTCGCCCCGTTCCGTGGTCAATCTTTCTGACCTATCAAGAATAAAAGGTGATCAAGTTGACCTTGAAAGCTTAAGAAATGCCGGTCTGGTTCGATCCAATTCAAAAGAGGTTAAATTACTGGGCAATGGCTCCGTGGATAAGGTTTACAATGTAAAGCTTGGCTCTGTTTCCAAGGTTGCTCAGGAGAAGATTGAAGCGGCTGGCGGAACAATTGGATAAATTAAGTTCTTCTCCTAGACCATGCTCTCTGCTTTTACAAATTCGCTCAAGATTCCTGAGTTAAGGCAAAAAATATTTTTTACCTTGGCTTTGTTGTTTATTGCACGAGTAGGAGCTAACATCCCCTTACCGGGAGTGGATCCATCGCCAATAAAGGAGTTTTTTGAATTGCGAGAGCAGACTAGAAGTAGCGACGAGGGTAATGACATTCTCGGCTTCTATAACATGTTCACTGGTGGTGCTCTTCTAAATGGTGCTCTTTTCGCACTTGGCATTATGCCCTACATTAGCGCCTCGATTATTATGCAACTGATGGGTGCAGTCCTGCCACAACTGGCTCGTTTGCAGCAAGAAGGTGAACCAGGGAGACAAAAAATTTCTCAGTACACTCGGTATTTAACCATTTTTATTTGTATGGTTCAGGGTGGTCTATTAGCAGTTGCACTTCGTGACAGCCCAGGCAGTTTGATCCAGGGTTTTAATCCTTTGGAAATTGGAATGGACGGTAGTCCACTTGGGCGAATAGTTCCGCTGGAGGAAGGAAGTGAAGGTTTGTTTTTATTTAATTCAATAATTTTTCTCACCACTGGGTCGCTTATCCTCATGTGGCTTGGTGAACAGATTACACAGCGAGGAATTGGAAACGGCATTTCATTACTCATTACAGTCGGAATTCTAGCAGATTTGCCCAAAGCATTAGCAGATGCTTACACCTTAATTTTCGAAGCTCCCTCTGATGACAACATGGTAATTGTCAAAGCCTTGCTCATGATCTTTTTGTTTCTTTTAGTTGTGGGTGGCATAATTGCAGTCACGCAAGCACAGCGTAAAATTCCAGTTCAATATGCAAAGCGAATGGTTGGAAGAAAGGTTTTTGGTGGGCAAAGCTCGTTTTTACCTTTGAAAGTGAATTATGCGGGTGTAATGCCAGTGATTTTCGCAAGTGCGATTTTAATGTTTCCAGCTCAATTGCTTCGTACCCTTGGTGCTGCAATTGCAGATTCTCCCTCGGAAACAAATTGGGCCATTGACTTAGCTAATGTTTTCGCGAGTCGCGGCTGGTTTTACTATTTGGTTTATGGAGGCTTAATACTTGTATTTAGTTATTTTTGGGTCTCGATCATGTTCAAACCGGTTCAAATTGCCGATGATCTGAAGAAAAATGGGGGATATGTTCCTGGAGTTCGCCCTGGAGACCCAACGGCACGTTTCCTTGATTTTACAATGACAAGGCTCACTCTTGCTGGGGCAATTTTTTTAACTGCTATCGCGGTATTCCCCGACTTTATTTTCAAAACCGCAAATGTTTCCTACAATGTAGCTACTTTTTTTGGCGGAACTGGTATGTTAATTATTGTTGGAGTTGTGCTTGATACAATGAGACAGGTAGAGACTTTTCTTTTACAGCGTCATTACGATGGTTTTCTTCGCAAGGGACGAATACGTGGTCGTTCCGGATCGTCAAACCAAAGGATAGAATCTCTAGAATTAAAAGCTTTCGAAGCAGAGTGGAGGCCATTGATTTGGATTTCAATCTTCCTTTTCGTGGTCGGTCTCATTGGATATTTTCTCAAAGACACAAACTTATTCTCAACCTAATCGAATTTAATTAAAAGAAGGAAAAATCATGGCAAGATTGTTAGGAGTAGACATACCAAATCGTAAGAAAATAGAATTTTCTTTGCGCTACATTTACGGAGTGGGTCCCACACGTGCCAAGGCCATTCTTGATGCGACAAAGATTGACCCGAATCGCAGAGCCATGGATTTGAACGAGCAGGAACTCAGTTTGATAAGTAATCACATAATCGATCAAAAGATTATGGTGGAGGGAGATCTTCGAAGAATGATTACAAATAATTTAAAGCGGTTACAGAGCATACGTTGCTATCGCGGTCTCCGACATCAAAGAGGTTTGCCTGTGAGAGGCCAAAGAACAATTACCAATGCACGCACGCGCAAAGGCGGAAGAAAGACCGTTGGCGTCGTGCGTAAATAACTAAATATTTCCCTATATGAGTGAAGAAGAAAATAGTGTAGAAGCTGAAGAAGTTCCTAAAAAAACTGCTGCGGAAAAACCGGTAAAAGCTCCCAAGAAAAAAGAGGCGAAGGCGGTAGAGCCAAAAGACCCGATTTCTGACAAGGTGGAAAAAGATGAACCGAAAGAAGGCAATGAAAGTAGCGACAAAGAAGATTCATCTAAAAAGGAAGAAACTGCCGCTGATTTACTTGGTGCCAATATCGAACAAGTAAAGGTAAGAAAAGCAAAAGGTAGTAAGAATATATCTTCCGGAATCTGCTACATAGTTGCTACCTTCAATAATACCAAAGTTTCTTTTTCAGATATGGGAGGGAATATAATATCCTGGTCCAGTTCTGGAAAATGCAACTTTAGAGGATCCCGAAAATCCACTGCTTACGCAGCTCAGGTTGTTACTCAAGATGCAGGTCGAGTTGCTATGTCTCATGGTATGAAAGAGGTGCTTGTTAAAGTGAAGGGTCCTGGGATGGGTCGGGATTCTGCAATAAGGGCCTTACAGAGCTTAGGATTTATCGTCACCACAATCATCGATGTCACCCCAGTGCCTCACAATGGTTGCCGCCCTCCAAAAAGAAGAAGAGTTTAAGATTAATTTTTAAACATTCCCACCTAATTTAAAATCTTATGTCACGATACACAGGACCAACCACTCGAATCAATAGACGATTTGGAATGGCCATTTTTCCGGCCAACAAAGCGTTTGAAAGAAGAACTTATCCTCCCGGCCAACACGGTCCGTCTTTCAGAAGAAAAGTAAGTGATTATGGAGAAGGCTTGATTGAAAAGCAAAAACTCCGGATCATGTATGGGCTTACTGAGAAACAATTTCGTAACATGTTCGAACGGGCAAAACGAAAACAGGGTGTGACCGGTGAAGTTTTCCTCACTACGCTTGAAACCAGATTGGACAATGTCATTTATCGTCTTGGGTTCGCAAAGACAAGGCAAGCAGCCCGTCAATTTGTTAATCACGGACATGTTTTAGTGAACGGTGGAAAGGTCGACATTCCCAGTTTCCAAGTATCAGTTGGAGATGAGATCGGAGTTCGTGAAAAAACATCGTCCAGACAAGTTGCAACAAGAAACTTGGAAGGTTCACAATACCATCCATGTCCTCCCTGGCTCGAAATCAATGTAGATTCTCTTCAGGGAACCGTAAGTAGATATCCTCAAGTCGAAGAACTCGAAAAAAGTGTAAATGTTCAACTGGTCGTTGAATTTTACAGTCGTTAAATATTTTAATTGTATTCATTCAACCAAAATCATCATGGCAAAAAGACTCGGAAAGTTCGAATTACCCAACCGCCTAATTAAAGAAGAAGAAACCGCGACTGAAAAGTACGCTAAGTTTATTGCAGATCCATTTGAATCGGGATATGGACATACTATCGGAAATGCTTTCCGGAGAGTTCTTCTTAGTTCAATTGAAGGAGCCGCGATTTCTTCCCTTAAAATGGACGGTGTTCAGCACGAATTCCAAAGTATCGATGGAATTGTTGAGGACATCACAGACATTGTTTTAAACCTAAAGAAAATTCTAGTCATTAGTCACAAGGCTGAGCCTGTTACCCTTACCATCGAGGTCGAAAAAGAAGGCGAAGTAACCGCTGCTGACATTGCTCCTGCGGAAGGCATAGAAATTGTTAACCCTGAACAGCTCATTCTTACCACTGACCGCAAGCAAAAGATTGTTGGTGAAATGGTGGTTACTGTGGGACGTGGTTTCTGTTTGGGCGAGGACAGCAAGAGCGAGGATCAACCGATCGGTATGATCAATGTTGATGCTTTATACAGTCCCGTTCGACTGGTGAAGTACGAGGTCCAAAACACCCGCGTTGGTCAAATGACCGACTACGATAAATTGGTCCTCGAAGTTAACACCGATGGACGAATTTCCCCTGAAGACGCCCTCAAGCAGTCTGCTGCAATCTTGCGACATCATTTGGATGTGTTCGACCAAATAAGCGAAGAACAAATTGAATTTGAAAGCCACACCAAAGAAGTAAGCGAAGAACAAAATCGACTACGTAATCTTCTTAGTATGAGTGTCAATGAAATCGAACTATCAGTTCGTGCTGCTAACTGTTTGAACAATGCGAATATTATTACCGTAGGTGAACTTGCCACCAAATCTGAGCCTGAAATGCTCAAGTATAGAAATTTCGGTAAGAAATCACTGAACGAAATAAAAGCAAAACTAGAACAGCTGGGACTTTCATTAGGAATGAAATTTGAAAGCCGTTTACTCGAAGCCGCATCCAATTAAAACAACTTTCAACAAAATCCAATGAGACACCGCAAACATAATCATCAACTAGGCGTAAAGACAGCTCACCGATCTTCACTGCTTGCGAATCTGTCTTCATCATTGATTGAAAGTGGAAGGATTAAAACAACTTTTGCAAAGGCTCGAGCGTTACGCCCGTCGATCGAAAAAGTTATTACTCTTGCTAAAAAGGCACATGCAACAAGTGACGCTTCCCAGAAAGTTCACTATCGAAGATTGGCAATTGCACGAATTCGAAACAAAAAGGCAGTCCAGAAATTGTTTGATGAATTAGTTGAACAATTTGTCGGACGAAACGGTGGTTACACAAGAATATACAAACTTGCACTGCCCCGACTTGGTGATGCTGCGGAAATGGCACTCATTGAATTTGTTGAAGTTGTTCCCAAGAAAAAATCGAAAAAGAAAAAATCGACCGCCACTAAAAAGAGTAAAAAACTCAAGGACATGGTTGCATCTGAACAGTCTGAGGAAGCAGAGAGTGTAAGCAAAGAGGAAGAGGTAAGTGAAACCACGGTTGCTGATCTACCTGATTCAGTTGAAGAAGATTCAGTTGAGAATGATCAGTCAGATTCAACCACTGAAGATTTGAAAGAAGAAGCAGTTTCTTCCGAAAAAGAAGAAGTTCAAGCAAACGATAAATCTGATAAATCCGATAAGCCTGAAAGGGCTAAAGAAACTGAGGAAGACGATAAAAAAGCCTCCCCAGACTCGGATAAATAATCGGGCTAACTGATTGTAGTTCAGAAGTTTTTTGCAGCTTTTTTTCTTTTAGCTTGGGTTGCCATACTAGTGGCGTATCATTTGAATGGTTGATTCTTTTGACCTAGAAAAATAAAGCTACATGCCACAAACAATTATAGTTTTAGATTTTGGCTCCCAGTATACGCAAGTAATAGCGAGACGAATTCGCGAGGCGAATGTATATTCGAAGGTTCTTCCATTCGATACCGGAATAAAGGAAATTAAAAGCCTCAATCCGGTCGGTGTTGTTCTGTCTGGAGGTCCGGCAAGTGTATTAACTAAAGGTTCCCCCAAGCCTAATCGTGCACTATTTAACCTTGGAGTGCCGGTGCTTGGAATTTGTTATGGTTTGCAGTTGATGGGTAAATTATTAGGGGGTGAAGTACAAAAAAGTCAGCTCAGAGAATATGGAAGAAGTAATCTTCGGGTTGTGAGGAAAGGCTCGTTATTCAAGAATATCTCATCTTCTTTAACAGTGTGGAATTCACATGGGGATTGTTTAACTGCATTACCCTCGGGTTTTCGAGCTCTAGCAGAAACGGAAAATTCTAGTTTTGCGGCAATTGAAGATCCAAAAAGAAAATTTTATGGACTTCAATTTCATCCTGAAGTGGAGCATTCCGAGAGTGGAATTGGAATAATAAGAAACTTTCTTTTCGGAGTTTGTAAATGCAAAGGGGATTGGGACATGGGAGACTTCATTGAATCGTCGATCCATTCAATTCGTGAAAAAGTCGGGCAAAAGAGAGTGATTCTAGGATTGAGTGGAGGAGTAGATTCATCGGTTGCAGCGGCCTTGATCCACAAAGCAATTGGGAAACAACTAACCTGTATATTTGTTGATAATGGTCTATTACGACTGAATGAACGGGAAGAAGTGATAAAATTATTTCGCAATCATATTCCTGGAAAGTTAAAGGTTGCCGCTGCCGCTGCACGATTTCTCAAAAGGTTGCGAGGGGTTTCAAATCCGGAAACAAAAAGAAAAATTATTGGCAGAACTTTTATTGAGGTTTTTGACCTCGAGGTTACTAAACTGGGGGATGTTGATTTTCTGGCTCAGGGGACTCTTTACCCCGATGTAATTGAAAGTGTACCCATTGGAGGAAACCCGGCTGCTCTGATCAAAAGTCATCACAATGTCGGGGGATTGCCAAAGAAAATGAAACTCAGTTTATTGGAACCACTTCGAGAACTTTTTAAAGATGAAGTTAGAAAATTGGGGAAATCGTTAGGGCTACCGGATAGTGTATTGATGCGGCATCCCTTTCCGGGTCCCGGGTTAGGGGTTCGAGTAATCGGCGAAATTAATCAACAACGATTGAAAGTCCTTCGAGAAGCTGACGCCATCTTTATTAACGAGCTTCATAAATCAGGCTGGTATGGAAAATTGTGGCAGGCTTTTTGTGTATTTCTCCCGGTTAGAAGTGTTGGAGTCATGGGGGATGAAAGAACCTATGAAAATGTTATATCATTACGAGCAGTCACAAGTAGCGATGCAATGACTGCAGATTGGGCTAAATTACCAGATAGTCTTTTACGAAAAGTCTCCAATCGAATAATCAACGAAGTAAAAGGGGCTAATCGAGTGGTTTATGACATTAGCTCTAAGCCTCCCAGCACAATCGAGTGGGAGTAAGAGTAGAGGTATTTTGAAACTTAATGAATCTTGAATACCAAACTTTCGACTCCAACTTGTTGGAGAATTTGTCGAAATTTTCATCATCCGTTGCATTGGACGTTCAAGTATCTGAAACGGTAAAAGAAATTCTTTATGAAATCAAATTGCGTGGGGAGGATGCATTGCTTGAAAGAACTAAGTTATACGATGGAGCTGAATTGACTAGGTCTGAATTAGCGGTCAAGCAGTCTGAATTAACTGAAGCATTGGACTCACTCAAGGAAAACCAAAGGGAAGCCCTGAAAGAAGCGATGGAAAACATCTCAGTCTTTCATCAAAAGAGTTTCCCTGACGACTGGAGAGACAATAACTTACATGGAGCAATGGTTGGGGAGACCTACTACCCGATTAAGAGAGTGGGCATTTATGTTCCTGGTGGTAATGTGCCTCTGGTTTCTACGGTTTTAATGACTGCGACATTAGCAAGAGTCGCAAAAGTTCCAGAGGTGGTGGTGGTCACTCCTCCCAATACAGGTGGAGAGATCGCCCCTGAGCTGTTAGGAGCCCTACATTTGTTGAATATATCAGAAGTTTACAAAGCCGGTGGTGCTCAAGCGATTGGTGCCTTAGCCTATGGAACGGATTCAATTAAACCAGTTGATAAAATTTTCGGGCCAGGGAACTCTTATGTAAACGAAGCAAAGAGGCAGGTTTACGGAACTGTCGGAGTCGACCTTTTGCCCGGTCCAAGTGAAGTAATGGTAATTGCCGATGAGTCGGCAAAGGCAGGTTTTGCCGCCGCCGCCTTATTGGCTCAAGCAGAACATGGATCGGGCAAGGAGAAGATTTATTTTCTTTTTACCAAACAATCATTTTTTGAAGAGGTGGTTCGGGAAATAGAAATACAACTTGAAACATTATCCCGTCGAACAGCCATTGAAGAAGTCTTAGAAATTGGTTTCAAGGCGGTGTGGATTCCAGAGTTAGAAAAAGTTGCAGAAGTGGCTGATTTTGTAGCGCCTGAACACCTCGAATTACAAGTTGCAGAGGAAAAGCTAGACTACCTGACTGAAAATATCACAACTGCAGGGGCAATTTTATTAGGCCATGCCAGTGCAACTGCATTGGGAGATTTTGTGGCTGGTCCCAGTCATGTACTTCCAACTGGGCGATCTTCCCGATTTTCTTCCGGTTTGAGGCTGCAGGATTTTTTACGACGCACGAGTTTAATTAAGTATGATAAAGAATCCGTGAAAGCAGCTAGTGCGAGTGCCAGTTGCTTTGCAGAAATGGAGAGGTTGGATGGACACGGCCGTTCGGTTGAATTGAGAGTGGATTCCTGAGAATAATTAGTTCATGAACTCTCCTCAAAAGTATTTAGCTTCAAACTTACAATCTCACCATCCTTACAAACCAGGGATTCAGCCAAAGTTTTCCGCTCAGGTCCTCAAACTCAATACTAACGAGAACCCCTACCCTCCCAGTAAATTCGTAAGCGGAGCGATTTTAGAAGAAGTTCAAAACTTAAGACTTTATCCCAATCCTGCTTCAGAAGATTTGCGTAGATGTATTGCAGATCTTCATGGATTTTCTGAGCAACAAGTGATTATTGGAAATGGATCGGATGACATACTTAATCTTTGTATGCGCAGTTTTTCGGACCAAAAATTAAAGGCTGGAATGCTTGATCCAAGCTATTCTCTTTATGAAGTACTGTCTTCTATTCAAGGATCTGAAATTGAAAGGATCGTTTTCAAAAGCGATGATTTTGAACTTCCGGTCGCTCCAATCATTGACTGTGGAGCAAATATCTTTTTTTTGACAAATCCTCATGCGCCAAGTGGAAGAGAGTATGCCAGAGAGGATATAAAGACCATTCTCGAAAACTTTAATGGACTTGTAGTGATCGACGAAGCTTATGTTGATTTTGCCCAGCAAAACTCTCTGGCCCTTTTAGGAAAGTTCGAAAATTTAATTATAAGCAGAACACTTTCAAAGTCCTATTCATTGGCCGGACTACGAGTCGGATACGCACTTTCCTCGGCCGGGATCATTTCAATTTTGGACCAAGCAAGGGAAGTATACAATGTCGACCGACTTGCACAGGCGGGTGCAATTGCTGCCATAAAAGACCAAGAATATTTTACTTTTACTAAAAGTGAAATTCTCAAGCAACGGGACTTATTACTGGCAAACTTTAATGAATGGGGATGGAAGACAATACCAAGTGGAGCAAATTTTTTGTTCACACAACCTTTGAACCGAGATTCTCAAAGCGATCCAAAAGTAGCCCGGGATCTCTACGAGTTTTTATCCAAAAATGAAATACTCGTGAGGTATTTTCCGCTCAATTCATTAACTTCCTCCTATTTGAGAATCAGTATTGGCAAGCCAACAGAGATGAGTATTCTTGTGGAGAAGATTAAACAATGGCAAGTCCAAGAAAAGCAGAAATAAAACGGGAGACTAGTGAGACTACGATAAAGATCTTACTTGATTTGGATGGTGATGGCCAAGGGTCAATATCTACAGGAATTCCATTCATGGATCACATGCTTGATTTATTTTCCAGGCATGGATTTTTTGATCTTTCAATCGAGGCAAGAGGAGACATTGAAATTGATTATCATCACTTGGTTGAAGACCTTGGAATTTCTTTGGGTCAAGCCTTTCAAGTAGCATTAGGAGACAAATCGGGAATTCGCAGGTATGGATTTTTTGTCCTTCCCATGGATGAAACCTTAGTCTCAGTTGCTACGGATTTGAGCAATCGCTCCTACTTTGTTTGGCAGATTGATCCATCCATTGGTCTGGTGAGAGACTTTAATGTTCAATTATTCAAAGAGTTTTTTCAAGCCTTTGCCAATGAAGTGGCTTGTAATTTGCATATCCGCCTGGAGCATGGAGAGGAACCTCATCATGTTGCAGAGGCTATCTTCAAAGGATTTGCAAAAGCATTGGATATGGCCACTAGGGTGGAATCTCGCTTGGATGGAAAAATTCCTTCCACCAAAGGTACTCTTTCAACTTAGGGTTTCCTTTTCCTCCGTAAGACATGACTCAAAAGATTGGAGTGATTGATTACGGAACTGGAAATCTTCGTAGTGTGGTGAAAGCATTTGAGCACTTAGGTGCCGCAGTTACTATCTTAAGGAATCCAGATTTAATTGAAGAAGCGAACGCATTGGTTTTCCCCGGCCAAGGAACTTTCGATCAATGTGTAGGTGCGTTGAATCAATCTGGATTTGATCAAGCGATTAAAGAATGGATCACTCAAGGACGGCCCTATTTTGGAATTTGCTTGGGGTTACAAGTACTCTTTGAAAGGTCTGAAGAAGGATCTTTGCCCGGTCTTGGGATCTTTGGTGGAGAGGTGAAAAAATTTGATCTCGGAGAAGGTTACAAAATTCCGCACATGGGCTGGAATTCAGTTCGATGGAATTTGCCGGAGGATAATCCGATGCTCAAAAACCTTTGGGATGGTGA
>CEOK01070610.1_pt1 | contig 10790 bp, 10 predicted proteins | sample 427001 | NCBI WGS metagenome assembly CEOK01 (sample SAMEA2591108, study PRJEB7988) | marine metagenome | isolation source: saline water (ENVO:00002010), including | reverse complement strand
GTTTGCGATGGGTTTTTTTATAAAAATCAAGAAGTTGCTATTGTAGGTGGTGGCGATACAGCCGCTGAAGAAGCCACTTACCTGGCAAACATCTGTTCTAAAGTGACAATGATTGTAAGAAGGAATATAATGAGGGCATCCAAAGCTATGCAACATAGAGTCAATAAAACAAAAAATATCGAGATACTATACGAATCCGAAATTGTTGAAGTACTAGGTGATAAAGTGGTGGAAGCTATTGAGGTTGTTAACAATAAAACACAAATAAAAAGTAAGCTTTCTGTTTCTGGACTTTTCATAGCAATAGGACATAAGCCTAATACTGAAATTTTCTATGATCAAATTGAAATGGATGATTTAGGATACATATTAACAAAAGGTAAATCAACAAAGACAAACAAACCTGGAGTATTTGCCTCTGGTGATGTCCAAGATAAAGACTATAGACAAGCTGTTACCGCTGCAGGAACAGGATGCATGGCTGCTCTTGACGCAGAGAGATACATAGGGGCTCTTTAACTACTTTTTTTTAACTTTGACAATACTATAGATTCAAGCCGAGAAATTTTAAAAATAGCTTGTGTCCCATCATTCATGTTTTTTAAAACAAATTCTTCATTTGTAAGTTCTTCCTCACCTAATAAAACAACATATTCGATTTTTTTACTATTCGCATACGATAATTGTTTTTTTAATTTAGAGTCATCTGGATAAAACTCCGACTTAACACCTTTAGCTCTTAATTTTTTTAAAATTGAATTGCAAATCAAAGCAGTCTTAGGTCCAAAATTAGCAATCAAAACCTGCATTCGATTACTTAAATCTTTTGGAAATAGTTTAAATTTCTGCATGACCATAAAAACCCTTTCGAATCCGAGAGAAATTCCAACACCACTAAGATTTTTTCTACCAAAATTTGATGTCAAATTATCATATCTGCCTCCACCTCCTATAGAACCTATTTCGGGAAAATTTGGGAGAGTTAATTCAAATATTGTACCCGTATAATAGCTTAAGCCCCTTGCAAGTGACAAATCAAACTTTAAATCTATTGATTGAAAACCTCCACTGTTTTCGATGTTATCGATAATAAAATTCTGTTCATTTATTCCCTCTAAATTTATATTGGAGTCTTTAAATATCTTCCTAATTTTTTCTAATTTAAACTTATTTGTTCCATCCAATAACATAAATTCCTTTATTATTTGAACTTTATCTTTAGAAAAATTTTGCTTTATCAACTCCTTTGTTACACCCTCAATTTTTATTTTGTCTAATTTGTCAAGAATTATTGTAAAATCATTGAATCTATTTTCAAAGCCAAGAAGTTTTGAAAAACCATATAATATTTTTCTATTGTTTATTCTGAGTGAAACTCCCTTCAATCCTAAGTCCTTGACAATTTTATCAAAAAGCATGCAAAGTTCAATTTCTTGCCATAGAGAATTACTTCCAATTATATCGGCATCACATTGGAGAAACTCTTGAAATCTTCCGAATTGTGGTCTGTCAGCTCTCCAGACTTTTTGAACTTGGTATCTTTTAAAAGGGAAAGTTATTTCATTCTGGTGCTGAACAACATACCTGGAAAATGGAACTGTTAAATCGTATCGAAGTGCTTTTTCAGATATGGAATCAGCAAACTTAGAATAATTTTGTTTAGTAAATGAATCTAAATCTGCTTTTGAAAGTTTTTCACCATTTGATAGTATTTTGAAAATTAATTGTTCTCCATCATTTCCATATTTACCTCCTATGACCTCTAGTTTTTCAAAAGAAGGAGTTTCAATAGGTTCAAATCCAAATAATTCAAAGTTTAATTTAATTTTTTCTTTTAAAAAATTTCTCAAACAAACCTCTGAAGGAGTAAAATCTCTAGTACCTTTTGGAATAGATGGTTTCATATTTAAATCACATACAAATATGCAAATTTTAGCATGCTTTTAAGAAATTAAATGGAATAATTGTATGTAAAAATAAAGTTATTGAATTACTTGCTTGACTTTTTTTTCGCATCGGCTGTAATTTCAAAAGGGTATTTAATAACAACATCCCTATGCAGTCTTAATGTTGCCTCGTAGGAGCCCAATCTTCTAATATTTCTTCCTGGAATTATAATATATTTTTTATCTAAATCCTTTCCCTCTTTAGATAAGGCATCTGATAAATTTTTGGAATTTATTGAACCAAAAATCTTATCGCCTTCACCTACTTTTGCTGGTATTTTTAAGTCAATTTTTGAAAGAGCATTGGCTAATTTTTGAGCTTCTTTAATTAGTTTTTCATTTTTTTTTGATTGTTGTTTCAAATTTTCTGAAAGAATTTTTTTGGCAGAATCTGTAGCTAAAACAGCTTTACCTGTAGGTATTAAAAAGTTCCTTCCAAAGCCGTTTTTAACAACAACAATCTCATCTTTAAAACCTAAATTATCTATATCCTCTTTTAATATTAATTCCATATAAATTATTTAAACATATCTACAACGTAAGGCATAATTGCTATATGTCTGGCTCTTTTGATAGCCTTAGAAACCTTTCTTTGATACTTTAAAGAAGTTCCTGTCAGGCGTCTCGGTAACAATTTACCTTGCTCGTTAACGAAATTAATCAGAAAGTCTGAATCTTTGTAATCAATATATTTTATACCTGACCGTTTAAATCTACAATATTTTTTTTTGGTGGTTGTGGAGATATTTAGAGGAGTCAAATACCTTATCTCACCTTCCTTACGGCCTTTATTTTGTTCTTCAATTGTTGACATTTTCTAGGACTTTATTTTAGACTTTAACTTTTTTACTCTTTTTTTTGCCCACTCAACGGCAAATTTATCAAGTTTCACAGTAAGATAACGCATAACCCTCTCATCTCTCCTAAATTCAACTTCAAGAGACTCTATTGCACTTGGATCTACAGTAAATTCAAATAAATGATAAAAACCACTTTTTTTGTTTTGAATAGGGTAAGCAAGTTTTTTAAGTCCCCAGTTTTCCTTGTTGATAAACTTTGCATCTTTATCATTTAGAAATGACTCGAACTTTTTTACTGCTTCCTTTATCTGATCTTCAGATAAAACGGGATTTAAAATGAAAACAGCTTCATAATGATTCATATATAAACTTTTGGTCTGCAAAAATAAGTTAAATTCAATGATTAGACAAAATAATATCTCTTTTATGCTAAATAAAAATTAATTTGGATCAATATCCACGTTAAGTTTAACAACTCTAAATTTTGCGATGGATTCAAAGGATTCAATTGACTTCATTAGATGCCTTTTTATTTTATTTCTGACATTTGTATTTGGATATTTGATTAAAACTTCTTTTATGAATTCATTTTTTATTCTTGATACATGTGGGTCAAATGGACCATAAATTGGATAAATTAAGCCATTACTTATAGATTGAAAAAGCCAATTACTAGCTCTTTTGAGTGTTTCCAAATCTCTAGACTTAATTATAATTTTTATTAGTCGGTAGTATGGAGGATAGTTAAATTCTTTTCTTTCAGTAATTTCTTGTTCATAAAAACCATCATGATTTTGTTTTTTTATAAACTCAAAGATTTTATTACCAGATGAAAATGTCTGAATTATAACTGACCCCTTTATTGACGATCTACCTGCTCTTCCAGATACTTGTGTTAAAATCTGAAAAGCTTTCTCATTTGCTCTAAAATTTGGAAAAAATAATATATTATCCGCATTTATAACTCCAACTAATCCTATATTTTTAAAATCCAAACCTTTGGTTACCATTTGGGTTCCTATTAAAATATCAATTTGATGATTTTCGAATTTTTCTAAAATTTTATCCACCGAATATTTTCCTCGTGTTGTATCCCAATCCATTCTATCTACTTTAGCATTAGGGAAAAATGATTTAATTTGTTCCTCAATTTGTTGAGTACCATAACCTTTCATATCAATTTTTACGCTACTACATTTTAAACATTTTTTTTGGTTTTTTTCACTGAATCCACAATAATGACATTTTAAGGAGTTACTATATTGATGAAAAGTTAAAGAAACGTCACAGTTACGACATTTAGGAATATATCCGCAAGTCTCGCACTCAATGATCGGTGCATATCCCCTTCTATTTTGAAATAACAGAATTTGTTGATCTAAAGCTAGTTTATTTTCTATCGCATCATAAAGTTCTGGAGTCAATAAACCTTTCATTTTATTAGCCTTATAGTAAATTTTCATATCTATGCACTTTATTTCTGGCGGAGCTGATGTTCCATATTTGTTTGTAAGTTTTACGTAGCCATATTTTTTATTTAAGGCATTGAATTTAGATTCTAATGATGGTGTAGCAGAACCTAAAATCAATTTTGCATTATGTATTTTGGATAGTTTGATTGCAGAATCCCTTGCATTATATCTTGGTGCAGGGTTCTCCTGTTTAAATGAAGAATCATGTTCCTCGTCTACAATTACTAACTTTAGATTTTTAAAAGGTAAAAATATAGAAGACCTAGCACCAACAATAATCCTAGCCTTCTCATTATTTTTGATAACATTGTTCCACACCTCAAATCTTTCCTGATTAGAAAATTTTGAATGATAAACAGATAAATATTTACCAAAAACTTTTTTTAACCTACTGACCATTTGAATAGTCAAGGATATTTCTGGCATTATGAACAAAATTTGACATCCTATTGCTAAATATCTATTTATCAAATGAAAATATATTTCCGTTTTACCCGATGAGGTGACACCTTCAAATAAAACAATTGAATTCTTTTTCCAAATTCTCAAAATTTTATCTTTAGAAAGAAGTTGAGCCTTAGACAACTTTGATAACTCAAGAGTGACACCGGGGTTCAATTTAAATCTGTCTTCGTGAACTATTTTTTCTGATAAAATATTAAGATTTATCATTTTTTTTAATACCGAACCATTCAGTTTGCATTTATTTTTCAATAAACTATATTCTATCCATTCATTGTCAGAATTATTTTTTAAAATAAATTCAATTATTTTTCTTTTCCTTGGAGAATTTCTAAACTCCTCTTTCAGGCAATTTATATTTTTTGATTTTTTATACTTGCCATCTAGTTTTATATATTTTGTAAGTTTTGGCTTATATTTTTCTTTTATTGATTCAATTGAACTTATGTAGCCCTTTTCAATCAGTTTGTTTATTATCGGGAAAATATTTTTTTTATTCAATATTAACCTCACTTCATCAATTTTTATTTTTTTTATATCAAGTGCGTCTAGAATTAAAATCTCTTCATCAGATATGTTTTTATAATCAACCTTTTTTTGTTGCTTTTTTTCTAAAAGAGTCTGACTAGTAAGCAAAAAGCTACTAGGCATAGAAGCTTTTAAAATATTACCCATTGAACATTGATAGTAATTACTCATCCATTCCCAAAACAAAATTTGATTTTTATCTACAACTGGTAGATCGTCTTGAAATGCAAATATTTCTTTTGGCTCATATTCACTTGGAATGTTTGTATGTTTATTAATAACAATGGCAGTAAATACTTTCTTTCCACCAAAAGGAACTAAAACTCTAAATCCATTTTTAATAAACTTAAATTCCTTTTCACTAATTCTATATGTGTAAAAGTTCTTTAATGGAAACGGAAGAAGAACGTCAATGTAGAATGACATTATTCAGTTTTATTTTCTTCATTTAAACTTCTAATAGTCGCATTCAATTCAAATCCTAAAAGTAAAATTATTGAATTAATCCAACTAAAAAGCATGAAAATCAACAACGCACCAATAGAACCATATAATTGATTATAGTTTGAAAAGTTATCAATGTAAATTCCAAACAAATAAGTGCTAAAGAAAAATAATAATGTGGTCATTAAAGCCCCTGGTGAAAAAAAACCAGTGAATTTTCCCTGAATAGTTCCAAAATAATAAAGTACAGTGATTGATATATATGCTAGTAGGACAAAAATTAAATTTTGTAAAAAAATCGCAAAATCAATTGATTCAGGTAAAAGCCTTTGGAATAATAGCTCAAATGAAACAAAGGAGACAACTGAGACCAAAAGCAAAAAGGCCAGAATTACACTTACTCCGAGAGAATAAAAATATTGCTTGAAAATATTTCTAAATTCTTTAACATGATATGAAACCTCAAAACTAGTAAAAATTGAATTCACTCCATTTGCAGTTAAAATAACAGATAGTAAAAAAACCGAGGATAATAATCCAGCTCTTGGCTTTGACTTAATGTCGTCAAATATTTTTTCAAAAAAAGTATGGGTGTCTTGTGGCAAGATAGTTTCTATAAAATTAAATAGAATAGCATCAAAATTCTCAATGCTAAAAAATTTTGGAATAAAAGGAATTAAATTCAAAACAAATAAAATAAATGGAAAAAGTGCCATAAAGAAACTAAAGGAAACAGAACCTGCTCTAGATGTTAATGTGCCTCTAGTTAAACCAAGAAAATATAATTCCAGGAGGTCTAAAAAGGAAAAACCATTTAATCCAGGGATTTTTATGTAGGATAGAGATTTTTTTATTTTTTCTTTTAGTTTTTCTATCATTTACTTTTTTTCAAAATTAATGTATTTAAAATAAAATATTTTTTTTGACTTTGTAATTTTACAATATGAAGATTGAATTAATATGTATAGAAAAAACGAAAAAAATTGAATATAAAAATATAATCCAAGATTATTTAAAACGAATCAATAAAAAAATAACAATTACAGTTAAAGAAATAACATTTATTAATCCTCAAAACCAAAAAAAGGAAAATATTTCAATCAAGCAAACTAAGCTAATTCAGAGACATTTAGATGATTTCGATCATGTTATTCTTCTTGATGAAAATGGTAAAAGTTTTTCATCTTTAGATTTTTCTAGATGGATAAATTCTAAAATTGCTTCGAGTAATGTAAAATGTTTAAAATTCATAATTGGTGGTCCTTACGGTTTCAATATAATAAAAGAGAATTTAAAAATTAATGAAAAAATTAGCTTATCAAAAATGACCTTTTCTCATCAAATGGTAAGAATTTTTATTTTAGAACAGATCTATAGGAGTTTAAAAATTATACACAATGAACCTTACCACAATGAATAATGAACTTAGATTAGTCTTTGCTACTCAAAATAATGGAAAATATGATGAGGTAAATAAAATGATGCCTTCAAATGTCAGTTTGCTAAGCTTAAATGATCTAAATTTTAAGGAACATATAATGGAAACTGGAAAAACTTTAAAACAAAATGCAAAAATTAAATCCGATTTTATTTTTGAAAATTTTAGAATTAATTGTTTTGCAGATGATACCGGCCTAGAAATAGATTCTCTTAATGGCATGCCAGGAGTTTACTCAGCAAGATTTGCAGGCGAAAATTGTAATTCGCAGGATAATATTGAAAAAGTATGGAAATTATTAACCATACATAAAAACACCAATGCAAGATTTAAATCTGTATTTTCATTAAATCTTAACGGAAAAACATTTTTTTTTGAAGGCAAAATTGACGGAAAAATTATATTTGAAAGAAAAGGACAAAATGGATTTGGCTATGACTCAATATTTATTCCAAAAGGTCATTCAAAAACTTTCGCGGAGCTAAATTTAGTTCAAAAAAACAAGATAAGTCACAGATCAGAAGCTCTTAAAAAACTAATTATGTTTTTAGATAAACAAAAATATCTGTAATTTACTTTAAAGATTAATTTTGGTTTTTAAAAGAAAATTTTTTCATTTATTTTTATTTGTATTATTCATTAATTTGGTTAGTGCTCAAGATCAAACATCCTTATTAAAAGGGAAAATAAAAAACGATAGTACCGATGAATATATGTCAAGTGTTCATGTACTCAATTTAAACACCGTAGAAGGTGTTATTAGCGATAGAAAAGGTGATTTTGAAATTGCAGTAAAAGCGAAAGACACACTTTATTTTTCTTATTTAGGGTTTAAACCATTAAAAGTTCCCGTAAGTAATGACATGATAAAACTTGGAATCCCAATTTTTAGACTTACCCAACTTTCATTTGCACTAGAAGAGGTGATAGTAAGACCATATTCATTAACTGGATATTTGGATATAGATGTTAAAAGAGTTCCCCTTAATCCTGCAGGGAGATTTACTATTCCTGGGCTTCCCCAATCAGGATACGAAGCAGGAAACAGAAATAAATCTTCAATCTCCAAAGCAATTGGATCATTATTTAACCCAGCTGATTTCTTATATAATCTTTTTGGGAAAAATCCTAAACAAATGAGAAAATTAAAAAAAATGAGGGAGGATAATGAAATTAAAAATTTACTTGCAACAAAATTTGACAGAGAAGTGCTAGTCCAACTTTTAGGTGTTAATAGGGTAAATCTTGAAGAAATTTTAAGGAATTGTAATTATTCTAATGCTTTTATTGGAGAAGCGAATGACTTACAAATTTTGGAAGCAATAAGTGGTTGCTATGAAGAATTTAAAATTCTTCAACTTTAAATTTATGGTAATATTTTAGATTAAATAAAATTAGATATTAAACTAATGATTTTATGATTATACTTTATCTTTGCACATAATGAAAAATGTACTAGTTAATTCATTAAATTCAATCTCACCAATTGATGGAAGATATCGAAATCAAATTGAAAAACTCTCAAGATATTTTTCAGAAAAAGCCTTGATTTACTATAGATTGGTTGTTGAGATTGAGTATTTTATATCCCTTGTTGAAATTCCTCTACCAGAACTTAAAACCTTCCCACTTGAGAAAATTAAATATTTAAAAAAGATTTATGAAAAGTTTACGGATGAAGACGCATTAGAAGTAAAAAAAATTGAAAAAAAAACTAATCATGATGTTAAAGCAATAGAATATTTTTTAAAAAATAAATTTGATTTAATTGGCGTATCAAAATTCAAAGAATTTATTCATTTTGGCCTTACCTCTCAAGATGTTAATAATACTAGTATACCTCTGTCAATCAAAAATGCAATTAAAGAAGAATATTTACCAAACCTTAACAAAGTCTTGTCAAACCTAAACAAACTTTCAAGTGAATCAAAAACTATCTCTATGCTTGCTAGAACACACGGTCAGCCTGCTTCACCTACAAAATTGGGAAAAGAAATAATGGTTTTTATTGAAAGGTTAAAAAATCAAATACAAGTACTAAATTCAATCCCTAATGCTGCTAAGTTTGGGGGTGCAACAGGAAATTACAATGCTCATTTAGTAAGTTATCCAAAAATTAATTGGAAAAAATTTAGCTCAGCATTTTTAGAAACTAAATTTGGTCTTAGACATTCCTTTCCAACAACTCAAATTGAGCATTATGATTATTTTTCCTCTCAATGTGACTCATTAAGAAGGATTAATAATATTTTAATAGATATGTGCAGAGATATTTGGCTTTATATTTCTATGGATTATTTCAAGCAAAAAATAGTAGTAAATGAAGTAGGCTCTTCTGCAATGCCACATAAGATAAATCCAATAGATTTTGAAAATGCTGAAGGCAATCTTGGTGTTGCCAATTCGACATTTATTTACCTTTCACAAAAATTACCAATTTCAAGACTTCAAAGAGATTTAACTGACAGTACGACGCTCAGGAATGTTGGAGTCCCTTTTGCCCACACGATTATAGCATTCAAATCATTAAACAAAGGGTTGTCAAAGCTGTTAATTAACAGAGATAAAATATCAAAAGACTTAGAGGAAAACTGGTCAGTTGTAGCTGAAGGAATTCAAACTATCCTAAGAAGAGAGGGATATTTAGGAGCTTATGAAAAACTAAAAGATCTAACTCGAAAAAATAAAAAAATAAATCAAACTATAATTTATAAATTTATAGATTCACTTGACATCACTTCAAAGGTTAAAGATGATTTAAAGAAGATCACACCTTTTAATTATGTTGGAATTTAAATTTGGCACTTTTTTTGTTCAGTAGATATATATTATGAAAATAATTAATTTAATAAAATTTGAAATTTCAATTAAAGGTTTAATTTTTGTTTCCTTATTTTTTTTTCTTTCCATAAAATGCTCTAAAAATGATATTGACGACAATGAAATAAATGTTGTTTCCGATGTGGAACTAGAATCTAAAGATTCTTCCCCAGAAATAACTCTTTCAACTGAAATTAACGACTTTATTTGGAAAGGCTTAAATCAATATTATTATTGGCAATCGGATGTCTCTAATCTCGCAGATTCAAAGGCTACGATGGAAAGTGAATATATTGCGCTTCTGAATTCTCAGCAAGACAGCAATGAGTTTTTTGATGATCTCCTTCACCCGGATGACAGATTTAGTTGGATAGAGGAAGACTTTGATGTCTTGGAGAGTCAGCTTTCCGGAACAACCTCCTCCAATGGGATGAAATTTCAACTTTACGTAAGGGACGATGGAGAACGTATAATTGGTGCAGTAAGGTATGTTTTACCTGAATCAGATGCTTTTAAAAAAGGCATAGTGCGTGGTGATATTTTTAATAGTGTTAATGGCAGTGAATTGAACTTTAATAACTATATGTCCCTATTGTACGGAGAACAAACAAGTTACAGTATTGAACTTGTAGATTATGATCCTGAAAACGACTTAGTAACTTCAAGAGAAATAAGTGTAATACTAAATAAAGAGGAAAACTTTCAAGAAGTCCCAGTCCATAATACTTCTATAATTGAACATAATTCAAAAAAGATTGGGTATGTTATGTATAATAAATTTTTAGGAACTGTAGATAGTGATGGTGATGGTGAAATAGATAGAGATTTTAATCAAGAGTTAATTGATTTATTTACTTATTTAAAGAGTCAGAATTTAGAC
>CEOK01088862.1_pt1 | contig 10796 bp, 6 predicted proteins | sample 427001 | NCBI WGS metagenome assembly CEOK01 (sample SAMEA2591108, study PRJEB7988) | marine metagenome | isolation source: saline water (ENVO:00002010), including | reverse complement strand
GTCTGCACCAGCATTAACAAGAGACTTTGCCTTTTTAGCCCCATGTCCATCTTCAGGACTTTTTATTCACGGCTCCAATGACGAAATTGTCCCAAGCCTTGCTTTGTCAAGGGTACTTGAAAAAATTTCAATTCAAAAAGGTGCTGTTATAAAGGATATTATTATTAAAGGTGCAGACCATTTTTTTAACGATCACAATAATGAGATGATTGACGCAGTTGGAGAGTATCTTGATACAAGACTCGATAAAGATGGGAATTTTATAAGTAATAATGAATAAAACCACTAATGACAGTATCTAAATTTATAAAAGTCCTAGTTGAAAGAGGGTTTATTCATCAAGCCACAGATCTAAATGGTTTAGATAAATTATGTTATTCTCAGAGTATTGCGGCATATATTGGTTTTGATTGTACAGCTGATAGCTTACATGTAGGATCGCTAACTCAGATAATGATGCTAAGGCACCTTCAAAAAACTGGGCACAAACCTATTGTCTTAATGGGTGGCGGGACGACAAAAGTTGGAGATCCTTCAGGAAAAGACAGTGCAAGACCATTACTGACCATAAATGATATTAATCTTAATATGGAAAGTATTAAGTCTATTTTTGAGAAGTATTTGGTTTTTGGTAAGAATCCAAGTGACGCTGTAATGGTTGATAATTCTATTTGGCTCGATAAACTTGAACTTATTTCTTTTTTACGAGATTACGGAAAGCACTTCTCAATCAATAGATTACTAAGCATGGAATCTGTAAAACAAAGACTTGACAGAGAACAACCATTATCTTTTTTAGAATTCAATTATGCAATACTTCAAGCTTATGATTTTCTTGAATTAAATCGTAAATATAACTGTTTTCTACAAATGGGAGGATCTGATCAATGGGGGAATATTGTATCAGGAATTGATTTAACGAGAAGAATTCAAAGTAAAGAAGTATTTGGTTTAACTTCGCCTTTAATTACAACTGCATCTGGTTCAAAAATGGGCAAAACAGCAAATGGCGCTATTTGGCTTAATGAAGATAAATTAAGTACTTGGGATTTTTGGCAATTTTGGAGAAATACAGAAGATAAAGATGTTATTAGATTTTTAAAGTTATTTACTGAAGTTCCTATATCTCAAATCCAAGAAATTCAGAAATTAAAAGGAGCTCAAATTAATGATGCAAAAATTTTACTTGCAAATGAAGTAACAAAACTGTGCCATGGAACAGAAGCAGCAATTAAAGCTCATAATTCAGCAAAAGACACTTTTGAAAAAGGAAGGCTAGGTTTAGATCTTCCAAAGTTTAAGGTAGTATTATCTAATAATGATGGTATCTCGCTAATTGAAGCTTTGTGTAAAACAAAATTATGTAAGAGCAAAGGTGAGGCAAGAAGATTAATTAATGGCGGTGGTGCTAAAATAAACAATCAGTCTTTTAGAGATGAAGATCACATAATACAGAAAAGTGACTTTGATAAATCCGGTACATTAAAAATTTCTTCAGGAAAAAAAAATCATGCTGTTTTGTGTATTTAGCAAAACTAATTATTTCTTATCGCTTCTAAAAATATTAAAAATATCCCTAAGCAAACCTGGCGCAGAGGACAAAGGTCTAAAAGATATTGATGGTTGGGAAATATTTCCATCTAAACGAAATTCAGTTAAAACAATTCCAGCTTTATCTCCTCCAGTCAATAATTCACTCAATACAGGAACAGGCTCTAAAAGTTTATTTAATAATGTTGCGGGTGCCATCGTTCCATAGATCTGAAGGAAGTCATTCTTTTTATCTACCCATCCATCAAGAGTAATTGCCATGGCCTCGCCTATGGCTTCAATACTTCGAATATTAAGTTTATTATCAAAATTATCAATTTCTGCCACACCTTTAGCAAAGTAAATCCCTTGTTCTTCAAGTAAGTTTAGTAAGCCTGTTAAGCTCAAGGTTGAAATTAAGCGAACAAGAATAGGTGCATTAACCACATTAAATTTTGATACATCTATTAGAGCACTATAATTACCAGAATTTTGTTCGTCTAATTTTACCGAAATAACTATACTTCCACCTTCAACTAAATCTGTTATCTTTAAGCCTCTTAAAATCTTACCAGCATCATCACCAGAAATAATAAAAACATTTTTATCTTCACTGTTAATAGAAATTGGAATCTCATTAATTAAACCTGTACCCCTAAATACAATTTGTTTTTTTAATAACTTTGTAGAGATATTTGCATCATTAATTGCAATTTCCTGACCTAAATAGACAGTTCCTTTTAAGATAGATTTTAAGCCATTTTTGCTACCATAGTTTCCATTTATTTCTCCACTAGATACAATGCCTCCAGGTAATAAAAATTTTTCACTATTGATTTTAAATAATACATCTAATTCATTTGCATCTTGAATATTATCTGAAAAATAAGTGATATAATTATCAAAATTAATTTTTTCAGAATCTATTTCTAAGATTAGTCTTTTATTTTCATCTTTAACGATATGTAACCTACTAATTAAGCTGCCTGGTAGAGAGATATAATTAAAGTTAGCTTCCTTAAAAAAAGAATTTTTTAATTCTAACTTACCACTAAATGATGCATTACCAACCTCACCTTGGAAGTTAGAAATTTTGGCAAGCAAACCACTTTCAAAGATAAAATCGCCTTTAACTAATCCCTTAATCCCAAAATCTTTAGAAAAATTAAATTGAGGCAAGTTAATACGGGTATTATCTAAATCAATTACCACCTTAGATATGAAATTGCTAAAGTCTAAATCATTGATTTCAATCAATCCAGAAGCTGAACCTTCAATTTTTTGCCCAGTGACATTTGAAATATATTTAGCTAACTCTCTTGACTCAATTAAATTAATTCTTACTGAAGGATTTGTATTTTGCAGTTTATCAATCTTAAACTTAGCTTTTATATTGTTTAATTTGCCCTCACTTAAAAGTTTAAATGATTGATTGCTAGCAGAAATTTTGATCTTGCTTTCAGAAGCTCTCAAATTTAATGGAAGAGAAGAAAGAACTAATTCATTCCCATTTGCATTTACATTCCATAAAAACTCATCCCTTTTAATTGCTGGTTTAATTGGCCAAGTAAAATTGGTTTCAAAAAATACTTTTCCAACGCTATTAGTACCAATTTTATATTTAGAAATTAAGTTCAAATCCTTATGATTTAAAAACTTCAAAGCATCTTGCAGATCCGATTGACCTCTGAATTGAAGAGAAGCTTTTGCTTTTCTATTAAATATGGGTGAAATATTCAGCTTACCTTTACCAATAGCGAGTCTTGCTAGACTTGCTTCCTTAAAATCAATTATCATTTGATCACGATTAATGCTAATTCTTGCTTCAGGCAGTATTAATGCAGGAAGATTTTTATAGAATGAAATTTTAGAGTCCTTATGCAACCAATTAAGTTGTAAATTTTTGACTTTTGGGCTTTTGATAAAATCTATTATCAAACTTAGCTCACAATCTTTAGCAAAACCACCTTTAACCCTTGTATTTATCCAATTTTTTGTTTTCTGGCTAAAGTCATTTGGCCAGATTTGTATTAGCGAAGAATATAAAATTTTGTTAAAATTAAGATTAATTTCTGCCTCAGATAATAAATTTTCTTTATTTAAGAGAAGGATAATTTCTCCTATAATTGAAGTTCCATTATATAAATCTGAAGATAGGTTTGTTATTTTGATTTTGTTATTTTTATAATTCAAACTAAATTTAGCTTCTTCAAATGAAAATGCCTCAAGCATCCCATGTCTTTGAAAAGTTAAATTTTTAAATTTAGTTACAGTGTCTATGCTTGTGAGGTTATCAGATTTAATTTTTGCTCTAAAATTTGAACTAATTGTTGTGTCTAATTCACTAGAGTTTTCAGAACTTGAAGTGACTTTTAATTCTTTAAGCAACCCCTCGATATCAAAATCTTCAATAAAGTAACTCAAATTATCATTATTAATTAATATGTTACCTTTAAAATTAATGTCATTAAAAACGCCTTGCGATAACTCTAATTTATACTCTTTAGGTATTATATCTTGAGGTATAATATCAGCATTTAAGCTATTAAGGTTTGCGTCTAAATAAAGATCTGTTTCATTACCTCCTAAATTATTTGCCTTGAATGAACCATTAATTACAGATTGGTAACTATCTTCAAAAGTAAAATTTTCTGAGCTAACAAAGTTATTTTTGTAATCATAATTAAATTCAATTTTTCCTCTATAAAAATTTTTTAAAAAAAATATTTCCTCAATATTTTGTATTTGATTTTTTGATTTTTCAAAGTTTAGAAAACCAGTAATATTAACTGGGGTGTATGCTTCATCAAATGCAATCTTCATTTTACCGCCTAAGTAAACCTCAGTTTCTAAATTTGGAAGAAAATTAAATTCTTTTAAGTCTGCAAAATTTATTTTACTAAAGCCTAGATCGATATTTGTTTTATCATTAGATGTGTTATCGAATGATACTCTAATTTTTTCATGATTATTATTGAGATTAAAATCACCATCTAAAAAAATTCTATTTTCTAAATTTTGAAAAACTAAATTTATATTTTTTATTTCAATATCGTTATTAAGGTTTTCAAAATTTATTTTACCATTTGCGATTTTATATTCGGTTTCTTTGAATAGTTTGTTAAAATAATCGGTATTAATGTCACCACTTTTTTTACTGATTAAATTGATAAAAATTCGTGGAAGTCTTAAATTATTTAATGACGGAATAAATTTTTCACTATGATTGTCTTGATGGTAGCGAAAATTCAATCCATCAATAATTACTTTGTTTATATTAAAATTTCCTGACAAAATATTTGTCAAAGAAAAAAATAATTTAGACTCTTCAATTTCAAGCTTCTCTCCTTGATTAACTATACTAATATCATTAACTGAGATTCCAAAAGGAGATGCAAAGTCTTCAAAACTTAAATTAATTTTTTTAATACTAACTCTGGCTTCAGGAAATTCTTTACTTATCCTGCTTTCAATATCTTTTTGCACTCCTTCCAAGTTAAAAATTATTGAAGAGGCTTGCCAAAGAAAAAGGAATATAATAGTTGATGCAATTCCAATTGCTGATGCGAATACGTTAAAAATTGGGAAACTAATATTTTTCACAAAAAATCCAAATTTCCATACAAATAGACTTTTTAATCACAATGATTAAATAATATATTAGAATAATATTTTTTCTACTAATATATACTGGAGACTTGAATGTTTAAAGAAGGCGATAAAGTGCCAACTTTTTCAATTATAACAGATAAAAAAGAATTTATACTCAAAGAAATTAATACAAATAAAACTGTTGTATTTTTCTTTCCAAGAGCAAACACATCTGGCTGTACTAAAGAAGCTGTGGAATTTAGCCATTTAATTGAAGAGTTTAAAAAACTAAATACTCTGATTATCGGAATTTCGAAAGATGGTCCTGAAAAACAAAAAAAGTTTAGGGCGAAGCATGATTTGAAATGTGAATTAGGATCAGATATTGAAGGCAAAGTTTGTGAAATATTTTCAACATGGGTTGAAAAATCCATGTATGGGAAAAAATATATGGGTATACAAAGGAGCACTTTTTTAATTAGTGAAGAATGTAAAGTTCTAAAATCTTGGCCAAAGGTTAAAGTTCCAAATCATGCATTGGAGGTGCTTGAAGAATTAAAAAAATTATCATAAATATTTTTTTAAGCCTATTTTTTTTGAAAGAGCAGCTTCTATAAATTCATCTATGCCGCCATCAAGAACGTATTGTGTATTTCCTTTTTCAACGTCAGTTCTCAAATCTTTAACCATATGATATGGATGTAAGACATATGATCTAATTTGATTTCCCCAGCCGATTTCACTTTTTTCAGATGAAATTGACCCAGCTTCCTCTTCACGTTTTTGCAACTCTTTCTCATAAAGTCTTGCTTTGAGCATATTCAAGGCGGCTGCTTTATTTCTGTGTTGACTTCTATTATTTTGACATTGTACTACAATCCCTGATGGCAAATGTGTAATTCTCACTGCGCTGTCTGTAGTGTTGACATGCTGCCCACCTGCACCGCTACTCCTGTAAGTATCAATCCTTAATTCTTTATCTTCAACCAAAATATCAATTTTATCATCTACTACAGGATAAACCCATACAGAAGCAAATGAAGTATGCCGCCTAGAGGCACTGTCAAATGGAGAAATTCTTACCAATCTGTGTATTCCAGACTCTGTCTTTGCCCAACCATATGCATTGTTTCCATTTAACCTCATTGTAATGGATTTAATTCCTGCCTCTTCTCCGCTCGTTTCTTCAAGAATTTCTCTTTCAAATTGCTTATTTTCAGCCCACCTTTGATACATTCTTGATAACATATTTGCCCAATCTTGAGCCTCAGTTCCCCCAGCCCCTGGATGGATTTCTAAATAACAGTCATTAGCATCGGCTTCACCTGAAAAAAGAGTCTCAAATTGTTTTTTTTGGCAAATTCCTAATAATGCAAATACTGTTTTTTCAGCTTCTTTAATAATTTCTTGATCATCTTCATCATTGCCAATTTTGAGGAGTTCTTGTGCATCATCTATTTCTGTTTCCAGGGTGTTTATTGATATAATTTGTTTCTCTATTAGATTTTTTTCCTTAAATAATTTTTCTGCTTTTATCCTATCGTCCCAAATATCTGGAGCCTGACTTGCAATTTCTAGATTTTCTAATTTCTTTTTAGAATCCTCAAAATTTGCATGTTCTTTTAAAAGTGAGATAATATACTTGATCTCTGAAATATTATTTTCTATTTCTAACTTCATTAACTAGCTCTGATTTAATATATGCCTAATTCAAGGTTTCCGGAATTATTAATTAAACTTTTGTCATCATTCCTAGAAATGTATTTTTGAGGTAATTGCCCTCGCTTAAATGCTTCTTGAATAACGCCTTGTGTTATTTGATTAGCTCTGGTGCCATCTTTTACATTTACTGGAATCATTCGTATACCATCTGGTCTTCTGAAAGGAATATCCGGCTTATCTTTTGAAAAATTACTAAAAAATTCTTCAAATATTGGTACAGCAGCACTGGAGCCAGTTTCTTTTTTTCCAAGTGGCCTAGGCACGTCATAACCCACATAAACTCCTACAACAATATCTGGAGAAAAACCAATAAACCAAGCATTTGTATTATCATTAGTTGTTCCAGTTTTTCCAGCTAAATTTAGATTTAATTTTTTTAATTTTATGCCAGTTCCTCTGTCAATTACCCCTTTTAGTATTGATATCATTTGATACGCACTTGCTTTATCAGTAACAGTTTTTCTATTATCCAAAATTTTTGGTGGTAATTGATTTTTCCATCCAATACTTGGCTGACATTCAAGACAATTTCTTTTATCAAATATATAAATATTATTACCTCTTCTATCTTGAATCCTATCAATAAGTGTAGGCTGAATCTCTTTGCCACCATTTAAAATCATTGCGTAAGCATTTACTAGTTTTAGTAAAGTTGTTTCACCTGCTCCAAGTGACATCGAAAGTAATTTTGGCATTTCTTCATAAATTTTAAATCTTTGCGAAATTTCTTGTATTGTTTCCATTCCTAATTCAAGTGCAAGTCTAGCTGTCATTAAGTTTCTAGATTTCTCAATACCAGTTCTTAATGTAGTAGGGCCATAAAATTTATTTGAATAATTAGATGGTTTCCATTTAGGAAGCCCAGGACCTTGATCAATAACAATTGGAGCATCTCTTATAAGAGTTGTCGGTAAGTAATTCTTTTCTAATGCTGATAAATATATAAATGGCTTAAAAGCAGAACCAGGCTGACGAAAGGCTTGAGTTGCTCGATTAAACTCACTATCATCATATGAATATCCTCCCGACATAGCAAGAATTCTTCCAGTATGTGGATCTAAAACAACTATTGCTCCTGATACCTCAGGTTTTTGTGAAAGCATCCAACTATTAATTCTTGTGTCCATATCCTCATTATTAGGCTTTTTTATTGGTATTAAATCGCCTTTTTTTAAAAGTTTTGTGAGATCATTTGGTGCTTTTCCTAAATTACCATCAATTACTTTTCTTGCCCACATAGCGTTTTGAAGAGGTATATAACCTTTTTGCCCTGTGTGCGTTGTAATTTTAGCTCTCTTTTGGGAAACTTCATTCACTACAGCAACTAAGTAATTGTTGGGCATTAAGTCTTTTGCCCTTATGAGTGCATCATCAATATTTTCATCACCTTTAACTTTAGATAATGGCCCTCTCCAACCCTGCCTTCGATCTAAATCCTCAAGTCCTTTTTTCAAGCTTAAATCAGCTAATGTTTGAATTTCTTGATCAATTGTTGACTGTATTGAGAGTCCACCGGCATATAGTTTTTCTTGACCGTAATTTTGAACTAATTCTCTTCTAATTTCTTCTACAGGATAAGGAGCATATGCACCGTCAAAACCTGATGATGCGTAAACACTTAGTTCCTCATTTTTTGTCTTTTTAAATTCATTTTCAGTTATGAACCCATTTTCAAACATTTGGAACAATACCCAATTTCTTCTGGTAATAGCTTGTTTTCTTTTTCTTATTGGGTGATAATTATTAGGACCTTTTGGTAAAGCAGCTAAATAGGCTGCTTCTGCTAATGTAATTTTTGAAAGAGGCTTGTTAAAATAGTTCAATGCTGCAGCCGCTACACCGTAGCTATTAAATCCAAGGTAAATTTCATTTAAATATAATTCAAAAATATGATCTTTTGAAAATGTTCTTTCTATTCTCAGCGCAAGAATTGCCTCTTTAATTTTTCTTTCAATACTGTAATCCGCCGACAATAAAAAGTTTTTGGCAACTTGTTGTGTTATAGTTGAAGCACCAATGGCTCTTCTGCCAGAGTTGAAGTTTTTAATATTTGTAACTGTTGCTCTTAAAATAGCTTTAAAATCTAAGCCTAAATGATTAAAAAAATCTTTATCCTCAGATGATAAAAAAGCTTCTTTAATAATAGAAGGTATAGATTGGATAGGAACAAATATTCTTTTCTCAGTTGCAAACTCAGCTAATAGAGCGCCATCAGAAGCATAAACACGACTTACTACTGGAGGCTCATATTTTGACAACTGTAAAAAATCAGGTAAATTTTGACCATAGGACCAAAAAACCCAAGCAACAGAAAAAATTGTTATTAACCCTCCAAAAAATACTATTCCTATTAAGAGACTTAAAAAATTAAAAAAGTATTTCATAATGAACTATTATTGTGCAAAAATGTTAATTGTGGGGCAATGTATATTATTTCATGTATACATCTTTATATTTTGTGACTGCAACGGCAATTTTTTCCATTAGGTTTGATATAAACTCTCGGTCATTTAAATTTTTTTCGTCTTCTTTATTTGATATAAATCCCATCTCTATAAGAACTGATGGTATTACAGGTGATTTAAGAACAGCAAAGTTTTTTTCATGCCATCCACGAGAGTTACTTGGTAAACTAGAGAGCTCGTCTAATATTAAATTTTTAAGTTTAATAGAGTAATTTCTCTTTCTTCTTTGATACATTTTGTAAAGTATGTTTTGAGTTTCTATAATTTCCTCATCTAAAATTACATTTCCCAGAACATTTTGATTTTTATTATTTTTTTGAAAGTTGGCATTTTCTAGATCTGGATCTTTGTTTAAGCTAAAAATTGAATAACCCCTTACTGATTTAGACTCAGAAGCATCTGAGTGAAGAGAGATGAAAATGTCTGCTTTTAGTTGGTTGGCTGTTTTATACCTATCATGTAAATTAATATAAATGTCGTCTGACCTAGTAAGGTAAGCCTTTGTTCCAGAAACATTATTGAGTTTTGATTGCAAAATTTTAGATGCAATTAAATTTATATCTTTCTCTAAAGTCTTGGAGTAGCCTATAGCTCCAGGGTCCTTTCCGCCATGGCCTGGATCTATGACAACTAAAAAGTTCTTAGTTCCTTCTTTATCAAAATTTAAATTATTATCTTCGCTAATTATATTTTGTTGAGTTATTTTAGAGTTATTTTTATTTTGGCCTATAAATAATTCTAACTCTTTATCTTCACTTATTGGCTTTTCCCCCAATACAGATTCAAATTCCTCTTTAGAAAAGCTTTCAAATGATTTTTTTGTAACTATAAAATCTGTTTCACTGCTAAAGTAAAAATCAATAACCAGTCTTTTGTTACCATTTGGGCTTGAAAGCCAATAAACTTTATCCAAACTAAATGGTTTTTCAATGTTTAAGGTTAAATTAGTTTTTCCAATTTCATCATTTTTAAATGAATATATTATCGGGATATTAGGATAAAAATTACCTTTTCTTGGAATATTACTTGCTCTCCAAAGAGACTCTGGAATTTGAATTATTGCCCGATATGGTAAGGTTTTTAATTCTATCTTGGTATCAACTTTCATTGATGTTTCTAAAACAACTCTATAAAAATTTTGATGTTTTCCAGCTCTTAAATTTCTAATCTCATTCAAATTCTGAGCAGTACACAATAAAGAATAAAAAAATGGAAAAACAAAAAAGAATAAACCTATAAAATAAAAAAATTTTTTCATTTAATTCCAACTATGCATTATACCAAAAAATTATTTTTGAGCATTTATAAACATAAATATATTTTAAATTTAACGATTTCTGTTTTAATATTATAATTTATAATGTAAATTTTGAAATATTAATATTTCAAACAAAATGTTTAGAGTATTTTATGGTTTGTATGTATGTCTTAAATTTTAATAGCAGCTGTGTAAGCGCTAGTTCATACTCTAATAACATTTTAGTTTTT
>CEOK01023624.1_pt1 | contig 10796 bp, 8 predicted proteins | sample 427001 | NCBI WGS metagenome assembly CEOK01 (sample SAMEA2591108, study PRJEB7988) | marine metagenome | isolation source: saline water (ENVO:00002010), including | reverse complement strand
GGCGTGTATTATGGCCAGTTTTGGGGGTGGTATTTCGCTTTGTCACCATATTATGCGGCGGGCTTTTACTAACAGGATATAATTTAATGATGCTTGATTATTTTTTCTATTTAATTGCAGCAGGATTTATATTACAAGCTCTAACATCTGCATCATCTGTTTATTTTGGTGCATGGACAAAGCGTCAATAAATCTTGCAAATAAAAGTAAGTTAGCGCCCGTAAATATCCTCATAACGTTTGATATCATCTTCTCCAAGATACTGTCCTAATTGAACCTCAACTAACGCCATCAGCTCATTTGTTTCATTCTCAAGTCGGTGTTTGCTTCCAATTGAAATATAGGCGGATTTTCCAGCTTCCAAACTCTGAACTGTATCGTTAATAGTAATCTTTGCTGTGCCAGTTACAACAACCCAATGCTCTGAGCGATGCTCATGTGATTGGAGTGACAGTTTTCCACCAGGTTCAACCGTGATCCTTTTAACCTTATATCCAGAATCCTCCAAAATAACTTCATAACGACCCCAGGGGCGCTCACCAATTTCCATTATTCTTCCCAAAATTTAGTTGCTCGTTAAGATGCTGATTATTATCTTGCCATTTGTCATTCAGTAGGAAACCCAGAGCCTGCTTATATCACATAGTATGCAGGAAAATAGCGATTATGGCTCGATCCTAGACCCATTATCCGCAAAAAAATGTAAATCGGAATGATCGAAACACAAGCCAACTTCACTGCCAATTTCCATCTCTGTTGTAGGGTCAAACCTGACCGTAATGAGTATTCCGTTTCCACAATCTGCATAAGCAAATTGTTCTGAGCCTAAATATTCGCACAAAACTAATCTCCCTGTTATGTCTGCTTTATCAAGCTCTGCAAAAGAAATCGCTTCTGACCTAACTCCCATTTTAAAGCATTCTTTCTTGGGGCTTTTTATCTTTGTTTTTTTATCACCATCAAGATGTAGAATGATATTGCCGTCTTGGCTATTGCAAGGAACCATGTTCATTTTAGGACTACCAATAAACTCCGCAACGAACTCGCTGTTCGGCTTGTTATATAATAACCGGGGAGAGCCTTCTTGTATCACTTGCCCGTCGTTTAACACCACTATTCTATCCGCAAGTGTCATAGCTTCAATCTGATCATGTGTTACATAAATAGTTGTAATTCCGAGTTTTTTATGAAGACGTGAAATCTCAAGTCGCATATTTACTCGCAACGCAGCATCTAAATTCGATAAGGGTTCATCAAATAGAAATCCTTTTGGCTCTCGAATAATTGCTCTACCAATAGCAACACGTTGTCTTTGTCCGCCTGACAATTGCTTTGGGAGTCTCTCTAATAAGCTGTGTAATTCAAGAATTCGAGCGGTTTCATCAACTTTTTGATTTATAGATTTTTTATCTATCCCGGCTGTTTTTAGAGCAAACCCAATATTTTCCCTTACATTCATATGTGGGTATAAGGCATAAGATTGAAAAACCATTGCAAGGCTTCTCTCCGAAGGAAGATTTGCAGTGACATCCTCTGAATCGATAAGTATATTTCCAGAACTTGCTTCTTCCAATCCAGCAATTATGCGCAGCAAAGTTGATTTTCCGCACCCAGAAGGCCCAACAAATACTACAAATTCTCCTTTTTCGATTGATAAATCTACCCCATTTATAACATGAGCATTATCGAACCATTTATGAATTTGTTTTAGTTCTATAGAAGCCATAACACCTTCATCAATTAATAATTAGTAAGTATTTCATGAATTTTTTCTGAACTCATTTCCAAATAAATTGCCGCTGTCCAAGAAAAGTCGGTTCCACCAAGCGGACTACCCTCAATTGGGTCAAAATATTCTGCCATTCCAGCCTTATTGACAAGTTTTTTAGTGTCACTTTTGATTTTCTCTGCCAACAACCGGTAACCACATTCACTTAGTCCTTGGAAAATCATATAATTCATAACTAACCAGATTGGCCCTCTCCAATAACGTATCCTATCGAAACTCTCATGCTCAGGGTCCCAGCTAGGAAAAGAAAAATTACATTTATTTAAAATTCGTTCGCAATGAGCTCTCATTTTCTCTTTTTGTTCTGCATCTCCATAATCAGCATAAAAGCAAAGCATTGAAGCATTAGTAATTCCGTCACTAAATTTTCCTGTACGCAAATCCTTGGCGCAAAATCCGTTTACGGACTCGTTCCATAAAGATTGCGAACCGTGCGTTAATGTTTTAATCCATTGATTAATTTCATCATATGCGGCATCCATTTTCAAATGATTGGCTAATAAAAGAAGGTCCTTGGTGGCACGGAGTAAAATAAACTGAATACCGGGATCTGCCATTAAAAATGGACCATTATCATAAATTATTTTATTGTTCCAGCTTGCTTTTTTTGCAAAATGCAGAATAGCCATATATTTATCATATTCTTGCTGTGTAGGACGTTGTTCTTTTTCTACATGAAGGGTGTCTCTTCTGACATAAGCTTCAAGTTCCATAGGTATGGCAACGTTGTTTAATCCCATATCCCAATCTGGACAATTATCCCTTCCAGTCTCCCAAGGATGAACCGCGGCAATAATGCCTTTTTTATAAGGGTCCCTCGAATCTAAGAACCATCTATGACTTGCCATCAAACGCGCAAATATTTCCTTTGCCTTTTTTGAGTCATAAGGAGTACCCTTTTTTACCATTTGCCAAATAATACTTGAAAGAACAGGAGGCTGAGACATGCAACTCGTCGGTGGCTCATTATTACTCGCCCATACTTCTGGCCCGGGAAAGTAATCAGGATCATTTTGACGAAAGATGATATGCGGTATCATTCCATTTTCCCATTGTCCGTCTAAGAGCGAAATTATCTCTAACCAAGCCCTCCATTTATTGAAGTGCCATAAGCCCATCGCTGTAAATACGGAGTCCCAATTCCATTGAAAAGGGTATAATCTACTGGTAGGAACGGTATAACCACCCCTATCATTTTCCTTTAGAACATTCATGGCCTCTTTTATCATTTCGTTCATCTCTAACCTTTCACACTTCCGGAAGTAAGTCCAGAAACCAAGAATTTCTCAAACCATAGGAAAATAAATAGCACGGGAACTGTTGCTACAACGGCTGCTGCCATCAGATGTTGCCTTGGAACTTCAGTTGAGTCCAACGATACTATTCCTCTTGATAATGTAAAAATTTTAATATCATCTAAAAACATGAACGCGAATAAAAACTCATTCCATGCAATCATAAATACATATAAAGCCACAGAGGCTATTGCAGGAACCGATAATGGAATGGAAATTTTTAGAATAATCTGCCATCTTGTAAGTCCATCCATCAATCCAGCATCATCAAGTTCGCTCGGTAGCCCTGAAAAATATCCCTTCAACATATATAAGGCAACCGGTATTGTAGTGGCTGGATAGACTATACATAATCCAAATAGAGTGTTACGCAGACCGAGCTGACTAAAAACTGAATAGAGCGGAATGACAAGAACTATTGCAGGAATCAAATAAATTAAGAGAACTGAGCTAGATAGCCACTCGCGAGCTGGAAATCTAAGTTTTGCAACGGCATAAGCACCGGGAATTGAAAATAGAAGAGTGATTATAACAGTAACGATTGATACGAAAGCTGAATTAATCAAAAGAGTAAGAAAGTCGTATTTTACAAATAGTTCTATGTAGGAGTTAAATAACTTTTCAGGGCCAGCTGAGATATCAATCGATAGATCAAGAGGGTTTTTTAGCAAACTTTGCTGATTTTTTAAACTTGTGATAGTCATCACATAAAAAGGGATAGTCACAACAAGGATTAAAAATAATAGACCTAAACCCCATATCAATCTCGAGTAAAATGCCTCTATTAAATATTTGCTCGTCAGCCCTGCAGTCAAAGGACCAACACAAAGGTACACAGAAAAAAATATGAGCGATGACAAGGTCAAAACACAAATCATTGTGGACCATTGACTTATAGGAAATTCAGAGCCAAATGGTCGTCCAAACGAGCAGAGGACGAGCAAAAATGTTGTTATTAATAATCCTACTATTACATATATTTTTTTATTATTTGGCTTGTGTGCCACATTGAAAAGACCTATGACCGACCCGGCTATTAACCCGGGGGCAACCTCTAATTTAATCGACAAACCTGTCCCAACAATTAGCGCTATACATAAAAGAGTTTGCCATATTGTGCCCCATATAGCACCTGATAATAATCCGCCAAATACTCCAGACCTCAAAAATACCATTAACCTTCATCCTTCGGAGTGAATTTTATGAAGAAAATTGAAAATATTAGAAGAAATATGAATATTACTACAGCTACTGCAGCACCAGCTCCTAAATTCGAAATAGCGAAAGCTTGTTCATAAACATTTACAGTCAATGTTCGAGTTCCTGCATTCCCACCAGTGAGCAAAAATATGTCGTCGAATTTATTAAAAGTCCAAATAAAACGAAGCAAAAATAAAACCGCTATGATTCCTATTAAGTGGGGAATGGATAAAAACCAGAATTGCTGAAAGGGAGTGGCTCCGTCCATTTCTGCAGCCTCGAAAAGATCAGAAGGTATGGACTGCATTCTTGCTAAAATAAAAAGGAAAGATAAAGGAAAATAACGCCATATTTCGAAAAGAATAACCATTGATAGAGCAACAGGGAAATTTATTTCTAGTCCGAATACAGAAATAGAAGATATACGCTTTCCAAAAAAATTTATGGGTTTTTCAGCCACACCTAGTTCTATCAACATAGCATTGACGGAGCCAGAAAAAGGGTCAAATAAAATAATCCAGGAGAAGGCTACCGCTATAACAGGAGCAACATAAGGGAAAAGTAATATCCCTCTTATAAAAGCTCTACCAGGAAAAGCTTTTCTCATTATCTGAGCGGCAAATAGTCCCAATATTAAAGCACCAGCCGTGCCAAAAAATGTATAATAGATCGTTGTTTTTAAAACCTCTGTAAATTCGGAGGCGGAAAAAACTTTTAAATAATTTGCAGCTGTAAACTCGAATGAAGTAAGTACATTTGTAGATTTAAAATCTCTCTTAACTTCAGAGGCTTCAAAGGTTTCTTTTTCTAATGGGGTGTCGGCAACCACATTTATAATTATTTTTCCCCGCTCTTTTGGTTCAATATCACCTAAAACACACCGTAAAAATTTTACATTAGAAATTTCTTCTATCGAGCATTTTTGATTTATTTCCAAAACTTCAACGCTTCTGGGAAGCTGGTCATTGAAAACAACATCCGTGAGAGGATATTTCATTGATGAGTTGCGAAATCTATATTCAATCTCAATGGTTTCACCAGGTTGTTTCAGGTCTCCCTTAATTCGCTCCTTAACCAATATTGTGGGTGGACGAAGATCCGCTAAAGATATAGGCTTAAACGAAATCCAAAAATTTGCAAAAAGTGGAAATAATACAATTCCAATTACCAATAAAAAAGTTGGAGAAAGCAGACAAAAAGCAAGCTTCTTTTCCCGACGAGAGAGGACTCCTTCTAAATTTTCAGATTTGCGGGCCTGCATTTGTTAGCCTCAGATAGAGGAAAAGATTTTTTTGGCAGGAAGCCATTACTCCCTGCCAAAACAGCTATTTATTCGATCGCTGACAATTGTTCATTCATCTTCGAAACCGCGTCAGAAACACTAATCTCGTCATCGATAAATTGACGGACAATTCTATTGATTGCCTGTGCGTTTATCATCTTGGAGGCAAGAGATAGTTGTCCTTCTTTAACGCCCCAACGATCTGCAGTTTCTAGCCCTGCTACGATTTCATTTATCATTGCTGGTGCATAAAGTTCTGAAAGTGGTGCCTTCCGGTCAACACCAACGGGTAGTTTTGACCATGCATCTACAAATTTAGTTGGATTTGAAGCATCACCCCGTCTAACAGGAAACTTACCTTCTGGTGCTATCGAGAGAGTAGAAGTATAACCGTCATTCATGGAATATTTAACGAATTCCGCAGCTACATCTGTATTAGCATCGTTGGTAACTCCAAAATATCTTATATCGGCCCAAGCTGCGCCGCCGGCATTTGAAGGGCCTCCGAAGGTTGTAACAATTCCAGTTTTTGAGGCTAATTCACCAGATGTTGGGTCATCATTTATTGTTGGCGGAGCAGAGTCCCTAAGGCCTGCCAGTTCGTCGAGAATAAATGGTGACCAAATGATCATAGCAGCCTTGCCAGCGAAATATATTTCTCTAGATTGCTGCCAAAATAAGTCTCCCTCTGGAGAGGCTTTAGCTATTTTCTTATAGAATTCTAACACTTCTGTTGTAGCTTTTTCCTCTAATGACGAAAATCCGTTTGCATTAACAGGAGAAACACCATTAGCAAGAAAAACGTGTTCTAAAACTTGACTCATAAAGTTTTCGTCAACTTTCGTTGCCGCAACAAACCCATACATTGATGGCGGATTATGTAATGCATCTACCGCCTCTGAAATAGCCGAATAGCTGGTAGGTGCTTTTAAACCAGCCGCATCAAAAAGGTCTTTACGATATACCACCATCTGAGTCCAACCATCAACAGGAACAGCAGCGGTTAAACCATCGAACTGAGCCATATTAATTGCACCTGGTGCAAATGTACTCTCACCTAAATCTTCGACTATATCGGAGTTTGTTTCTACGTCGAGAATACCAGCTTCTGCCCACGGAAGCACATATTGTAAAGTATGGTAAATTACATCAGGCAAATCCCCAGCAGCAAAAGCAGCCGTTGTTCGGGTTCCAAGGTCACTCTCTTCTACGGGAATAACTTCGACTGTATTTCCAGTCAATTTAGAAAAGTCGTCTGCCATTTGCTGCTGTTTTGCAAGCCGTTCCGGTTGATTTTCTGTCGTCCAAAACCGAATGGTATCTGCACTAGCAGCAGCGCTCAGGAGCCCCGTTGCTAATACACATGTGGTAAGCATTTTAAAATATTTCATTTTCTCCTCCTTAAATTTGAATGTTATTGTCATTCATTACTTCCCACCCTATTTGGCGGATTATCAGTACCCCGACGCAAGATTGTAGCGCTTAGGAGTTCCTGAATTTCTTTAGGCTCATTGCCTGTTTCAATTAATCCCATAATACTTTTAGCAATTTTTTCTCCAGCCACTTTTCGAGGCTGTGTCATGGTTGAGAGGGGTGGCTCGACATATTTTCCAATTTCTAGTCCGTCATAGCCAATGATAGAAACATCGCCTCCCGGAACAATGTTATTTTCGCGCAAAGCCTGCATTGCTCCAATCGCCGTTACATCTGAGACACAACAAACGGCAGTTGGAGGATTTTCTAGTGCCAGTAAAGCGTGCATTGCCTCCTTACCACCTTTGAAGCTTAAATCTGATATCTGGTGATATCCATTCGGATTTGGGACCTTTAGTTTCAACATTGCGCTCTGCCAGCCGTCCGCCCTTTGCATTGAAAAATTAAATCTCAACGGACCGCCGATATGAGCAATTTTTCGATGTCCTAAATCAAAGAGGTGATTTGTTACTTGGAAAAATGCTTTTTCATTATCAACATCAATCCAGGCTGTTTCCTCGCTAGAATGAGAGCGACCGTGAGTAATAAACGGGATTTGCAAATTCCGTAAAATCTCAAATCTAGGGTCATTGACAAGCGTTCGTGAAATCACAAGTCCGGAGATATGTCTATTACGGGCAATTTTCTGAAACAACGCAATTTCATCTTCAGTAGTTGCTGGTGAAAGAACTGTCAGGTCCCATCTGCTCTCGGACAGAACAGAAGACATTCCAGAAATTAATTCACCAACAAACGAGTTACCATTTTCGCCTTTGAAAGCTGGCATAAGATAAGCAACTGTCTCGGATTTGCCAGAGGCTAATCGCCTTGCGTAGATATTAGGTTGATACCCCATTTCGTTAGCTGCGTTGCAAACCAGCTTTTTCGTTTGCTTTGATATATCCGAATAATCGTTTAAAGCACGCGATATAGTACTTTGGGACAAGTTTAATCGTCTTGCGATCATTTCTAAATTTGGAACTGTTTTCATCTGCAAATGCTCAACGGAAGCTCTTTCGTTGTCAACCGAAATCGCTTTCGGTTGCATAATTCCGGTAAAAAACTAAAGTATTGAAAATAATTCTGATCATTTAACAAAAAGATAACAAAAATGGAACGAAACGAAGAATCAACACAATTTGCAAAAAAAAATCTGACCAATGTTCTGTCATGTCTAATAAAAAAAGATGATTATGCTTCTATATCTCTTGCACATGCGCCTGATAATTCAGCCCGCTTATGCAGAGCATGGTTAATTCAATTCATCTCCAGCCATCCCGATTATGAAAACGCCATCAAGCTTGTTGAGCGCGAAAAACAGAGTACCTGCTTAAGTTTTTTAAATCACATAGAATGTAAACAAGATATTCTGCTTAATCCGAATAATTCAACAAAGCATCTGTGGGACTATTTTTGCTCTACTGCCAAGCAGGCAGATGAGCATCCAGAAAAAATGGCGCAAACTATTTTGAAGAAGCGCTCCTTATCAAATCTTAAAAAAGCAACCATCCAGCTAGAAACGCCTGCAAGCCAGCTGCTCTTTACAAGTAATATTCTTATCTCGCCCCCAATTGACCCTAACTCGGAAAATTTGCCTGCACCATTTGCTGATGAAGCGCGCGATTTCTACAACCAACCTCAAGATTATTGGTATGATCATCCCATACCGTTAGATGCAAGCGACCCAGAAAATGAGCTATTATATGGTTTGCGAAAGCTGGATGATGCACTAAGTGTTGAGAAAGATAAGGGTGTAATTGCTAAGAACAGCAAAATCGATATGGTTTTATCAATATCGGTAACGCATATTGGAATGGAGGGGTTAGCGGTGCGCTATGTTGAAATGCTTACAAATGAGCATCTCAACTTAAAACATTTGAATGTATTTGCGTTCGATGAGAATAGATGCCAACAGCTTATATCGTTACTGTGTCCTGATGATAAAAAAGCAGCAAGAGCGTTTGGTGTAAATGGCTCTTATGGACGACATTATAGCTTCTTAAAAGCAATATTGGCGGTCTGGCATAGCGCGGTGAATCCAGAAACCTATTTTACATTCAAGATTGACCTTGACCAGGTTTTTGACCAACCAGTTCTTTTGAAAAAATATGGTAAAACGGCGCTTCAACTTCTTTGCAATCCATATTGGGGAGGCAGCGCACTAGATTCTAATGGTGTTCCAGTTGAACTAGGTATGATTGCAGGCGGGCTTGTAAATGAGGCAGACTCTGATGCTGATGAATTTATTCCTGATATAGCAAGACCTGATACCAAAACACTGCTATCTCCAATTTCATCAAAAAGCATTTTTTGCTCACAATGGCCGCAAGCCATTTCTACAGAAACTGAAATCGCACAGATGCACCATAATTACCAACGTGTTCATGTAACAGGTGGCACCACAGGCATTTGCGTTGATGCCCTTTATAAATGGCATCCCTTTACACCTGGTTTTATAAGCCGCGCAGAGGACCAGGCATTTGCACTTTCTGCGTTTGGGTTTGAGGGCTACTTATCACATCTACACGCAGCAGGGCTAATAATGCGCCATGATAAGGCAGCCTTTGCTGGACGCTCCATCAAGCATGCAGCAGATAGCAAGGCAATAGGAGATATTGAACGGTTATTATTGTTCAGTCGATATACCGATATTCTGCCCGTAAAACAATCAGACATCATACAACATATCTGGCCTTTTTCATCTTGTTTTATCAGCCCAAATCCAGAAATACTTGCAGGATTAATATTCGCATTAGACGGTTCTTTTAAGGGCAGCAAGTATGTAGAGGATGGCGCTGTAAGGCTTTTAAAATCAATTGAGTTTTGCCGTCATAAGATGGAGGCACAACTCGCCGAAGAAAAACAAGGATGGGCATCCTTTTATGAAACCATACAATTCTCAGATGAGATAAAAGAGGCGTTACATCAAATTGTTAAATCAGCCGCAATAAACTAAATGTAACATCAAATTAATAATCAATCGAAAATGCAAGACCAAATTTTCGACCGGCTGTCTTGTTATCAGCCCCTATGGGAACATTCACGTTCTGAGGGTCAAGCGCTGCAACAGCAACCATTAGCTCGTCGATTGCATTTTGGGGATCTTCGTCCAGTCGGTCAGGTGAAATAGGTTTTCCGATTCTCACTCTAAAACGAAACTGATTTTTATTTAATGTTTCATAGAACAAAGTAACGTCCCGCAACGTAGGGTGGATGGCGTCAAACAAATAAAACAAAAAAGAATTACGTGCTTTGATATGTATAGGTATCACTGGAAGGTTATATTTTTTAGCGATTATAGCCGCTGATGACATCCATGGCCTCTCTTTGAGAACAAATCCTTTTCTTTTTGCCAAACGACCAGATGGAAAAATTATACCAATGCGATTTTCATTAGACGCTTTTCTAATAAATTTCAATGTATCCCTACTATCAGATCTAGTGCGTTTATCGCTGCGCCATTCAACCGGTGCAATCATTTCTTCTAATTGGGGTAGAACACGCAAGATATCCTTATTGGCGAGAAAATAGCTATCTTGTCGTTTCTCTCTAACTATCTTATTTATAATCAGCCCATCAGCAATCCCAGTTGGGTGATTGCACACAATCAGCGCTGCGCCTGACTGGGGTAGATTTTCAAAACCTTGTACATGAACCTTTTTTGATACGAAGTCTTCCATATGACTAAAGATTTCATCAGCAGACCGGTGCTCAAACTCACGAGCCAATTTAATTGTATTTTTATAATTTAAAAGAT
>CEOK01189927.1_pt1 | contig 10807 bp, 8 predicted proteins | sample 427001 | NCBI WGS metagenome assembly CEOK01 (sample SAMEA2591108, study PRJEB7988) | marine metagenome | isolation source: saline water (ENVO:00002010), including | reverse complement strand
AGCAAAATCAATTTATACCTAAATCTGAGTCAAGTAAATCAAGAAAATCCAAAACCCCAGTGCTTGACAATTTCGGAAAAGATATAACTGGTCTCGCAGAAATGGATAAATTGGATCCAGTTGTTGGCCGAGAAAAGGAAATTGAAAGAGTTTCTCAAATTTTGAGCAGGAGAAAGAAAAATAATCCAATGCTAATAGGTGAACCTGGAGTTGGCAAATCAGCTATAGCTGAAGGTTTGGCATTAAGAATTATTCAAAAGAGAGTATCCAGAGTTCTTTATGGCAAAAGAATTATAACCTTAGATTTAGCAAGCCTTGTAGCTGGTACTAAATACAGAGGGCAATTTGAAGAAAGGATGAAAGCGGTTGTTAATGAACTAGAAAAAAATAATGACATTATTTTGTTTATTGATGAAATACATACAATTGTAGGAGCTGGAGGCGCTACAGGTAGCCTTGATGCTTCAAATATGTTTAAACCAGCTTTAGCAAGAGGAGAAATACAATGCATTGGTGCTACAACATTAGATGAATACAGACAAAACATTGAAAAAGATGGTGCCTTAGAAAGACGATTTCAAAAAGTAATAATCGAACAAACTTCAGAAAAAGAAACAATCGAAATTCTAAATAACATCAAAGAAAAATACGAAAACCATCACAATGTTACCTTCACCAAGTCTGCAATCGATGCATGTGTTGAATTGACAAGCAGATATATAACAGATCGATATTTACCAGATAAAGCAATTGATGCAATGGATGAAGCTGGTTCTAGGGTCCATATTAAAAATATGAAGGTTCCTAAAGAAGTTATAGATCTAGAAGAACAACTCGAAATTGTAAGAAATAATAAGAACAGTGTTGTAAAAAAGCAAAAGTATGAGGAAGCTGCTAAACTTCGTGACGATGAAAAAAGAGTTGAAAGAAATTTGATTCAAGCTCAGGAAAAATGGGAAGAAGAATCAAAATTAAATAGAGTGGATGTTACTGAAGAGCATATATCTGAAGTTGTTTCAATGATGACTGGTATCCCTGTAACTAAAATACTTTCTTCAGAGAAGAATAAACTCTCAGGTATGTATGATACAATTAATTCTAATTTAATAGGTCAAGAAAATGCAGTAGAAAAGGTTGTCAAAGCAATTCAAAGAAATAGAGCTGGTTTAAAAGATCCTACTAAACCTATAGGTTCCTTTATTTTTTTAGGTCAAACTGGTGTTGGAAAGACTCAACTAGCTAAAATTTTAGCTAAGGAAATATTTGATTCAGAAGAAAATTTAATTAGGATAGATATGAGTGAATATATGGAAAAATTTGCCATATCAAGACTAATTGGTGCACCCCCAGGTTACGTTGGCTATGAAGAGGGTGGCCAACTTAGCGAAAAAGTACGATTGAAACCTTATTCTGTTATTTTACTTGATGAAGTAGAAAAAGCTCACCCTGACGTTTTCAATATGCTGCTTCAAGTTTTAGATGATGGTTATTTAACAGACAGTTTAGGAAGAAAAGTTAATTTTCAGAATACTATAATAATTATGACATCCAATATAGGAGCCAGACAGATTAAAGATTTTGGTATTGGCGTAGGTTTTGAAACCTCGTCTCAAAAGGCACAAACAGAAGAACATGAAAAAAGTGTAATCAAAAATGCTCTTAAAAAAACCTTTTCACCCGAGTTTTTAAATCGTATAGACGATATTGTTATTTTTAATAGTCTTGACAAAAAACATATGCTAAAAATAATCGAAATCGAACTTGATAAAGTCGTTAAAAGAATAAATAAACTTGGTTTTGAAATAAATATTTCAAGAAAAGCAAAGGAATTTCTAGTTGAAAAAGGGTACGATAAAAAATATGGAGCTCGGCCACTAAATAGAGCTATTCAAAAGTATTTAGAAGATCTTATTGCACAAGAAATAGTTTCAGACTCAATCAAAGAAAGGGACCTGATTAAGGTTGATGTAGACGACAAAAATCCTAAATTATCTTTAAAAATAGCTAGGTAATTCTTTTTTTAAAAAACAAAACAATTAAAGTACTTTTGCATTTATTATCTAATTATTCCAAATTTTATTCGGGATATTTTAGATATATCATTTTGTTTTAATTATAAGTTTAATATAAATCTTAATTAACCTATTTAATGAAAGTTTTAAAATTTGGCGGCACTTCAATTGCAAATGAATTTAGCATTAGGAATATAATTGATATTGTTAAAAATGAAAAAAAATGTATAGTGATAGTATCTGCTATCTCAGGTGTGACAAATTTGCTTAACTCTTGTATGAACAAAGCTAAGGAAGGGAACATAGAATTTAAATCAGAAATCGAAGAGATCTTAGAAAAACATATTGATATTATTAATCAATTTTTTACAAATAAAAGTGAAGATGAATTGATTCTTTTCCTGAAAAAAGAACTTAAGAAGGTAGAAAAACTTCTTGAAGGAATATCCTTAGTAAGAGAAATTACCCCAAACATATATTCAAAAATTATAGTCATAGGTGAAATTCTATCTAGCAAACTAATTAATGAAATTTTTATTATTGAAAAATTAAATTCAAGATTAATTGATGGGCATGACTTAATTTATATAAACGGAAATAACCAAAACTATTTGATAAATTGGGAAAAGACAAGTAAAAAAGTAAATCAGTTTTTAAAAAAAAATCCTTACAATATAAATTTAATACCTGGATTTATATGTGTTAATGAAAATGGTAATTTAAGTACATTAGGAAGGGGTGGGTCTGATTTGTCGGCCTCAATAATAGCTAATGTTTTAGACGCAAAATCACTTGAAATATGGACAGATGTAAGCGGTGTTTACACAGCAAACCCCAAAATAGTATCTCAGGCTAGACCAATTAAAAAAATTTCTTACCACGAGGCAATGGAATTGTCTCATTTCGGAGCAAAAGTAATCTATCCCCCCACAATTCAACCCCTATTAGAAAAGAAAATAGAATTAAAAATAAAGAATACTTTTTTTCCAGAAAAAAAAGGAACTATAGTTGGCAACTCAGTTAAAAAAAATAATGGTCAAATAGTTAAAGGGATTACCTTTATAGACAAAGTTTCAATTTTGTGTATTGAGGGGAGTGGAATGATTGGCATTCCAGGATATTCTAAAAGATTTTTTGAGGTAATTTCTAGCAATAATATAAATATTATAATGATTACTCAAGCCTCCTCTGAGCATTCTATTTGTGTTGCACTAAATAAGGAGGATGCTAGAAAAGGAAAAAGATTAATTGAAAAAGAATTTTTATCTGAAATACAGTTAAAAAAGATTGATCCAATTAAACTCGAAGAAAACTTAGCAAATGTTGCAATAGTTGGTGATGAAATGAAAGATCACCAAGGAATAAGCGGTAAGATGTTTAGTTCACTAGGTCTAAACAACGTTAATATTCGTGCAATAGCCCAAGGTTCATCTGAAAGAAATATTTCAATAATAATTAATCAAAATGATACTAAAAAGGCTATGAATACTCTTCACGAAGCATTTTTTGAAAAGTATATTAAAACACTAAATTTGTTTATTGTTGGAGTTGGAAATGTTGGTTCAAAACTTATTGAGCAAATACAAAAGCAAAAAAAATATTTAGAAAATTATTTAAGATTAAGAATAAAAATTATCGCAATTGCAAATTCAAAAAAAACCCTTGTTGAGGTAAATAGTATTGATGCAAAAAATTGGAGAAAAAAACTAGATAAGGCAAAAAAAACAAATCTCAATGATTTATTTGAAAAAGTAAAACAGCTAAATCTTAGAAACAGCATTTTTATTGACAACACCGCTGATGAGAGAGTTTCACTTGAATATAAAAGATATTTAGAAAACAACATTGGAGTTGTTACTTGTAATAAAATTGCCTGTGCAGACAATTTCAAAAACTATAAAACACTTAAAACCGTGTCTCGAAAATTCAATAGTCCTTTTCTTTTTGAAACAAATGTTGGAGCTGGTTTACCTGTAATAGATACACTTTCAAATTTAATTGCGTCAGGCGACCAAATAATAAAAATTGAAGCAATTTTATCAGGCAGTTTGAACTATATTTTTAATAATTTTAGGATAGAGGATTCCTTCTACAAAATCGTTGAAGAGGCAATGAAAAAAGGTCTAACAGAACCCGATCCTAGGATAGATTTAAGTGGAATCGATGTGGCAAGAAAAATTTTAATTCTCGCAAGAGAAAGTGGACTTGAGATTGAACTCAGTGATGTAGAAATAGATTCATTCCTCCCTAAAGAGATTCACGATATAAAAGAAACCGACTTATTTTTAAAATCACTTAAAAAATATTCATCACATTTTAATTCATATTTAAAAAGTGCTAGATCCAATAAAGCATCTCTCAAATATGTAGCAAGACTAAATCAAGGTAAGGCTAAAGTTGGCTTAAAAGAAATTCATCCTGGACATGATTTCTTTAATATAGAAGGGAGCGACAATATCATTCTTTTCTACACATCTAGATACAAAGACAACCCTCTTATAGTTAAAGGAGCTGGAGCCGGTGCGGCTGTAACTGCCTCAGGTATTTTTGGAGACATAATTAGAATAGGAAAAAGATGAGTAAAATAACCATTAGTGTCCCTTCATCAGTTGCTAATGTTTCTTGTGGATTTGATGTCTTAGGGTTTTGTCTAGAAAAGCCTTGTGATGAAATGACAGTTGAAATAAAAAAAAGCCAAGGTTTAGATATCGAAATTATCAATGAAAAATCAATTCCAACTAATCCTAAAGAAAATGTTTGTGGTGCTGTTGCATTTGCGATGATTAAAAAATTAAATTTTAAATATGGCTTTAAAATAAAAATTACAAAAAACATAAAACCCGGAAGTGGAATTGGAAGTAGTGCTGCTAGTGCGGCTGGTATAGCTTTTGCAATTAATCAATTAACTGGAAATAAATTTTCAAAGTTAGAGCTTGTTAAATATGCAATGTACGGTGAAGAAATCGCTAGTGGGTCAAAACATGCCGATAATTTATCACCTGTCATTTATGGTGGATTTACTTTGGTTAGATCACTGAATCCGTTAGATATTATTACTCTTCCTTCTTTAGAAAAACTGCACGTTGTAATAACTCATCCACTAATTGAATTAAAAACTAAAGATGCGAGATTATTAATTAATAAAGATATTAAATTGGAAAAAGCGATTGTTCAATGGGCTAATTTAGCTGGGTTTATAGCTTCATTGTACTCAAAAAATTATGAATTATTATCTAAAACCATTAAAGATGTTATTATAGAGCCGCAAAGAATAAAGCTTATACACAACTATAAGGAGATTGTAGATGGTGCTTCAAAATATGCTCTTGGCTCAGGAATCTCTGGTGCTGGCCCATCAATTTTTTCAATTTGTAATGGTGTAAAAAATGCTTCATTAACTTTAGAAGCTATTAAAAAAATAACTGATAAAAAAAATATTAATTATAATTTAATCTTGTCAAAGATTAATACACACGGAATTAAAATAATTAATTAATAATGTATTTAAGCTTAGGAAATAGTAAAGACATTGTAAGTTTTAAAGAGGCATTATTTAAAGGATTAGCTCCAGACAAGAGCCTTTATTTTCCAACTCAAATCGATAAGTTGAGTAATGATTTTTGGAAAAATTTAAAAAAAATGAATAACACTTCATTGGCATATGAAGTCCTTAGAAATTTCACGAAAAAAGAAATTCCAAAAGGAAATTTATTTGAAATAATAAAAAAGACTATTGATTTTGATTTTCCAACTGTATCAGTTGAAAAAAACTTATACAGTTTGGAATTGTTTCATGGACCTACAATGGCATTTAAAGATGTTGGTGCAAAGTTTATGTCTGGTTGTATGAATTATTTTATTGAAGCTGAAAATTTTAAAAATAAGGTGACTGTTCTTGTAGCAACATCCGGAGACACAGGAGGGGCTGTTGCAAATGGATTTTTAGGAGTTGATGGAGTGGATGTAGTAATCCTCTATCCAAAAGGAAGAGTAAGTGAAATTCAAGAATTACAACTAACAACTCTGGGCAAAAATGTTTCGGCATTAGAAATTGATGGATATTTTGATGAATGTCAAGAAATGGTAAAAAAAAGTTTTCTTGATTCGGATTTAAATAAAAAGTTAATGTTAACATCAGCAAACTCAATAAATATAGCAAGATTGATACCTCAGATGCTTTATTACTTTATAGCATATAAAAATTTAAATATTGAAAATTTAAAAGTAGTTTTTTCTGTTCCAAGTGGTAATTTCGGAAATCTATGTGCAGGAATGATGGCAAAAAAGATGGGTCTACCTATTAATCATTTTGTGGCCTCAACAAATAAAAATGATACTGTTCCTAACTTTATGAAAACGGGTGAATATAAAAAACAAAAAACTATATCCACTATTACAAACGCAATGGATGTTGGAGATCCAAGTAATTTCGTCAGAATACTAAACCTATACAATAATGATTTTCAAAAGTTAAAAAAGGAATTGACGGCCTACAGCTTTTCTGACAAAGAAACTATTTCGGGAATGCGAGAACTGTATTTTAAATCAAAATATTTATTAGATCCTCACGGTGCAACGGCATATTTAGGCCTAAAAAAATATTTATTAAATAATCCTAGGAAAATCGGTTTATTTTTAGAAACGGCTCATCCGATTAAGTTTTTGGAAACAGTTGAGAATGCAATAGAAAAAAAAATAAGAATCCCTGAAAAAATATTAAAACTTAGGAAAAAGAAAAAAGAAAAAACATCTATAAAAAACTATAAAGAGCTAAAAAGTTTTTTATTATCAAACAACTGATATTTTAAATATAGTCTTAAGTTATAATTTGATAAATTGATACTTAAATGAAGAAAACCGAACTTTATGAAATTCATAAATCACTAGGGGCTAACATGACAAATTTTGCTGGATACGAAATGCCAATTTCATATGGAAGTATAATAAAGGAACACAACTGCGTTAGAAATAGTGTAGGAGTTTTTGATGTTTCACACATGGGTGAGTTTTTAGTTAAAGGTGAAAATGCTGAAAGTTTTTTGCAATATTGTTGCAGTAACGATATAAAAAAATTATTCGTTGGTAGGGCACAATATAATTACTTTCCAAACTTAAATGGAGGGATTATTGATGACTTAATAGTTTACAAATTAGAGGAAAAAAAATACTTATTGATTGTAAATGCATCTAATATTCAAAAAGATTGGGAACACCTAAATTTATTAAATAAAGAATTTAAAGTTGACTTGAAAAATATCTCAGACAAAATTTCTCTGCTGTCAATTCAGGGTCCAAATTCAACTAAAATTTTAAATAAAATTTCTGATTTTGATTTTGGAACTTTAGATAATTATATGAATTGTGTAACGAATATAGCTGGTATCAAAAATGTAATTGTTGCCTCGACAGGTTATACAGGTGCTGGTGGATACGAAATCTATTGTGATAATAAAAATGTTAAATATATATGGGATACACTATTCGACGAGGGGAAAGGACTTGATATGTTGCCGATTGGTCTTGCGGCGAGGGATTCCCTGAGGATTGAAATGGGATATTGTTTATATGGGAATGAAATTGACGAAAACATCTCCCCTATTCAAGCTGGCTTAAGGTGGATTACTAAAACAGAGACCAATTTTTATGGAAGCAATCTTATCAAAAAAAATATAGAGAACGGTTGTAAATATATGATTATCGGAATTAAATCTGAAGAGAGAATGATACCTAGAAATGGAGACATAATTTTCAATTCTGATAAAAATGAAATAGGAAAAATTACATCAGGAACTTTTTCCCCAACTTTAAAAAAACCAATTGGATTAGGTTTTATTTTAAAAGACAAACTAAATTATGACGAAGAGATTTTAATCGATAATAAAAGAAAAAAATTTAAGGCTAAAATTTCATCTTTACCTTTTATAAGATCCTAAGTGAATAATATTTTAATCCTTGGCGGCAGTGGATTTATAGGATACTCATTATATAAGGAGTTAAGTCCATTTTTCAAGACATTTGGTACCTTTTATTCAAATATTAATTTTAAAAAGAATAAGCATTTTTTTAAGTATGACATTGGAAGAGATGATATAGAAAAGCTTTTAACTAAATTAAAACCAAACGTTATAATTTCGTCATTAAGAGGACCCTTTGAAAATCAAATCATTCTACATAATTCATTAATTAGTTATTCAAAAAAATTCAATTTTAAGTTGATTTTCTTATCCTCATCAAACGTTTTTGATTCATTCCATAATTATCCCTCTTACGAATATGATAAGACTTTATCAGAAAGCAAATATGGTATCTTTAAAATTAAAATTGAGAATGCAATCCTTAGAATGGAGACAAAAAATTTTGTTATAGCTAGACTTCCAATGATATTTGGTGTAAACTGCCCTAGAATTAAAGAGATGAAGGATAAAATGGATGATAAAAAACCATTTGAGGTTTTTCCAAATTCAATAATCAATGTAAATAGTATTTTAAAATTATGTCAGCAAATTCATTTTATCATTAATCACGGATTGAATGGGATTTTTCACCTTGGAAGTACGGATTTAATAAGTCACCATGAGTTTTTTAAAAAGTTAGCAATTCACAGAAACTTTGATAAAATAGTGTTTAAACAAGTATTTACAATAAATGACTTACGCTATATAGCTGTTTTACCTAGAGAAAATAAATTGCCAAGTCATTTAACAATAACATGTGATGAGGTTTTGTCTGATTCATATACAGATAAGCAGAAAAATGGGAAGAGCATTTGAATTTAGAAAAAGTAGAAAAATTAAAAGGTGGTCCTCAATGGCAAAAATCTTCACAAAGATTGTTAAAGAGATAACAATTTCCGCTAAAGAAGGAGGAACTGATCCCAAAACAAATTCAAAACTTAGAGCTTTAATACAAAATGCAAAAAGTGCTAATATGCCAAAAGAAAATATCAAAAGGGCACTTAAAAAAGCAAATGAATCTAATATGATTGGTTACAAAAAAATCCTTTTTGAAGGATACGCACCACATGGAATAGCATTATTGATTGAAACAGCCACAGATAACAATAATAGAACAGTCGCAAACATAAGAAGCTATTTTAATAAATTTGGAGGATCTCTTGGTGTTTCAGGTTCAGTAGAATATATGTTTGAACATAAGTGTAACTTTAGATTTAATCCAAAAGGTTTTGATCTGGAAGAACTTGAATTGGATTTAATAGACTATGGCATAGATGAACTTTTCACTATTGATGGTGATGTATATCTTTATGGACCCTTTGACAAATTTGGGTCAATTCAAGAAAAATTAGAAAACATATCAATTAATATTTTATCAGCACAATTTGAAAGAATTCCAATAAATACTTTAGAAATAGAAGAATCAAAAAAAGAAGAGGTAAATACACTTATAAATTTAATCGAAGAAGATGATGATGTTATAAGTGTTTTTAGCAACCTTAAATAAATTCTACAGATTGCTGTTTTCTGGGATTTTACCTTTTACCCCTTTAAACAATGATTTTAAAAATTTTAAATCATTTGTGAAGTTATTTGTTGGAGTAAAAACCTCAAATATTTTAACCTCACGCTTTTTCCAATCAAAGGCAACTGGCAGTATCTTGCAATTAGCCTTCAAAGCAATATGATAAAAACCAGTTTTCCAATTATCTACAAGTTTTCTAGTTCCCTCTGGAGCTATAGCTATTCTAAAAATCTCGTTGTTTTTGAACATTTCTGAAATTTTTTCAACTGAATTCATATTACCATTTCTATCAATAGGTCTGCCACCAAGACTATTGAAAAAATTAGTAGTCAAAAAATTGTAATATTCTTTTTTAATTACAAAGTTGATTTCTTTACAAAGAAATGTTCTTACACCAATAGCAATAATAAAATCCCAATTACTAGTATGAGGAAAAACCAATACAATAAGTTTTTTATTGATTGGGAAATTACCTTTAACCTTGAATTTGAATATTTTGAAAGTGAGAACCTGACATATGTAGCTAAACATTTTAAATAGATTCTAAATATTTTTTTGCTTCTAGAAGATTATTTGGGGTGTCAATCCCTATTGTTGGGGTATCAATACAAATCATTTTTATTTTTTGTCCATTTTCAATAAATCTAATACATTCTAACATTTCTATCTTTTCAAGTTTACTTGGTTTTAAACTTGAAAAATGACTAATCGATTGACTTAAAAAACCATAAACCCCAACATGAATGTAGAAACTAAAATTTTTGTCAATATTTCTTGAAAAAGGAATTTTGCTTCTTGAAAAATACATAGCAAAATTATTATTATCTGTAACAACTTTTACGCAATTTTCATCATTAATTATTTTAGGGTCATTTGTTTCGTATATTAAAGAAACAGCAGGAATATTTTTATTTTGTTTGTCTCTGAAAAAATCAATTATTTTTTTTATACTTCTAGATTTTACAAACGGTTCGTCACCTTGAACATTAATTACAATATCAGATTTAAAATTATTAGACGCCTCAGAGACCCTGTCACTTCCACAAAAATGTTCTTTTTTACTTATAAAAACTTGGCCTCCCTTATTTTTTATAATATTTGAAATTTCCTGACTATCAGTAGCAACAATGATTTCATCAAAAATCTTCATGGATAATAAATTTTGATAAGTCATGACAATCAAGGGTACACCATTAATTTTTTCCATTAATTTTCTCGGGAATCGTTTTGAGTTTAATCTCGCAGGAATTATAGCAATCACTCTCATTTACTCAAATATAACCTATTTTAAATTTGTAATTAAACAAACATTGAAG
>CEOK01077101.1_pt1 | contig 10811 bp, 8 predicted proteins | sample 427001 | NCBI WGS metagenome assembly CEOK01 (sample SAMEA2591108, study PRJEB7988) | marine metagenome | isolation source: saline water (ENVO:00002010), including | reverse complement strand
AGGTCCTGTAGCTGGATTCCAATTTAATGTAGATGGAGTTAATGTTACTGGTGCTACTGGTGGTTCAGCTGAGTCAAGTGGCTTTACAATCTCAACTTCAGCAACTACCGTTTTAGGGTTTTCTCTCACAGGTGCAATATTATCACCTGCAAATGGAGTTTTAGTTACTGTTGAATTTGATTCTTCATCGGATGAAATTTGTCTTTCAGATGCAATTCTATCAAACTCAGATGGCGCCTCAATTGAAGTCGAAGTTGGTGATTGTTTTGATGGTTTTGGATGTACAGATGCATCTGCATGTAACTACGATCCTACAGCGAGTGTAGATGATGGGTCATGCGCATATGAACTTGATTGTTCTGGAGAATGTGGCGGTTCTGCACTTGTTGATGATTGTGGTGTTTGTGATGGTAATAATGCTGATCAAGATTGTTTAGGTGTATGTTTTGGTGATGCAGAATTTGATTGTGCAGGTGAATGTAATGGTGATGCTGTAGAGGATATTTGTGGAGAATGTAATGGTGAAGCTATCGATACTAATGAATGTATTCAGGAAGGCTATAGTCTCACTCTTTCAAATGTAAATATTACAGATGGAACTTTAGATGTTGTAATGAATAATGAAGCGGGTATTGCAGGATTTCAATTTGGAATTGATGGGGTCGATATATCTGGAGCATCTGGAGGAACATCTCAAGATGCTGGATTTGAAGTATCAACTTCTTCAAGTACAGTTTTAGGATTCACGTTAACAGGTAATACGATTGCTCCAAGTAATGATATTCTTACAACGATTACATTTAATTCCTCAAGTGATGAAATTTGTCTTTCGGATGTAATCTTATCTGATCCTTTAGGCGTAGCAGTTGATGTTGAGGTTGGAGGTTGTTTTGATGGGTTTGGATGTACAGATGCATCTGCATGTAACTACGATCCCTCAGCGAGTGTAGATGATGGGTCATGTGAGTATGAATTTGATTGTTCTGGAGAATGTGGCGGTTCTGCACTTATTGATGACTGTGGTGTTTGTGATGGTAATAATGCTGATCAAGATTGTGAAGGAGTTTGTTTTGGTGATGCTGTAGAAGATTGTTCAGGAGAATGTAATGGTGATGCTGTAGAGGATATTTGTGGAGAATGTAATGGTACTGAAACTGATCCTGAAGAGTGTGGCTGTGATGGGCCAACAACTATTTCAATTTCAGATGCTACCATTAATGCTGGTGATGAATTTTCTGTTGATTTAAGTCTGTGTAATGATGATCCAATTGCTGGATTACAAGTTCAAGTAATTGATTTACCAGACCAATTAGATGTAGTTGATGTTCTACCATCTGATAGGTTGCCTGAATCATTGACATTGTCATGGCAAGAACAAACAGATGGTTCTTTCATCGTTGTAATATTCAGCTTAACAGGAGATGATATACCTGCTGGTACTGGTCCTTTAGCATCTTTTGTTTATCAATCAACAAGTATTTATGAGTCTACAATTTCATTATCATTCATTGAATCAGTATTGTCAGATGATTTAGGTCAAGAAGTTGATCATGGTACTCAAAATGGTACAGTATATGTGAGCGGTGAAGAACCTCCACCAGCTGCACCAGAGACTCCAACAGGATTAATAGCAGAACCAGGCGATTCTGAAGTAGCAATCTCATGGAATCCTTCATTTGGAGCTGAAGAATATTTAGTCTATAGAAATAGTCAAAATATAGCAACAACATCAGAAATCAGTTATCTTGATTCTGGATTATTTAATGGTAACCAATATTGTTATTTTGTTGTTGCAAGAAATGTTACAGGAGATTCAGGTGCTTCTAGTCAAGCATGCGCTACTCCTGAAGGCCCACCACCATTATATCCGCCAGAAGATTTGGTCGCAATAGGCCAAATTGGTAATATAGAATTATCATGGGATTCTCCTCAAGATTCTGGCTCTGATGACGGAGGCTCAACAGATGGAGGTAATGATGATGGTGGTACTACAGGTGGTAATAATTGCGAGGATGGATTTTTAGAAGATTGTTCTGGAGATGGAGATTGTTGTCCTGTGTCATGGGTTGGAGATGGTTTTGAAGATTGTGAAGATCAAGCATATGGATGTGATCTTACTTGCTATGATAATGATGGTGGAGACTGCGGTACAGGTGGAACAACAGGTGGAACAACAGGTGGAACAACAGGCGGAACAACAGGCGGAACAACAGGCGGAACTTCATCATGTGAGGATTGTGAGTTTGACTGGTCTGCATACGGTTCAGAGTGTTGTGATACAGCATGGGATGAATATGGAATTGACTGCGCGACATTGGAAGGTGCTTATGGTTGGGATTGCACTGGATGCAGCTGTCCAGGTGATAATAGTGGAACAACAGGTGGAACGACTGGTGGAACGACAGGAGGCACTGATGGCGGAGGTTCATCAGGATCCTGTGTTGGTAATTGTGGTAATAATGCAGGTGATTGTTGGTGTGATAGCCTTTGTGAATCCTATGGTGATTGTTGTTTCGACTACTATGATGAGTGTAGAGAAGGTGACTATACTGAAAATCATAATGGTGAAACTTATGATCGTCCAGCTATAGAATTATCTGAATTACGTGAGCGTCATATCCCATTTAGTACTAACAGAGATCTTTTAGGTTATAATATTTATAGAAATGGTGACGCAATTGCATTTGTCGCTACTACAAGCTATGTAGATAATGGGGTTGCTGTAGAAACTGACTATTGTTACGAGGTTACTGCATTGTATGATGATGGAGAATCTGTTTCATCTAATACAGCGTGCGCCTCAGCTTCTCCTGAACCAAATGTAATTGACATGTTTGTATCTAGTGAAACATCATCGGGTGAGCAAGTGACATTTGATATAAGCATGACAAATGAAGATCCTGTGGCAGGTATGCAATTTAGTTTTATTATTTCTCCAAATATTGGAGAAATTGTAAATGCAAATACTACTGATAGGACAGATGGTTTTCAATTATCAACAAGCGGCTCTACGGTGTTATTATTTAGCTTAACGGGAGATGCTATTGATCCTGGTGCAGGACCTGTCATGACATTAGATGTACTGCCTACTGGAAATGGTGAAGCTCAGGCTTGTATAAATGATCTAGTTATTTCCGATCCTTCTGGAGTTCAAATGCAAGCTAACTCAAATTGTGGAGACTTGGATGTAGATGGTGTTAGTGATGATGGTGGAGATGACGGTTCAACAGATGGTGGAACTACTGGAGGAACAACTGGTGGTGGAGATGATGGTGATATATACTTATCATTAAATAACGTAAGTACTGATGCTGGGTATTTAGAATTATATATGGAAAATAGTGTTGATGTTGGCGGTTTTCAATTTGATTTATCTGGCATTAATATAACTGGCGCTTCAGGTGGTTCAGCTGCTGATGCAGGATTTACATTAAGTACATCAGAATCTACAGTATTAGGATTTTCTCTTACTGGTAATAGCATTCCATCAGGTGAAGGTGTTCTTGTTACTGTTTCATTTACTGAATCTCCTGATGAAATATGTATTGAAGATGTTGTTATTTCAGATCCTTTTGGTGTAGCTATTAATGTTAATTCTGAAGATTGTTGGAATTCAGATTCTGCAGATGATGGTGGAGATGGTCCTGATCCGCAGTACTTCATAGATCTACCAGTAGCTACAGGTGAATCTTCATTGATTGTTATTCAATCAATTGATGGAATAGAAATTGGAGATGAAATTGGAGTATTTGATATGAATGGTGTTCTTGAAACTGTTGATTATCCAAATACGCCTGAATATGGAGAAGTTTTAGTCGGCTCAGCGGTATGGACAGGCTCTCAAGCAGAGATAGCAGCTATTATGTCAATTGACCTTTCAGACTTTAATGGACCAACATTAAATGGTGCTGTGGATGGAAATAGTATTGTATTCAGAGTTTGGAAATCAAATGATAATGAAGTATATGAAGCAGAAGCAAATTATGTTCAAGGGAACGGAACATTTGGTCAAATCTTAACAGTAGTTGATATTTTGACACCTGTTTTTGAAATTCAACAATCTATTGAGTTGATGCCTTATATGATGAATTCAATATCATTTAATATTGACATGGAAGATTCAAGCGTTGAAAGCATATTTAGTGGAATTGATCTCATTGTAACATCTAATGATATGTCAGGATTTTACGTACCTGAGTTAGGGGTTAATAGTATTGGAAATGTATCTTATGATATGGGATTAAATACTTTTATTTCTGGAGCTAATTCTCAAGTATGTACGATGGAGGGAGTTCCAGCTGACCCTTCAATGTCAATAGAGTTACAGCAATATATGTTAAACTTAATTTCATATTTGCCTTCTGAATGCATGTCAACTGAAGAAGCATTTGAAGATATATCTGATGATATTATATTGGTTAGTGATGATAGTGGTGGATTCTATGTGCCTTCGCTTGGTGTAATGACAATGACTGATGTTTGTCCAGGAGAAGCATATTCAGTATTCACTTCAAATAATATTGATTTCACATATCCAATGGCAGGTGGTCAGGCACGTTCTGCGATGTATGGATACTGGGAAGATTATAATTATAGTTCCCAAACCAGAGCATATAGTGATTTAGTGGTACCCACAGGGATATCATATCCAGTTATTATTACCGATATTGGTGGTGATGTATCTGTAGGTGATGAGCTTGTAGCATATGCAGATGGTCAGGTTGTTGGAGCCACTAGAATCGTAGATCTTTCATCCCCAGTAGTAATATCCGCATGGGGAGGATATCACGAGTTTGGTATAGATCTTGAAGGATATGATGTTGGTGATGCAATCGATCTTCGATTATTTAGTAATCAGACCGGTGAAGAGATGAAGGTGGAGATGAGTTTAGATAATACTGAATACGGAATTGGCGTACTAACCTCAGGTACAATTGAGGTAATGGATATGCTTGCAGTTCCTGAGGAGTATAACTTAACTCAGAATTATCCAAATCCATTTAACCCATCGACAACAATATCATTTAGTATTCCGTCAGAAGGATTTGTACAGGTGAATATATATGATATTACTGGACGATTAATTACGGGACTTGTAAACGGTAATTTAAGTGCAGGTTATCATGATGTGATCTGGGATGGTACTGATATGTTTGGTTCGAATGTTTCAGCGGGATTATACATATATAGCCTACAGGCTGAAGGTGTATCATTAACACGTAAAATGGTATTAATGAAGTAGTTATATTTTAATTACTAATAAAATAAATAAAAGCGGGGTTTATATAAACCCCGCTTTTTGTTTATATCTAAATCTAAATTGATTACTTTTATTAAATTAAAATAATTAAATTTATACTTCTTCAATCTAGATGAAAATTGTCGCTAAAAAACTATAAAATTACAATATCTTATGATGGAACTAGCCTTCATGGTTGGCAAGTCCAGAAAAATGCTCGCACTGTCCAAGGCGATATTGAAAATGCATTAGAAAAAATATTTAATCAAAAAATTAATTTAATTGGTGCAGGTAGAACGGATTCAGGAGTTCATGCTTTAGGTCAAGTTGCAAACTTTAAAGTATCAACATCAATGACATCTGATGAGTTGAAAAATGCTCTAAATGGTAACCTCGGAAGAGATATTTTTATAATTAATTGTAATAAAGTAAGCATTGATTTCCATTCTCGTTTCTCCGCTGTAAATCGTGAATATATATATAAAATTCAAACAAAGTTTTCTCCGATATCTAGAAATTTTACTTGGAGTTTAGATTCTAACTTTGTTGATATTAATATTCTAAATGAATGTTCAAAATTAGTAATTGGAGAGCATGATTTTTCTCAATTATCCAAAAAGAATGTTGAGATCGAAAATAAAAATTGTTATGTATATAGTTCAAAATGGATAGTAGATGATTCATCATTGAATTATATAATTTCTGCAAATCGGTTTTTGCATCATATGGTTAGATATCTTGTTGGGGTAATGATTGAAGTATCAAAAAAAAATCTATTATCTATTGATGATTTTGAATCAATGTTAAATGCGAATGAAAGAAAGTTTATTTTTAAAGCCCCCTCGAAAGGTTTGTATTTAAATAGGATTTTATATGAGTAAAATTTTAAGATTAACTTTTATTTTTTTTATTATTTCATGCACTGAAATAAAAATTTCTTTAGAAAATCAATTTATTAATTCAATACAAAAAGTTTCTCCTGCTGTGGTTAGTGTTAGCACAGAATCTACTACAAAAGATAATGAATTTCGTTTTGGCTCAGGATTGATTATAAGTAATGATGGTTATATTATAACAAACTCTCATGTAATTGAATCTGGAGAAGTAGCAAATATTCATGTCACATTGTATGGTGGAAAAAAATATTCATGTCAAATTATAGGCATTGATAAACTAACTGATATTGCACTTTTAAAAATAAATGAAATTAATCTAAACTTCACAAAACTAAATCCTTCAATTGAAGTTAATAGAGGGCAATTTGTAGCTGCATTGGGTAATCCTCATAATTTATTTTCAATTTCTAAAGAACCTACAGCAACTATTGGGATTATTAGTGGAAAAAATGTTAATTTTGGACTAAGAAAATCAGGCCATGTTTATCAAAATATGATTCAAACTGATGCAACTATAAATCGAGGAAATAGCGGTGGTCCTCTTATTAATTCTTATGGAGAAGTTGTTGGAATTAATACATTTATTGTATCTGAAAAAAATAGTTCTTTAGGGTTTGGGTTTTCTATTCCTATTTATAGAGTAGTTGATGTTGTTGATGATTTAAAAGAAAAAGGAGTTGTTGACAGGGATTGGTTTACAGGTATTTCAGTAAGAGAAATTAATAAAAAATATAAAGATTTTTTAAAAATTAAGGTAAATGATGGTGTTATCGTTACTGACGTTGAGAAAAAATCACCAGGATCAGATGCTGGCATACTTTTAAAAGATATTATATTTAAAGTGAATGATAAAATTGTTAATTCAGCATTAGATATTCAACAGGTATTAGATGAAGGTTATTTTAAAACAAATGATGAAGTTGATTTAGTTATAGTTAGAGGTCAAAATTTTATTGATACTAAATTAAAACTAATAGATCCATATAATAAAAAGGATTACAAGAAATGATAGAAAGATATCAAACTCCTGATATGAAAAGAATTTGGTCTGACCAAAATAAATATGAAACATGGTTAAAAGTTGAACTCGCTGTTACAGAGGTGTTGGTTGAAGATGGAATTGTTCCCAGAGATTCTTATGAAGTAATAAAATCTAAAGCAGATTTTTCTGTAGTAAGAACATTAGAGATCGAAGAAACAACAAATCATGATGTAATAGCTTTTTTGACAAACCTAGCAGAAAATATAGGCCCTGATTCAAGGTACATTCATATGGGTATGACCTCTTCTGATTTATTGGATACATCAATGGCGTTGCAATGTAAGGAAGCTGGTGAGATAATTCTTGAAAAATTAAAAGTTTTTAAGTCTTGTTTGAGAGATAAGGCAAAAGAGCACAAGAGCACTTTTCAAATAGGCAGATCTCATGGAGTTCATGCTGAGCCAATTACATTTGGACTGAAATTAGCGATGTGGAGTGAGGAAATTCAAAGGAATATTGAAAGATGGGAATTAGCATTAGACACTATTTCAACAGGAATGATTTCTGGTGCAGTGGGCACATATCAACATCTTGATCCAGAAGTTGAAACTAGGGTTTGTGAAAGATTAGGTTTAAAAGCTGCTTCTGTTTCCAATCAGGTAATTCAAAGAGATAGGCATGCATTTTATCTAAATATGCTTTCTATGATTGGAGCAACTATTGAAAAAATTGCTATAGAAATAAGACATATGCAAAGAACAGAGGTACTGGAGGCTGAAGAATTCTTCTCAAAAGGGCAAAAAGGTTCTTCAGCAATGCCACATAAACGAAATCCTATTCTCACAGAAAGATTGACTGGATTTGCTAGACTATTGAGAGGAAATGCTCATACAGCAATGGAAAATGTAGCTCTTTGGCATGAGAGAGATATCTCTCATTCATCGATAGAGCGTGTAATATTTCCTGACTCTACTACTATTGTTGATTATATGTTAAATAAAACAATAAATTTAATGAATAATCTTCTAGTTTATCCTGAAAACATGCAAAAAAATATAGACTTAACCAATGGGCTTATATTTAGTCAAGAGGTTTTACTTTTATTAATAAAGAAGGGTTTGACGAGAGAAAAAGCATATGAAATTGTACAAAGGAATGCAATGAGAGTTTGGAAGGAAAAAATAGACTTTAATAATCTTTTAAAGAGCGATAAAGAAATAATGGAACATGTTAATGAAGATGAGCTTGATAAATTGTTTGATATATCTAAAATTCTAATAAATATAAATAAAGTATATGAAAGGTTGGGCATATAATGAGTTATATAAAAGATCAGTTAATACACACACTTAAATCATTCAATGTTAATTTAGGGGATGAAAATTACTCTGGTAAGGTTAGGGAAAATTTTTATTTAGATGACAAAATTGTTATGGTTACAACAGATAGAGTATCTGCATTTGATCATATTTTAGGTACAATTCCATTTAAAGGAGAAATACTTACACAAATTGCAAAGTTCTGGTTTGAAAAAACTAAACATATTGCTCCTAATCATTATATAGATGACCCTGATCCTCAAGTACTTCTAACTAAAAGAGCAAAAACATTGCCTATTGAAATAATAGTAAGAGGTTACATAACTGGAAGTTTATGGAGGGATTATGAAAAAGGAATTAATGACCAATATGGTTTTAAAATACCAGAAGGTATGATAAAAAATCAAAAATTTGATGCTCCTATTCTAACTCCAACAACAAAAGCAGATTATGGTGAGCACGATGAGCCAATTAGTAAGGAAGAAATAGTTGCAGGATTGGTTGATAAAGATATTTATGAAAAAGCAGAAAAATATGCAATGGAGTTATTTGCAGAAGGTCAAAAATGGGCTCAAGAGCGCGGACTTATCCTAGTTGATACAAAATATGAGTTTGGAATGATTGATGGTGAATTAAATGTTATTGATGAAATTCACACTCCAGATTCTAGTAGATATTGGATGGATAAAGAATATCAAGATAGATATGATAGGGGAGAAAATCAATTAATGCTAGATAAGGAAAATATTAGGCAATGGTTAATAGAAAAAGGGTTTTCTGGTGAAGGAACTCCTCCAGAATTATCTGAAGATATAAGAGTACTTCTTTCAGAAAAGTATATGGAATTGTATAAAGTTCTTGTTGGAGATGACTATAATCCTAGCCTAGGAAATGTAAATACTAGAATTATAAATAATTTAACTGATGAAGGTTTGCTTAAGGAGAATGTAAATGAAGGCTAAAGTTTATATTAGTTATAAAGAAGGTATTTTAGATCCTCAGGGAAAAACTGTTGGAGGAGCTTTAGATTCAATGGGTATTCAAGGTGTTAAGGATTTAAGAATTGGAAAGTATATTGAGATTGATTTCGGTGATATTTCTAAGCAGAAAGCACAAGAAATAACAGATGAATCATGCAGGAAGTTGTTAGCAAATCCAAATACTGAAACCTATCATTTTGAATTGGAGGATTGATTAAAATGAAATTTGCTATTATAGTTTTCCCTGGATCTAATTGCGATCACGATGCCTATAAAGTCATTGAAAATATTGATGGAGCAACTCCAGAATTCGTTTGGCATAAAGAAAATGATCTTTCTAGGTTTGACTCTATTATTGTTCCAGGTGGTTTTTCATATGGTGATTATCTTAGAGCTGGAGCTATTGCAAAATTTTCGCCGATTATGAATGCTATTATTTCTGCTTCTAAAACAGGCAAAAGCATAATAGGTATATGTAATGGATTTCAAATTTTAATTGAGGCTGGTTTACTACCTGGGGCATTAATTAATAATAATGGTGTTAAGTTTAAAAGTAAGGAAGTATCATTACAGGCAGAAAACTTTGATACTATTTTTACAAATAAAATACCAAAAGATAAAAAAATGTTCATGCCAATAGCGCATAGACAAGGGAATTATATAGCTGATAAAGAAATATTGGAAAGAATTTCTGATAATGGGCAAATAGCATTTACATACTCTTCTGATGCTGGAGGAAATCCCAATGGTTCGTGTTTAGATATTGCTGGAATATTTAATAAAAATAAAAATATTTTAGGAATGATGCCTCATCCAGAACGAGCATCAGATATATTGCTGGGCTCAAATGATGGGGAATTAATATTTCAATCAATGATAGAAAATACTAATTAAATGGCTGTAAATAATAAAAGGCCAGTATTAGTTATTTTTTTAATTTTATTTTTTGGATGTATCATAGGTACAGCCTTAAGTCAATTATTAGGTACAATTTTACCTGAAGGAGTTGTAAAAGATTTTTTTCTTAATTCAACTGAGATTGGATGGGGAAATTCAGATGAATGGATTGATTTAAATATAATAAAATTTAAAACTGGCTTTTATATTAGTGTAAGTGTTATTAGTTTGATAGGAATGATGATTTCCTGGTATTTTCTTAGATATTTCAGATAACTATTTAATAAAGGAGAATTCTAATGGGACCAATTGGACTACCAGAAATAATAATAATACTAGTAATTGTATTATTGCTATTTGGAGGAAAAAAATTACCTGAACTAGCTAAAGGGCTAGGTAAGGGATTAAGAGAATTTAAAAATGCATCGAGAGATATAAAAAAAGAAGTTGATGATGCAGTAAAAGATGCTGATGATACAATAAAGTAGAAATTGCTAT
>CEOK01192091.1_pt1 | contig 10815 bp, 12 predicted proteins | sample 427001 | NCBI WGS metagenome assembly CEOK01 (sample SAMEA2591108, study PRJEB7988) | marine metagenome | isolation source: saline water (ENVO:00002010), including | reverse complement strand
TAAAAAAAAAAAAATAATAACAAAAAAAATCGATATCACAAAAAATTTAGTAAAATTGAGAAGGATAATTAGTAAATACTCACCTATAAAAATCTATTATTTTGCTTCTCCAAAAATCCTATTCGACAAAAAAATTACTTCAAAAAAGCTAAAGGAGTTTAGAAACTATTTTATAAATTACCCGCTAAAAATATTAACTCAAAACAGAAATGATATTTCTTCATTTTTTTATCCTTCTACAGATTTTATTAATTTTGATAAAAAAGCTCCCTATTCAATAATTAAAAGTAAAGCAGAAAAAAAAATTAAAGAATTTTGCATAAAGAAAAATATCAATTTTATTTACCATAGGTTTCCTGCGATTAATTCCAGACAATCAATATCTATTAGCAATCCCCAAAATCAAAATCTAATAAGTTATTTAAATAAAAACAAAAAAATAATAAATAAAATATTGTTATAGAATATTTGAATGGAAAAAATTTTAAAAAATAAAAATATTTTGATATCGGGAGTTGGTAAAGGACTCGGTTTAGACATGTTTTATAAATGTATTGATAGTGGAGCGTATATTTACGGATTTACAAGATCAAAGGATGATATTAAGAAAATTGATAAAAAATATTTAACAAAGTCTAAAGTATTTGTCGGAGACGTTACAAATGATAAATTTTTAAAAAAATTATTTTCATATTTTAAAAAAAACAAAATTTATTTGAATGGATTAATTAATAATGCAGGACAAAGACAAAGAAAATCATTTATTGATTTTACGAAAAAAGACATTGAACAAATTATTAAGGTGAATTTTGTATCTACTTTTTTATTGACACAATTATTTGTGAAAAACTCAAAAAATCACGGTGAATCAATTGTAAATATAGGATCTATTGTAGGAGAAAAACCTTTTTCAAATTTAGTTGGTTACGCAAGCTCTAAATCAGCGGTTTCAGGTTTTACAAAAAGTTTAGCACTTGAGCTGGCTGAAAAAAAAATTAATATAAGAGTAAATTGCATCAACCCTGGATTTACTAAAACATCTTATTTTAAAAAGTTTAAGAAGAATAAAAAACTTTATAATTGGACAATCAGTAAGATTGCTGCCGAAAGATGGGCTGATTCCTTTGAAATTAGCAAATTAGCAATCTTTTTATTGTCAGACAAATCATCATATATTAATGGACAAATAATTAATATTGATGGAGGATGGAAATATTAACCAATGAAAAAAAAAGTTTTAGCGTTAATACCAACAAGATTAAACTCAAGAAGGTTACCAGCAAAAGCTTTATTGCCTATAAATAATATGCCTTTGATTATGCATGTTTATAAAAGAACATTGCTTTCAAAAAATATTGATGATGTAGCAGTTTGTTGTGATGATAAAAAAATCTTTGATGTTGTAAAAAAGTATGGAGCAAAAGTCATGATGACCTCAAAACATCATCCTAATGGAACTGACAGAATTTGCGAGGCTTATACTAAATTCAAAAATAAAAAGGATTATGGCTTAGTTGTTGATATCCAAGGTGATGAGCCTTTGGTTAGCCCACTTCACATAGATAAAGTAATTGAATTTCATATAAAAAATCAGGATGTAGATATCGTTCTTCCTAATCTAAAAATTAAGTCCACAAACAATACTAATATTGTAAAACTTGTTACTAATAAAAAAAATGAAGTAATTTATATATCTAGAGCGAATATACCTTATCAATTTAAAAATAATTCAAAGTATCATAAGAAACATCTTTCTGTAGTTTCTTTTAAACCAGAATCCCTTTTAAAATTTGGCAAATCCAAAGTTAGTGACCTTGAAAAAATAGAAGACATTGAATTATTAAGGGCACTTGACATTGGACTAAAGATAAAAACTTTAAATTTAAAAGGCGATAGTTTTTCAATAGACATATTTGAGGATTATCAGAAAGCAAAAATCCGGATTTCCAGAGATAGATATTTCAAATTTTATAGATAAATTGATAATATTTCTTATTAATTAAATTATGATTAGTTATTCAATAAATAACAGATTGCATAGCGTTACTTTTTGTAAAGCAAAAAATCTTCACAATATATCTGAGTCTATCGAAAGTATTAAATCTGACAAAAATGTTTTATTAATTTATGATGATAAAATTGATAAAAAGATTGTAAAAAGTATTTTCTCAGAGCTAAAATTATCTGGGTGCAAAATCTTCAGCCTCCAAATCAAAGGAGATAAATTCAATAAAAATGAAAAATTTTTATTTAAAATTTTGGATTATCTTATACAAAATAAATTTACCAAAAAATCTGTGATTTTGTCTTGTGGAGGCGGTGTAGTTGGTGATGTTGCAGCTCTAGCAAGTAGCTTATATCTTAGAGGAACAATTTATTACAGTATACCAAGCACTATGACAGCTATAGTGGATAGCTCCATTGGAGGCAAAACTGGAATAAATTATAAAGGTATAATTAATTCTTTGGGAACTTATTATCACCCAACAAATGTTTTTATATTAGAGGATATCATTTCAACTATCCCTCAAAGAGAATACCTTGCTGGATTCGCTGAAGTTATAAAGTGTGGTTTAATTGATAACAAAAAAATTTTGAATTATTTAGAAAATGAAAAAAATTTAATTATTAATAGAGATTTCAAAAAAGTTGAAAAGGTTTGTGAAATGACTCTTAAAACAAAAATTAAATTTTTTAAAGATGATGTGTATGAAAACAATAATAGATTAATGTTAAATTTTGGTCATACATTTGCACACGCTATCGAGATGGCTATTGAAAATAAACTTAAAAAAGATACCATCAGACACGGTGAAGCTGTAGCTCTAGGAATTTTGTGTGAGATTTACTTCGCAAACAAAAGCAAAAATAGTCTATTCAATTTATCTAAAAACTTTTTTGAAAAATTTAATTTACCAACATATTTAAATTTAAAGAATTTAAATCTAAATAAAGCTAAACTTATGGATGAAATTTATAAAAATATATTTCTTGATAAGAAAAAAATAGGTCATTATCCTAGATTCATTTCTTTAAAAAAACTCGGAAAACCCAAAATCGATGAGATAAAAGATTTTGATTTCATTAATGACACACTCATGAAAGTTTTATTGTAAAAAAAGTATGACAAAAAGAAAAGATTTAAAATTTTTTGATCCTCAAATAGAGCTGAAGGAGCAGGCAGTAGCGGAGAGGTTACAATTTTTACCTAATTCTAAAATTCCTCTTCCATCTGAGGTCGAAATAAGCGAGTCAGGCATGTGTAACAGAAAATGTTCTTTTTGCCCTAGAAGTGATCCTGATTATGATCATAGAAATGAATTTATCTCTTATGAGCTACACAAAAAACTTTGCGATGAATTGTCTGAGGTAAATTATAAGGGGTTAATAATTTATTCTGGATTTGTTGAGCCAATGTTAGATAAACAAATTTATAAATTAGTAAACTATGCCAAAATAACACTTCCAGACTCAAGAGTCGAAATGATTTCAAATGGAGATGTTTTAAACGAAAAAAGACTAAAAAAACTATACGACTCAGGGTTGGATAGGTTGCAAATCAGTTTATATGATGGAGAAGATCAACATTTTAAATTTACTGAATTAGGAAAAAAAATGAATTTAACAAATGAAAAATATGTACTTAGAGCACGTTATTTACCCGAAGAAAAAAACTTTGGAATAACTCTTAGTAATAGAGGAGGGATGCTTGAAAATGCTGAGTATAAGATTAGACCAATGAAAAAGAAATTAGAAAAAAAATGTTTTTATCCAAGCTATAAATTTTTCTTAGATTATAACGGCGATGTTTTAATGTGTTCGCATGATTGGGGAAAAAAAAATATTCTTGGAAATTTAAAAAAAGAAAAATTCTTAGATATTTGGCTTTGCAAAAAAAGTGAGGAAGCTAGAAATAAGCTTAATAAATCGGACAGATCATTAAGCCCTTGTAACGTTTGTGACGTCACTGGAGATTTGATAGGAAGAAAACATCATCAAGCATGGCTGAATTTAAGTAAAATTAATGAAAAAAAATAAAAAGGTTTTTATTTTAGGTGCAAGTTCAGATATTGGCCTTAGTGTAATGAAAATATATAAAAAAAAAAATTATGAGATTTTAGCTCATTACAATCTAGGCAACAAAAAATTTTTCGAGTACACAGAAAAAGAAAACATAAAAACTATAAAATTTAATTTTCTTTCATCGAATAAAAAAATTAGCAATTTCGCAAAGAGAAAAGAATTTAAAGATTACGATATACTAGTAAATGCTTCAGCCAATCTTAAAGAAATTTCATTTAAAAATGTAAAAATAAAAGACATTGAAGATATTTTAAAGGTAAATTTTTACCCATATCTATTTTTAATGCAAACTATTGGTTTTGAGATGAATAAAAAGAAGTGGGGGAGAATAGTAAATCTAGGTTCAATAGGTGTTAAATTTGGCGGAGGATTAAAAAATTTTCCTTACTCGCTGTCTAAATTTATTTTAGAATTTTTTCCAAGTCAAACGAAGGATTGGGTAAAAAATAATGTTTTAATTAATACCATCCGAGTTGGAGCTACAAAAACAAAATTACACCAAAAACTACCCTCAAAAAACTTAAAAAAAAGAGCAGAATTGATACCTATGAAAAGGTTCGCTACCACAGAGGAAATTGCTGAATTTGTTTTTTTTCTAGGCTCAGACTCTAATACGTACATTTCAAATCAAGTTCTAAGTATATCTGGAGGTGAGTAGTTTTTTATGGAAAAAAAACAAATTTACCTCTTAAAAAAAATAAAAAAATATTTTTTAAAATTTGAAGCCAGAGATTTTAGACCAAAACATAATTCAATCTTTTATTTAGCCACTTATTCAAATTTTATTGGGTCCTACATCTTAAAAAAACTAGCACATGTTCCTGATAATAACTTTTTTTTAAATTTAAAATTAGTTTTAAAAGATTTTGTTTTTAGTTTAAATTATACAAATAATTCTTTACATTATAATAACGTTTCAAAAAAATTTAATAAGCTAATCATTACTTGGGCTTTTAATGAAAATTTTGATCTAAAAGGAAACCTAATTGATAGATATTTTAATAAAAATTCTAATTTAGAAAAAAATACTCTTTGGTTTGTTATTTACATGAGTGAAAAAATTCCAAAAAAAATTGGAAAAAACATTATATTATTTCATAAAAATAAAGAAATAAGTTTAAATGTTTACTTAATTATCTGTTTTTTTTTTCGAAGTATTAAATATTTATTTAAAGATTTAAATTATTTTTTGTTTTCAATATCGAATCATAACTTTTTTTCTGAGATATTGCTAAAAAAATTAAAACCTTTTTTAGATACAAAACTAAAATATGTAATTATGCCTTACGAAGGTCAGCCATTTCAAAACAATATCATAACTTATTTAAAAAAAAAAAAATATAATACTAAAAGCATAGGTTATATTCACTCTCCACCACTGGCTCTACCATCCAATTTTATTTATAAAAAAAACTCATGCCCCGATAAAATAATATTGAATGGAAAAGATCAAATTTATTGTTTTACTAAATTTTTAGGATGGCAGAAATCAAGAATTAAATTACTTCCATCTTTTAGATTTTTGAGATCATCTACAAAAGCTGCGAAAATAATTTATTTACCTCTCCAAGTAAGACAAAGAGGAGTAATTTTAAAGTCATTAAAATATTTAGTTAAAAATAAATTTATTAATATAAAAAATTTTAAAGTCAGAAATCATCCTGGAGGACTTAATTCAATTCAAAATCTCCTTTTGATTGATGATATTGAAAAATTAAAGGTGAGTTATGATTGTTATAATCTTAAAAAAACTAAACATGATTTTTTAATCTTCATTGGTAATTCTGGGGGAATAATAGAAGCTTTAGAGAGAGGCTCAAAAGTTGTTCAAATAGTAGAGTTTCCTTTATTTGATATCTATTCAAACAAAATATGGCCAAGTATAATTAGAAAAAAAATTAATGAAAATATTTTTGTTTATTCATTAAGAAAAAAAGGCAACCTTATAAAATTAGGCGATAAAAAAAAAATTAAATTTAATTTTGATAATCTATAAAATGAAAATAATAACTTTAATTTTATATAAAATTTTAAAACAAATTAATTCTTTTTGCGAAAAAATTTTTAAAAAAGAATTTTTGCCATATATTAAAACTTTGATTGAAAAAGATTCTTACAAAAAAATTAATATTCTAGGACAAAAAGTTATTTTTTTTACTCCAAACCAACTGATAAGTTGGAGAGTGAATACCTTTTTTTCTAAAGAACCAGAAACAATTAAATGGATAGATGAATTTGATGGTAAAAATAAAAATGAGGTAATTTTTTGGGATATCGGCTCTAATATCGGTTTATATTCAATTTATGCAGCATTGAAACATACAAATATCAAAGTAATTTCATTTGAACCATCTACAAGTAATTTAAGAATATTAAGCAGAAATATATCAGCTAATAAACTAGCAAATCAAATTACAATATGTCAGTTGCCATTAGGTCAAAATTCACTAAATTTTAATAAAATGAACGAAAGTAATTTTCTGGAGGGCTATTCTGAAAATACTTTTGGAGAAGAAACTGATTTTGAAGGAAAAAAAATGAAAATATTTCATAGTTACAAATTATTAGGCACGTCCATCAATCAACTCATTGAAGATGGTATTTTAAAATGTCCAAATTATATAAAGATAGACGTAGATGGAATTGAACATCTTATACTAAGGGGTGCAACTAGTATCCTTAATGATAAAAGATTAAGAAGTATATTGGTTGAAATAAACGAAAATTTTAAAGAACAACATGATAAAATTATAAAAATAATGGATAATTCTCAGTTTAAGTTCAAATTGAAATCAAGAGCCGATGAGTTTTATAAGAATAACATGAACAAAATTTACAATTTTATTTTTGAAAAAGATGGATAAAAAAATATTAGATAATTTTTTAGAAAAAGAAGATCTAAGTTTGTTAAAAAATTTAAATCTCCAAAAAGTTGAAAACAATGAAATAAAAATTTATCATAATAAAATTTATAGAAAAGGAAATGTCAAAATTGATTGTTTATCTGATATTCAAATCAAGCATTTGCACTCAAAATATCACTCAAAAGCTCTTGGTATTTTAAATGAATTAAATCCTCATAAAATTGATTTATACGATTATTCTGAATTTCATATAATTGAGACAGGAGCAAATTACAAATTCCCAATTCACGACGATACCCCTGATAAATTATTAAGTGGGGTAATTTATATTAGTCCGGAAAATAACTCTGGTACAATATTTTATTCAAATAAAAAGGGTGATAATAAACAAGAAATAGAATGGAAAGTTAACAGGGGAGTTTTTTTTTCAAGAATAGAAGGAAAATCTTGGCACTCCTATGAAGGTGATGGAAAAACTAATAGAGTAGCCTTAGTATACAATTTAATGACTGAAAAAATAAAAGATGTGTACAAAATAGAAAAAAAAAACTATCTAATTGGGAGGTTTAGATATTGGATAAATCCCTATCTATACAAGTTTTTTAAGTTTACAATTTAGTTTATTAATAAATTATGCAAGTTATAATTTTAGCAGGAGGGCTTGGCACAAGACTCCCTGAGTATACACATAAAATTCCTAAACCAATGGTCAATTTAGCTGGATATCCTATAATTATTCACTTGATGAAACATTACATTAATTATGGTTTTAAAGATTTTTTGTTAGCTACTGGCTATAAAAGTTTTAAGTTTAAAAAGTATTTTAAAAATTTTAGAAAAAATGGATTATCATTTGAGGCCTCTATATTTAATAAAAAATGTAAAATTACTATACTTGAAACTGGTTTAAAAACACTAACAGGAGGGAGATTAAAAAGAGCTGCAAAATTTTTAAAAAATGATGAGGACTTTATGTTTACTTATGGAGATGGTTTATCAAACGTTAATCTTAAAAAACTATTTAATTTTCACAAAAAACAGGGGAAAAAAGTTACTGTAACAGCCGTAAGACCGCCAGCAAGATTTGGAGAATTAAAGCTTAAAAAAAATGTAGTTCATACTTTTAAAGAAAAACCACAAGTCGGAACAGGTTGGATAAACGGCGGTTTCTTTGTGGCAAAACAAAGCTTTATATCCTATATAAAAGACGACAAAACAATACTTGAAAAATCTCCCTTAGAAAGAGCAGCAAAACAAAAAGAATTGTACGCTTTTAAACATTATGGTTTTTGGAAGTGCATGGATACAAAACGGGATAAAGACATACTTGAAAATATTCTCAAAAAGAAAAAATCTTGAAAAAAAGAAAAAAAATTCTTATTGTTGGAGGGACTGGTTTTATAGGCTTTCATTTGGTCTTTCAATTAACTAAAAAAAATTACAGTGTATCTAGTTTATCTACAAAATTACCAATAAAAGAGAGAAAAATACCAAAGGTAAATTACCTTATTTGCGATATTTGTAAATTCAATCAATTAAAAAAAGTTCTTAAAAACAAAAATTTCGATTATGTAGTTAATCTTGGTGGATACGTAGATCATTCAAATAAAAAAAAAACTTACGAAAGTCATTTTATAGGATGTAAAAATCTTACTAAAATTTTTCTCCAAAAGAAGATAAATAGATTTATTCAAATTGGCAGTAGTATTGAAAATGGAGGAAAAAAGTCCCCTCAAACAGAGAGTTCATTAACAAAAGAAAGTTTAATAAAATCTGTTTATGGGTTAGCAAAGTATAGGGCATCCCAGCATTTAATAGATTTACATAAAAAATTCAACTTTCCTGCGGTGATTCTTAGACTTTATTTGGTTTATGGACCAAAACAAGATACGAATAGATTTTTACCCATCATTATTAAAAATTGTTTAAACAACAAATCATTTCCATGTTCAACAGGTAAACAATTTAGAGATTTTTTATATATTCAAGATTTGATAGATTTAATTAAAAAATTCTTAAATATAAAAACATCTTTAAATGGCGAAATCTTTAACATAGGTTCAGGAAAACCAAGAAACATAAAAAAAACAATTCAACTAATCATTAAGCAAGTAAAAGGTGGAAGACCTCTATATGGAAAAATAAAATTAAGGAAAGATGAAATTATAAAATTGTACCCTAATTTAAAAAAGATTAAAAAACATATAAATTGGAAACCCAAAGTTTCTTTTAAACTAGGTCTAAAAAAGTCTATTAATTATTATGAAAAACTAACCTGATAGTAAATTCAAAAAAATTTTTAGAAAAAAAATAAAAGGCAGCTTTTTAAAAAATCCATTAACCAAATAAAATTCTATAAAAATTAAAGAGTTTCAAATGAAATATCAAAAACCTCTGGTTAGCATAATTATGAACTCTCATAATGGAGATCAACATTTGAGTCAGAGCATTAATAGTATTTTAAAACAAACCTATAAAAATTGGGAACTTATTTTTTGGGACAATTCTTCTTTTGATAAAACCAGAGAAAAATTAAAAAAAATTAAGGATAAACGTATTAAATATTTTTTTTCAAAAAAATTTAATACTCTCTACAAATCAAGAAATTTAGCAATTAGAAAAGCTAAAGGTAAATATGTTTGTTTCTTAGATGTAGACGATCAATGGAGAAAAAGTAAAATTAGCGACCAAGTAGAGAAACTTGAAAAAAAAAATGAATTCTTTATTTACTCAAATTTTACAATTAACAATAAATTAAAAAAAAAAAACAATCTCAGGATCAAAAATAAACTACCTGAAGGAAAAATATCACAAAAACTTCTGGATGATTATTTTCTAGGTATTATAACAGTGATGTTAAAAAGAAGTATATTCAAAAAATTTAAGTTTAATGAAAAATACGATATCATAGGAGACTTTGATTTATTTATTCGATTAAGTCTAAAATATAAATTTCTATCGATACAAAAACCTTTATCTATCTATAATGTACATGGAGAAAATTTGTCATTGAAAAAAATTCATAAATATATAAATGAACTTCAAAACTGGATAAAAGTTAAGGAGAAAGTACTGCCTGCTTATTTGGATTTAAAAAAATTAAAGTTGTATTTAATTAAACTTAAAATTAAAAGAATGATAAAAACTACTTAAAAAAATATTTGTGGGCATGTAGTTCAATGGTAGAACGCTACGTTGACATCGTAGAGGTCATAAGTTCGATTCTTATCATGCCCACCAAATTAAGGTGAAATTAATTAAAATAAAAATCTCTTTATGAAAAATAAATCAATATAGAAAATAATTTTTCTAAATATATGAAAGCAATAAAAGTTTTAATTATGGGTCTGCCCGGCGCTGGAAAAACTACACTAGCAAAAGAGTTAGCTTTATTGATTAATGCTAAAAGATTAAATGCTGATGAAGTAAGGTCAAAAGCAAATGACTGGGATTTTTCCAACGAAGGAAGAAAAAGACAAGCTAAAAGAATGGCAGATTTGGCAGAAGAATTAAAATTAAAAGGAACTTGTATAATTGCAGATTTTATATGCCCAACACCGGAGGCAAGAAGATTATTTTCAGCTGATTATTTAATTTGGGTAGATACAATAAAAAAAGGAAGATTTGATGATACTAACCAAATGTTTGTCAAACCAAAAATATATGATTTTAAAGTTACAACTAAGGACGCAAAAGTCTGGGCACTAAAGATTTTCGCAGATCTTAAAAACCAATGAAAAGTAAGTAGTAGAAAAAAGTTGAAAAATATAGTCAAATAAAAATAGATTCACTGTTTACTAATTTTAAAAAAAGTCATATACATTCTTGCCTGGTAATTATTGCGAAGGGGCCACACCCGATCCCATTC
>CEOK01023482.1_pt1 | contig 10816 bp, 8 predicted proteins | sample 427001 | NCBI WGS metagenome assembly CEOK01 (sample SAMEA2591108, study PRJEB7988) | marine metagenome | isolation source: saline water (ENVO:00002010), including | reverse complement strand
TTTCTGAATATCTTTTTCCAAAAGAATTTCAAATAATTTAAGAGTCACTTTAGCATCTCCTTGGGCGCGATGTTGTTTTGCAAATGGGATACCCAAATTACGAACAAGTTTTCCTAAACTGTAGGAGGGTTGATTTGGCAAAAGAACATTCGATAGGGTAACGGTGCAGAGCGATTTACGTTTAAAAGGAAAACCTAATCTCCTAAATTCGGTTTGTAAAATACGATAATCAAATGAAGCATTATGCGCTACGATAATACAGCCATCCGTAATTTGAACTATACGTTTCGCTATTTCATAAAACTTTGGTGCATTTCGAAGCATTTTTGACGAAATACCTGTTAATTTTTTTACAAATGGTTGGATTTCAATCTGAGGGTTTACGAGACTGATAAACTGATCCGTTATTGATTTACCATCATATTTGTAAATAGCAATTTCTGTTATCCCTTCTTCATCGTACTTGCCTCCAGTAGTTTCAATATCAAGAATGGCATACATACTTAGTAATTTCGAGCTCCAAAAATGTTACTTCCAATACGTATCATATTTGATCCGCACTCTATAGCAATATCATAATCACCACTCATTCCCATCGAAAGAGTGTTCATATTTGGTAGTTTTTCTTTTGTTTTATCAAATAAGTTCTTCAATAAATTAAATTCTGAAGTGATTTGATTTTTGTCTTTTGTAAAAGTTGCCATGCCCATCAATCCAACAATTTTGACATTTTTTAAATCCTTCGAGTTTTCAATGAGTGAATTCAGTTTATCTGGAAGGATACCAAATTTTGTTTCTTCTTCTGCTATACGGATTTGGATTAAACAAGATATTATTCTATTATGCTTTTGTGCTTGTTTTTCAATTTCTTTCAATAACTTGAAACTATCTACACCGTGAATTAGATTAACAAAATGAGCCATATTCCTCACTTTGTTTGTTTGTACATGGCCAATCATATGCCATTCGATATCCTTTGGAAGCTGTTCCCATTTTAAAGCCATTTCTTGGATTTTATTTTCACCAAAAACACGTTGTCCAGCATTATAAGATTGTAGTATCTCTTTTGCGTGTTTGGTTTTTGAAACAGCAACTAAAGTAACATTAGAAGGAAGATTCTTAATGATCTCTTTGGTTTTAGTGGTTATATCCATACAACAAATATAAGGCTTAGGACTTCATTTTATACTTCTTAGAAAGAATGATTTTTGGTAAAAAAAAAGCTACCAAATAGGTAGCTTATAATTAGTTATCAAAAATGATTATTGAGCAGCTTTCATACCTTGTTCAATTAGATCGTAAAACTGATCTAATTTGGGAAGTACTACAATACGAGTTCTTCTGTTTTTGGCTCGATTAGCAGATGTATCGTTATCAGCTACGGGAATGTAATAACTTCTACCTGCAGCAGTCATTCGTGCTGGTGCAACACCAAAGTCATTTTCTAGAATACGAACTACTGCAGTTGCTCTTTTTACAGAAAGATCCCAATTGTCAACTATGCCATCACTTTTAATAGGTACGTTATCAGTATGGCCCTCAACCATAAATTCAAGATCTGGTTTATCATTTACTACTTTTGCAACTTTTCCTAATACTTCTTTAGCTTTTGATGTCACAGTGTAGCTTCCGCTTCTAAATAATAATTTGTCAGAGATGGAAACATATACAACTCCTTTTTCTACATTAATTTCTATATCCTCATCACTTATGTTTCCTAACACACCTTTAAGGCTTGTGACTAATGCAAGAGTTACAGAATCCTTCTTTGTCACTGCATCTTGCATTCGTTGAATTCGGATATCTTTTTCTTTCATACTTTCAAGAGACATTTCCAGATTTTCAGCACCTTTTTGCGAGAGCGTAGTTAAGTTACCAATATTGTTTATCAAATCTTGATTATTAGCTTTTAAAAACTTGTTCTGTTCTTCAAGCGTAGCAAGAGAAGCAAGAGCAGCTTCTTTATCTTCATTACAAGTATTTAATTTGACTGTTGCAGCGTCTAATAAATTTTTAGTGTTTTGTTGTAGTTCTTCAAGTTCAGTGAACTTTTTTTGAGATACACAGGAAGAAATTAGGATTCCTGATACTATTAAAGCGATCGCCTTTTTCATAATGATGTTTTGTTTAAATAATTTAATTGTACAAATAAAATGAAATTTATTTATAATTTTTGTCTAAATCCCTGAAATTTAACCTTCTGAAGATAAAATAATCAATAAAAATATTTTTTCTACGAAAATATTTTACATTTTGCTTTTTATCCTTTCTGACAAAATAGATGGTTTTAAACATTTTATAGAACGAAAAGTGAGCTCTAATTATTGCATAAGTTGCCTTAAAGTTAAATTTTAAAATGTAAGCAATACCAATTAATCCATCAAGGAGAAGTTTTTTAAGCAATACGGAGTAAAGTTTATTCCTTGGTAAATTTTTTGCACACATGAGTAATGAATTTCTATGATTCAAATAAATTTTTCTTGATGAAAACTTTAGAGTGCCGCCCCCAACATGAAAAACTTTCGAAAGACCAATCGACTCTATTATATATCCTGCATTAAAAATTCTCCAGCACAGATCAATTTCTTCTTGGTGTGCAAAAAAATTAGTATCAAATCCTCCCATCTCCCAAAAAGTTTTACTTCGTATCACAAAACATGCTCCGGTTGCCCAAAAAATTGGAACCGTAAGATTATATTGTCCATTATCTATCTCACAATTATTAATTAATCTTCCTCGGCAAAAAGGAATGCCCAAAGCATCAATATAACCACCAGCAGCACCTGCATATTCGAAGTAATTTCTTCTATTATAATCTAAAATATGAGGCTGAACTACTACTGTTTCAGGATTTAATTCAAATCGACTTAACAATGGAGGAAGCCAATTTGGCGTAAGCTCAAGATCAGTATTGACCAAGGCATAAATTTCAGCTTTTATTTGTTTTAATCCTTCATTGTATCCCCCTGCAAATCCTTTATTTCTCTCAAGAATAATGCATTCGATTTCTGGATGGGTATTCTTTACCCATGAAATAGAACTATCTGTAGATCCGTTATCTATTATAAAAATAGATGCATTATTACTATTTTTAATTGCATGAGGGAGAAACTTCTTCAAAAGTTTTAATCCATTATAATTTAATAAAACTATGGCAGTTGATTGCATCAATATGATCTATATTTTGGGATTTTTTTGATGAATAAGTATTGTTGATTTTTATAATCCATTTTGCAAAAATAATGATTCAAACCATTTGTGAGCATTATGAATTGACTCCTAACTTGAAGATTATAACGAGCTATTTGATCAAAAACCTTTTGATCTAATTTTACCTTAGGACTTTTACACTCAACTAATATTAGGTTTCCCTTGTCTGGGTCTACTACCATGATATCAAAACGTTTACGAGTATTATATAATTTAATTTCATTTTCTACTTTGATCCATGAGGTGGGATAGCCAAGAGTTTCAGTAAAGTAAATAAGGCAGTGAATTCTAACCCATTCTTCTGGTGTGGCCAATACCCATTTTTTACGAATCTTATCAAAGAGATAGGTTTTATTTTTCCTATTTTTGAGTTCCACTAAGCTGTTAGGAAAATTAAGTTTCTCCATACCGTAAAAGTGCAATAAATTTTTTATATGCAAGCGTTCTTTACGCTACTTTCCAAAATTCAGAAAAATCAATTTTCCCCTTTTTATTTATTGTCGGGAACTGAATCATATTATATTGATACTATTCTGACTGCCTTAACTTCTAAATTAGTAGAAGAGACTTATCGAGATTTTGATTACACGGTATATTTTGGGAAAGAAACTAATATTTCTAAAATTATTGAAACTGCCAAAAGATACCCTTTAATGGCAAAATATAATCTTGTAGTATTAAAAGAGGCGCAAGAAATTTCTAATGCTGCCTATGAAGAATTGGCTTTATATGCTGCTCGTCCAGCAAATCAATCTATTGTAATTGTTTGCTACATGCATAAAGCATTTGATAAAAGGAAAAAGCTTTTCAAAATAGTAGAAAAAAAAGGAGAGGTATTAACTGTCAAGCCTTTATATGAAGATCAAATTCCAAACTGGGTTGTAGACCATTCAAAGTCATTAAAATTAGACCTCACGCCTAAAGCAATTCAATTAATATCTTCTTATGTTGGCACAAATTTAGGAAGACTTTCAAGCGAATTAAAAAAACTAAAATTAGTAACCAAACCAGACGAAAGAATTGATGAAGACTCAATAGAAAAGTACGTTGGAATAAGTAAAAAATTCAATAGTTTTGAATTACAAAAAGCTATCGGTTTAGGCAACTTCTCTTTGGCATTTCAAATTACACAATACTTAAACAGAAATCAAAAAACATATCCTTTAGTTTTGATATTATCTTCTCTTTATTCCTACTATCAAAAATTACTTCTATTAAAAGGCATTGAAAGCTCTAAAGATAATGTAAGTTCGATAGGCATTTCCCCTTATTTTTTAAAGGAATACGAGGCTGCAGCAAAACGATTAAATATGCGACAAATAAGTGCTTCAATGGGTTATATCTTTGATGCAGATCTGAAAAGCAAGGGGATTAAGGGAGATAATTCAGAGTCACATGAAATCCTAGAAACATTATTACTTCACCTTTTCACGCTTTAATTTTCTATAAAGGAAATTGTTTTGGGTCATCTTCGTTCATAATTTTATAAACTGCTTCGAAAATATCATCCTCAGAGGGCTTTGAAAAATAATCACCATCACCACCGTATGCAGGGCGATGAGCTCTAGCCGAGATAAGTTTTGGTGCGCTGTCGAGTAATGAAAAGATGTCTTGTCTTTCGATAAGTTGTTGGAGAATATATGATGTCCCTCCACCAGGCACATCTTCATCAACTATCATTAGTCGATTTGTTTTAGCGATACTATCATATATTTCTTTTTTTAAATCAAAGGGGATTAATGTTTGAATATCAACAATTTCTATTTCTATTCCTTCTTGGGATAGTCGTTTTGCAGTAGACTCGACAACCCTAAGCGTAGAACCGTATGATATTACAGTTATGTCTGAGCCTGAACGTAATACTTCGATTTTCCCCAATGGAATAGTAAATTCTCCCATATTATTTGGTGGAACTTCTTTGAGTCTATAGCCATTTAAGCATTCTATAACAATTGCAGGTTGTTCAATTTGCATCAAAGTATTATAGAACCCAGCAGCTTGTGTCATATTTCTAGGAACTAAAATATGCATTCCGCGAAGTAAGTGAATCATTCCTCCCATTTGAGACCCTGAATGCCAAATTCCTTCTAAACGATGTCCTCTTGTACGAATTATTAAGGGAGCAATTTGCTGACCCACAGTTCTATAATTCATTGAAGCTAAATCATCACTTAAAATTTGAATGCAGTACAAAATATAATCTAAATATTGGATTTCTGCTATTGGACGCAACCCTCTTAACGCTAGTCCAATTCCTTGCCCTGCGATAGTTGCTTCCCTTAAACCTGTATCAGCCACTCGAATGCTACCATACTTTTTTTGTAGACCTTCAAGACCTTGATTTACATCTCCTATCTTACCAACATCTTCACCAAAAATTAAAAGTGTATCGTATTTTTTAAAAAGCTCATCAAAATTGTCCCTAATTATTATTCTTCCGTCAACAAATTTTTCTTCCTTATCATAAGTAGCATTTGTTGATTTAAAGTTCATCAATTCCTCTTTAGATAAAGTATATAGGTGCGATGAGATCTTTTCTTTCATTTTAGCTGTCAAGGAATTCAGCCATTGGATATAAGAATTTAGATTAATATTTTTTTGCTGAATTAAAATTGATTTTATTTTTCTACCCGCAGAAATAATATCTTTAAATCCTAATTCATTAACATTATCTAGCTCAGAAAAGATTAATTTAATTCTAGGGTCATTATGCGTCTGTTTATTTAATTCTGGCAAAAAACTCTTAAGTCTTCCTTTTTCTTTTAATATTGGAGTTTGATATGCTTCCCATGCTGCTCTTCGTGCTAATTTTACCTCCTTTAATGCGACTTCCTCTATTTCGCATAGCTCAGATTCTTTGGCAAAACCTTCATTTATGATCCAATCGCGCATTTTTAAGTTACAATCGTATTCTTTTTCCCATTCTAAACGTTGTTTAGATTTGTAACGTTCGTGAGAGCCTGAGGAGGAGTGTCCTAGAGGTTGAGTAAGTTCTGTCACATGAATCAATACAGGAACATGTTTATTTCTTGCTAGTCTGGACCCATTTTCATAGGCTTCTATTAAAGCTAAATAATCCCACCCCTTTACTTCTATGATTTCAAAACCTTTCTTTGTTTTGGTTCTTTGAAATCCTTTTAATGCTTCAGAAATACTTTCTTTGGTTGTTTGGTCTTTATTGGATACGGAAATTCCATATCCATCGTCCCAGACACTTAGAACCATAGGTACTTGCAATACACCAGCAGCATTTATTGTTTCGAAGAACATCCCTTCACTTGTACTCGCATTTCCTATAGTACCCCAGGCTATTTCATTACCATTATTTGAAAAGTTTTCTCGATTTTTTGTAGTGTGTGATCTGTATATTTTTGAGGCTAATGCTAAACCTAAAAGTCTTGGCATTTGAGAACCAGTTGGGGAGACATCTCCACTATGGTTTTTTAAATTGATCACATCCAACCAATTTCCGTTTAAATCTCTGCTTGCTGAAGTAAAATGGCCACCCATTTGTCTTCCTCCTGACATAGGCTCCCTAGATCTGTCAAGGTCTGCATATAGAGCAGCAAATATATTTGAAACCGACAGTAACCCTTGAGCCATAAGTAAGGTTTGATCTCTATAATACCCAGATCTGTAGTCGCCATTTTGAAAAAAATGATTCATGGCCAATTGTGGCAATTCCTTGCCATCTCCAAAAATCCCGAAAGCACCTTTACCAGAAAATACTTCACGTCGACCTAATAAGCTGCATTCTCTGCTCAGAACTGCAAGGCGATAATCTTCAAGGACTTTTTTTTTGAATGCCTTAAAACTTATTTTTAAATTTTTCTCAGAATTTTCAATTTTCATAAGGTGGCACGAAATTACAAAAATTATACTTTTTTAGCTTTAGATAGCATATTTTAAACCTATCACGATATAACTAACCTAAAACCATTTACGTGAAAATAAACTGCTCAATGTGCTCAATCTAGGGGTAAAAATAAACCTAATTTTGGTTGCATATCTAGATTGGTTGGGTTCAAATCCATTTGATGAATAAAGAGGGAAAAATATTTCAAAGTAATCAGGCACTAAACTAAACTTAAAACCTGAGTCAAAATAAGTTAGAGGAGAAAAATTTCTGTTTCTGAGTATTCCAATGTCTCCGTAAAATTCAATCCATTTCCAGATTCCAATTGAAGCATTGATAGAAGCCATGTAATCATTTGCGGAAGACTCATCAAAAAATGCTTTAAAACCTCCTTCAGCAGGAACAAATTGCTGACTATAAATGCCTGAATCCTCTGATCTTCCTAGGTAATCATATCGAAATAAATAATCTGGAGATCGGTTTAAATTAAAATCAAAGAAATTATTGTCATTTTCACTAACGTTATACCATAAAAATTTTCCAATAAAAAAGCGGGCTGAGAATTGACGACCACTCCGAAAAAGTTTTCTATAATTACTGCTAAAATAAATTTTCCCAAATTTACCAGAAGCCTCAAAATTTGAATTAGTTGTAAAAACGTTTACTGCATCAGAATTGTTATAACGATGGAGAATATTAAAAACACTGTAATCTGGAGTGACAGGAACGTCAGGATCTCTATCACGAAAAACATTAAACCAAGAAAAGTTAAGTAATTGTCTTTTGTTAGAACGTAAATCAAAAGGCCTGAAGTACATTGAAAATGAGGGTTGTAAAGATGTATATCTTAAATTTGTATTGTAGTGGTAACTTTTTCCGGTTAAAAAAACTTGATTTAAATAGTTTTTGCTTTTATGATTTATAAAACGATAACGAGTTCTAAAAAAACCAACCATAGAATTTTCCTTTATAGAATATTGTGGGTGTAAATCAATTTCAAAAGGTTGGTTTTTAACTCTTGTATTATATATTCTTAAACCTCCTGTAAACCCATCATAGGCATTAAAGTCTGAAATAGGGTGATAAAATAGTTGATTTCTTTTTAGATTTTCACTGTCACCATAAAATGTAAGTTGTAACGGTTTTAAACCAGAAGCAGATTTGAGATATTTCCAATTATTAGCTCTATTTTTTTCAGGCAGAAACCTGTTTGAATTAATTGCTATAAAGTCGGCATTTTTTGTGTTCGTCTCAATTATAGTATCTTTTCCTTTGTAATATATCCATTGCTCATTAATAAGAGAATCTTCTTTAATTAAATCAAGTTTAAATGGAACAGGTTTATTATTTTCTTCTTTAACTTTTAAACGTATAGATTCTTTACCCTTAGAAATATCAGTAATAATTAAGTCATATGCCTCACGATCTGTCAAATAGGTTTTGAAAAACCATTTAGTTTCTTTTGTTGTTTCTTGCTCAAGAATTTCACTCAATGGATAGCTTCCCCTTTCTTTAGAGAATTTTTTAAGGCTTTGAGCCAAAATCTCATCCCCTAGGTATTTATCCAAATACATTAACCCAGACCCAGTATGATAAGGGATCGTGTAAAGTTCGTTTGATTTTGTTAATTTATCTTTACTCAGCGTATCTTGTTGTTGATTATTGGCATGCTCTCCAAACTCTGACATAAATGAAAAACTTTCATTAAATCCTATGTCCGCTGCACTATAGTTTTTGAAAGGTTTTATACCTAAAATTTTAAACTTATAAAGATTTCCAAGAAACTTACTATTTGGATAAAAAGCTTCTACATATTTCATCATGATAAAAGTCTGGATACCTCCTGTAATCCAATGTTTTTTTCTTTTGTTAATGATAAATAATTCATTTAAATATGAAGCTAAATAAGCCTTCATAAAACGTGTTTCATATATAAAGTCATCAGGAAATGGATTCAGAAAGGCCAGCGCTTGGCTTATGCCTACGATAGGATTTCTAGAATAATCTTTTCTTAAAATAAGTAACTTTTTATTTGGAATCGAATTTAAAATTTGTCTAGTAAAATTGTCTATTTTTTCAATAGACTTTTTAACATCTACTTCAACATTTTTAGTTGATAGGATATCTGTTATAACTGAAAAATTATCATTGATTGTTATTGTTTTAAACGAATTATTCAAGTCAAAAATAAATTCTGGACTTATGATGTTTTCATCTTTATGAACAGTAGTTTTTTGATAGCTTTTCAAATCTGTATTAGAAGATATTTCATTCAAATTAGTTAGCAAAGTATATTTGTCTGGATATTTCCAGTTAAATTGATAATTACTTGGTAAACTACTGTAGTCTCGGAAACCTAAATTACTATTTAGTAACCACTCCCCATCATATCTTGGAGCTATAGAAACAAATAAGTCACGAATTAAAAACCCATCAGAAGAATTAATTCCAATGCCTGAAAACTTATCATCTGGAATTTTAACTAAATATTCTAATTGAATTTTAATTCGTTCACCAATGGGTAATTTTTCATGCAAATTGACAACAATAATATCCAGTTGATCTTCGAGTCGAGACCAAGATGAGATTGATGCCCCTTTTAAAATATTTATTTTTGTATAACCAAGTTTACTGTTTGATTTTAAATAAAAACTTCGGTTAAATTGATTAGCTAAATGTTTTGCTAAGGGTGCTGGTTCTCCTTGGTACGAATTTCCCCAATCGTATAAAAAAAGAGTACTGAGAGTTTCATTACTTGTATTTTTATATTCAATTGTTTGAGAAACTACTAGAGTTTCTTCTTCAGAATTTAAAATTACATCAAGGGTATTATTAATTTGACCTGTAGCAAAACTAATTGAACTAAAAAAAATGCCTAAATATATATTAAAATTACACCTAATAATCATTTTGGAAAATTGAATTAAAGTTCACTTTATTGGAGAATCGTTTTATAATACAAACAACTTCTTTATTCAGGACTAACAAAAATAAAATTTGATAAGCCTCAACAACAACTTTAGTTGTCTTAAGCAAAATATTATAGGTTTTTAATTTTGATTTTTTCATGTAACAATGGGAAATAATTTTTTTTCTAATTCATTTTTTAAAAAAAGAGACGTATGGCTTCGTTCTGTTTTAATTAAGTCTTCTGGTTTTCCACTGAAAATCAATTCTCCACCTTTTCTCCCTCCTTCTGGACCAATATCAATTATATGATCTACTTGTTTTATTACATCAAGATTATGCTCTATAATAAGCACTGTATTTCCTTTATTTACCAATCGATTAAGCACTTCTAATAAAACTCTAATATCTTCAAAATGAAGTCCGGTAGTAGGTTCATCTAAAATATAGAATGTTTTTCCAGTGTCCTTTTTTGAGAGCTCACTTGCTAATTTTATCCGTTGTGCTTCACCACCAGATAGGGTAGTAGATGACTGGCCTAGGGTAATATATCCCAATCCTACATCTTGAATCATTTTAAGTTTTCTGTAAATTTTGGGAATTGGTTCAAAAAAAGTAGAGGCTTCATTTATTGACATATTTAGTATGTCAGAAATAGACTTTCCTTTGTAACGAACTTCTAAAGTTTCACGATTAAATCTTCTGCCATGACAGCTTTCACATTTTACATATACATCTGGTAAAAAATTCATTTCAATTACTTTCATTCCACCTCCTTGGCAGGTTTCGCATCGACCTCCAACTACATTAAAACTAAAACGTCCAGGTTTGTACCCTCTAATT
>CEOK01096961.1_pt1 | contig 10821 bp, 10 predicted proteins | sample 427001 | NCBI WGS metagenome assembly CEOK01 (sample SAMEA2591108, study PRJEB7988) | marine metagenome | isolation source: saline water (ENVO:00002010), including | reverse complement strand
GAAATACTTGATAAATATTATGATGATCATTCAATGGTAAGAAAGTCTAAAAAATTAAAAGTAGGAAGACCTAATTATGGTGGTGGAACAGGCCGAGGACCTCCTCATCCAGATGACACCGCTAAAGTAACTTTTAAGTCAAACGGTGCTAATAATTGGACTTATAGCCATATTGGTGGTCAAGATGAAGGAGCAGACAAAAGTTTCCCTATAGCAAAATATATTTTATCTGCTTTTGATGCTAGAGAAATAGGACCAACTTCTAATAATAAACAAAGTTCTAGAAGTCATGTTGTTGTATCATTACAATTACAAGGTATTAGTCCTGATAACAAAAATATGACTATATATGTTTGTGATCTCGCAGGTGTAGAAAATGAATTTGATTGTGAACAGGGTTCATCTGATATTATTAGAATGAAAGCAAAAATAATTACAAATAAAAATTATTCCAATAATTTGGGTGATAAAATTGAACCATGGGATCAACTTGAGAAAAAACGTGTTGGAAATGTCGGTAAATATGTTCATAAAGATATTCATATTAATACTATAAAACCTGAACCTAACGATACTCCTCAATATGTCACTCAACCTTTTTGTTATCCAGATGGAAGTCCCAATCCCAAGGGAAATTTAGATGAAATTCTTGATATGATAGGAATTAAATTATTTACACTTATTAAAGAGAAAAAATCTATTAAACAAGCTGGACAAATTATAAGAAAAACATTATTAAAATATCCAATTAATCCAGTCTCAATTAATGATATTTATAATGAAACTGATGGTAAGGAAATCATTGGAGATAAGTTTAGAGAATTTTATAAATTATTTGATGAACAAAAAGGAACTGGGGTTGGTCCATACAAATCATATCCCTATTGGACTTTTAGAGACCTTTTTACTAAAAATATGGGATCAAGTGGAATGAGGAAATATCCTGCAAAAAAGATCAACTATCCTCCAAAAAACGGAAAAGTAAGTATTGCTGGTTTAGATACAGCAATGACTAACGCAGGTGAGGGCACTGCCTGGATACAAGATAAAAACAAATTTATAACATCATTAAGAGATGTTTTTTCTTCATTATTATCCCCAGATTGTGTAAAGTCTTATAATATGGGAATTAAAAATGCTTGTAAAATTAGAACTAAAGAAGGATATATTATCAATAATACTCTCGCTCAATTGAATAAAGATGTTAAATATATTTCAAAATTATCTATTAAAGAAAAAATTGAAAAAAATTTGCCATGTATTTTTGCTGATGTATTTGATGAATATGAAAACTATTCATTGGCTACTGATCCTTTAATGAACTGGTATGATATGACTAACGATTATGAAAAAAAACAAGAATTTGGTTCTATATTAAGAGCAATGTGTATTCTTAAAAATCCGCCTGCACCGAATCAACCATATGAAGAAACAAAACAACAACAAATAGAAACTCTTAAAAATATTAAATTTGTTTATACAACTGTTCTTAATGAAACTTTTATTATGAAAAGAGGTACCAAGCCGGTATATACTCCTGCAGGAAATTATATATATGTTAATAATCAACCCACTCCTCCTTATGTAAATATTGGAAAACTTTTAAAGGATTATAATATTTACAAGTTCTATAAGAATGACCCTAGGAAAAATAGCGATAAAAAAAAGAACTCTGTAATTCATTTTTTCGATACATATTTTAATTTATTAATTAAACTTATGACATATGAATTGTATCAAGATGATGTTATAAAAATATTCAATTCATTCGCTATCTTACAAGATGATGATAATGGATATAATAGATTGATTCACTTTAAAAATACAGATGATTTTTATGATAAGTTTTCTAAATTAAAAGAAGATACAGTGGAAGAAAATATTGAAATACAAATAGACTTATTAATTAATAAAATTAAAAATAATAATAATGCTACTTATATTGGAACAATTCAATCTACAGAAGAAGTAAATAGAATTTCCGAAAAAATTATTCTATCTGAAGAAATTAATAAAGAAAAACTATATTCTGCTATGGGTCGAGGCAATACTTCTAGTAATAATAAAGGGCATGAATGGACTGAAAAACCAAATATTAATAATTATATTTTGAGAGCATTTTATAATATATGCTACTTACAAGAAGGTAGAACAACTGCAGGATATGTACGAACTCAGGCAAGTGATGATAGTGACCAGAAAAAAATTTATTCCGCAATTAAATATGAAATGTTGTATATTATGAATGTTTTAACTTATAAAAATAAATCTACTAAAAGAGCATTATCTATGAAAGAAAAAGATATTGAAACTATGACAAGTTCTTTAGAAAATGTATTTCCTATTGCTACTAGATTTATGGATTATAGAAAAGTTCAAACTATATGGGAAAAAATTAGTGATCTAGATAGAGGTAATTTTGTTGTTACATATGACTCTAATAAAAATACTAGTGTTCTTAACCAAGAAATGGAAATTGATTATATATATAGTTATATAAATGATATTGATGGTGAATGGGCTAAAAAAGAACGAAGTCAATATCCTTATACTAGAGATGTATGTCTAAAGCAAAACTTTAACAATATGTATGTTGAATATCCAGCATATAAATATTCGGTAAAAGATGATAATATTAGATCACGTAATAGGTTTGACCCCATATATAAATATAACTTAAGTGATATTCTTGAAGCACATATTAACGGAGGAAAGTCAGAGTCGCAAAAAATAACTAATATTAAAAGTAAATTAAGCGTCACAGATTTAACAACATTTAATGATAAATTACAGGAAATTATTTCTATGGAACCTTCGCCTTCATTTGTTACTAATAAAATTTTTAGTATGTATGAAAGAAGTTGTTTTGGAAAAGTTGAAACTAAATCTTTTCAAACACCAGTGAAAATTGTGGGTTCAAATACAGGACGAAATCAAAAATCAGTTCGTATGAAAAACGCAAAAATATGGTATGGAAAAGACACGAAGAATCCTGCACGCGTTGTAGATATTAAATATGGTCCATATTCATTTGATAATGTAATTCCATATGACAGAAAGAACAATTATGATCTCAATCGTATGAAAGGATTTCAACGTTTTCCTACAGCATATGATGCGGGTGATAAAACTACATGTATTACTGAAAATTGGACAGCGTATAAAAAGAAGGGAAAGGATCGAAATACTGGGAGAGACCTCTATCATCCAGTGAGAGATTATTTAACATATTATAAATGGTTTAACGCGTGTAATGTTGAATTAACTGATCCAGAATCGTCAGATTATAAGGATACCTGCAGAGACCCGATGAAAGTAAAAAAAATCCCTAAAATAAAATATGGTCTTCTTCGACATATTGTTCAAGATGATTTTTTCTATGAAGTATATCAAAGATATATTCCCGCTAATTTTCAGTTTAATTTCCCAGTTAAAAATAACTCAAAAAAGGGAAATCCTAGGTCAGAAAATAATGGTAAGTTCAATGTTGCATTATTAAAACCGGAAATGCCTGAAAAACAGGGATATCTTCTTCTAGATGGTCCTAAAGTTCCCCCTGAACCAATTAATAACATTAAACCCAAACCAAGAGGATATGTTGAACTAAAGCCCGCTTACTTTAAAAGTGAAATTTTTAACATTGATAAAGAAAAGGCATATGATCGTTCTGTTTTTACGATTGATAATCAAGGTAATAAACAATTTAATTTGATAGGTGGTGATGGTCCTAATCCTTTTAGACTAAGCAAAAAGAGATACTGTGGAGTTGGAAATTCTAATCAAACAGGTAAATATGGTAATGAATTAGTTGAATCTAAACTAGTTGATATAGAAGAACACGCATGGGCTTTATTTTGTGAACCGATAACTATGAACCCTAGTTGGTATTCTGGTGATGATGGCAAACTTAAACCTTTCGCAAATGAACCCGTATATAATGTAAAAATTCGTGGCGAACCTGTTTATGTTTGGGGGTGGGCTCCAACTGGCTATGAACATCCAAATCCAGGAAAACCTATGACTGATTTATGGCAACAGATGTATAATGAGAACAGGTCGAGAAAAAGAACAGGCTCTTTCAGCGGAGGTGGAAAGAAAACCAAAAAACATCATTCTAAAAAGAAAAATAATATAACTAAAAAATTAAATATCAAAAAACCAAAGAAACTTCCATCTAAATCTAGAAAAAATAAAAAATCAAATAAAAGAAAAACTAAAAAAAATATGAAGAAAGTCAAATGGATGGCATTGCGTTAAATTAAAATTTTAATTATTAAATAAAAATTTTAATTTTTTTTACTTATAACATCATGCATTTTAAAACATTTTGTTCTTTTTAATTTACTCATATTTGGAAATAACTGATTATCATTTGGCATATTTACTTTTCTAATTTCACCATATTCATCCTTAAAATATACATTATCATCTTGAACTGTTTGTAATCCAGATGAATATGAAGTTAAAAAAGAACCTACTACATAATTATTGCTTATATCTCCATTTAAGTTTGGATATTTAACACAACTATCATCTTTTATCGTTTGAGAATCATAAGGAGATGATAATAAATGATTTGATATATCTACTTTTTGATAATAATCATAAAATCCATGTGTTATTCCTATCAAACTCTCATGATTATTTGTTGTTTTTAATACTCCATTTTTGCTTTTAGATACTTTTGTATTTGAGTTTTTACTTATGTCACAAAATAAATTTATATTTTTTTTTCTTATTGTATAAGCATTAGATGTTAAATTATCATTATTTATATTGCTAAAACTTCCACTCATTTTATATAATGAGTATATATTAAATAAATTAAAATATATATAATTTTATATATGAATACTAATATTGATGACTATTCAAAAGATGAATTATTAGATATGTTTGATATTGAAAATGATACTAATATTACAACTAGTCATATATTAACTAAATGTAAATCTTATATTGATAATATTGATGATAGTGAGGATATCAATTATGAAGAAAAAAAATTGCTTGTTGAATTTTTAAATGAAGGTATGAATAAATTAGTCAATGTTTATAATAATTTAAGTGAAAATAATGCCTACAACAATTTAGAAAATAGTAATGTTCATGATGACCATCTCGTCATTCAACAAAATTCTAAAAATAACTTAACTTCTAAAATTAATCCCATTTCCACTAATAAAATTTATAGATATCTCAATATTAACACCGTATTCCGTCAAAATTATTATAACACTAAGCCTTCTAACTTTACCATCGATATTAATGATAATTTAAACAATGTAACTAGCATTGCTTTAGAAAGCGCCGAAATACCTAATTTATTTTATAACTTTTCTAGTCTCAATAAAACTAATGAATTTACAATTGAATTATTTGATGTTTCTGATAATGTTTCCAATAACGCTAATTCAAGCAATAATGTTGATATTTTAAATAAAACTAAAAGAGTGATTAAAATTAAAGATGGCAATTATACCGCTCAACAATTAACTACATATCTCAATAGATTTATATTTGGCATTAGTGGTGATGAACTCTCAAGAGTCGCAGCTGAATTTGATGAAAACACTGGTAAAATTCATTTCATTAGAGATATCAGAGGTAATTCTAATGGCGGTATTCCAGTTGTAAATTTAGATGGCGATGGCATTGAAAAAAGATTTAATATTGACTTTAGACTTTCAAGCGAACCTAACAGACCCATACAAATGAATATGGGATGGATATTAGGATACAGAAAACAATATTATAGTTATGCCAATGATTTTGTTGAAAACAAAAATGCTAATACTATGAAACCTGGAAGAGCATATAGTCCTGAGGGTGTTTTCGATACTATTGGTGCTAAATATCTTTTCATTGCTATTGACGACTTTAACAATAATTACGCACAAACTATGATGTCTCCATTCCAAGAATCTGTTTTCAATAATAATATGGTTCTCGCAAAATTAGTTTCAAATGGAGACAATTACAATTATAGAAATGGAGAAATTGATAAATTTGCCATTAGAAAGTATTTTGGACCAGTGAATATTAATAAATTAAAAATCACTATTCTTGATGAATTAGGCAGAGTTGTTGATTTTAATAACACTGATTACTCTATCTCTTTACGCATTGAACAATTATACGACCTTAATAAAAAAATTTTTAATATTTAAATTTCACCCCCCAGATTTTCTTTTTTAAAATATGCAGGGAGAGATAAATTGATAATTTTTGATTTTATACATAATTTTATCATAAGTATTGATATTCTTTTTACCATAGTAATTTAGGTTTTATCATATAAATAACATATATATGATAAAATTATTGTAATAATTAACATAACTTAAATAAATATGGAAATATCTGCATTACATCAATATATGTCCATAATCCCACAATCCCTATTATAAATAATATGTGACCGGGCGACCATTTTATTCCTGCTAATACAAATGCTAACTTAAACAATGTGCCTATTAATAAATATAATCTACCTTCAACACAACCCATTTATATATATTATCACATATTATTTATTAAAACATTCCTCCCTCCTTTTCTTCTTTCCCTTCTTTTTTATTCATACTTCCTCCTTCTAAAGATGTGTATTGATGATTTAATGCTGAGTTCATTGCCCAAGAATTTATAAAATGAAAACTACTACTTGGATCTACTGATTTCAATCTATTTTGTTCTTTAAAAACTCTTTGTCTCACATTAACTAATTCCTTCATTTTGTTCTGTAATTCGTCATCTATCAAATGCTTATGTTTTTTTATTAATTTCGATTCTTCTTTCTTTGCCTTTTCTATTTCCTCTTGTATTTTCTTTTTAAATTTCACTTTCTCTTTATCTAAAACTTCTTTCTCTTCTTTCGTTAAATCTGTTCCTTTCGCTTCCATCCCTTCTAATATTGTTCCTTTAAACACATATTTTGACAATAAAAATATTAATAATAATACTCCCGCACATAACATTATTTCTTTTATACCTTTCATCTTTTTTAATTTTAATTTCATATATAATTTATTTATATAATATTTTAAATTGACCACTTAAATATTATTATTATTTTTACTATAATATGTTGTTTATTAACCCTCCATTCGGAAATTATTTCAATCTTCCACATACCACTTCTATCAAAGGTTCATTCACTCTTAATCCCAGAACGGGACTTTTATCCCAAATTATTAAAACTCTTCGTTATTCATATGAATATGGTGGTTGGGTAAATAAAATTGGGTTAAGAAACAAAGGAATTGATTACGCAATTAAACATTATAATCATAATCATATTGTTAGTATCGCTATATTAAATGAAAATGAAATTGTTCCTCTTGAAAATAAAATACCTAAAGATATGAATATCGAATTAAATGTTAGTTGCCCCAACATTGACCATGGTGTTATTACAAAAGGCTTAAAAATATTCATCAATCCTAAAAGAAAATGGTGTATTGTTAAATTATCGCCTCTTGCTGATTTACCTCTTATAAGTTCTTATTATAAACAAGGATTTAGACAATTTCATTGTTGTAATACATATCCCGTAAAAGAAGGAGGTCTATCTGGACCACCATTATCACAACATTCACTCACTTTATGTAAAACTATAAAAGAAAATTTCAAGGATACTATTGTTATTGGTGGTGGTGGTATAACTCATATTAATATGGCAAACAAATTTTATAAATTTGGTGCTGACCATATTGGAGTTTCCACTCTTCTATTTAATCCAATTAAATTCTCACTATTCTATTATAAATATATCAATAATATATATAAATGATTAATAATATAAAATTTTATTCGAAATGGTATGCTATTTTATTATGCTTTATTACTATAATAATTTCTCTTTACATAATATTAAAAATAAATCAGAATTTTTTAGATAATATTATTTTATATTCAATTATAATTGGTGCTTTTTTTACATTAATAACATTTTTATTCGATATTAAACATTTCTATAGAATTGCGCATTCATTAGAGGCACTCTTTTCTTTTGTTTTACCATTTGTCACTAATAATTTATATATATTATCACTGGTAGCATTCAATATTATCAACATTTTTATTAGTAGACGCGTTTTAAAATATATTACTGGAACTTCATGTTTATTTAAAATGTTTAAGCCGAAAAGCAATCATAAAAATATATTATTAAAAATAATAATATTTATGAGTAATACATTAGGAATTAATATATGGTTAGTTCTATTTCCTTTAATAATAGCATTCATTATTTTAAAATTTGTTTATTTATTATATAATGAACAACTTCATACGACATTTCTCAAAAAAATCGAGGGGATTACCAAAAGCAGTGAGGGAACAAGTATGGTTGAAAAATAATGGAAAAGTATTTGAAACTAAATGTAATATATCATGGTGTGATAACAAAGTTACTGTTTTTAATTTTCAAGTCGGACATGATATCCCAAAAAGTAAAGGAGGCAGTGATAAAATTCATAATTTAAAACCCATATGTTCTAGTTGTAATTTATCAATGGGCAATAGATTTACAATAAAAGAATGGGATAAATTTTATAGATAAATTGATTTATATTTTAATTATTTTAATATAAATTAATTTAAATGACTGATTTCTTTAGTGATCCTAATTATTTTAAAAATGAAAAAAAAATTCTTGAAAAAAGAATAATTCAATATAAAGAAAAAGAATTAATTAAATCTGACATAGAATTCAAAATTTTACAGAACGATATTATGTTTTCAAAATTATTTTCAATTATTGAAAAACAACAATTAGAAATTGAGAGGCTAAGAGGTCTTATAGAAGGCGTTGAGGTTTAAAAAAGAAAAAAAAGCACTAAAAAAAAGGCACTAGTTTGCACAAAATTTAAAAATCTTATAATTATGGTAACGTGTGATGTTAAATATGATTCATATATTGTTTAATTTGTTACTGAAAATGAAAAAAGTGAACTAGTTTGGTCATTTTTTTTTGAAATTTAATATCTTGATTTCGATTTTGGACAAATTTGAAATGTCCATTTTTCCATTTTATAGAAATAGTTTTTGAAAAAAATCGACCAAACTAGTTCACTTTTTTGACACGCTAACTTTGCTAGGTAAATTTTCGACTACTTGAAAAAAAATCCCCTATGTTGTCTAGGAAAAAACTGAAAAAACGGCACTAAAAAAAAAGCACTATTTTTGTTCAAACTTTTCGCAAAAAATCAATATTTTTTTAAAAAACTTAAAAAAAAAATGTGTATTTATATATATGCGTCACCTAGCGTCACCTAAAGTGACAAAAAGTGACAAAAAGTGCCGAGATTATTTTTGTAAATATTGTAACTATACAACGTCTCATAAAGGGCATTATAAAAAACATTTGTCGTCTAAAAAACATCGAGAAAAAGCGTCACCTAGCGTCACCGAAACGTCACCTAGCGAGCTTAAAAGTGACGAAAAAATAAAAAAAATATACATATGTGAAAAATGTAATAAAGAATATACGAGCAGGAATGGTTTGTGGAAACATAAAAAAACTTGTAAAGTGAAATCTCAGTCAGAGAAAGAATTAGAAAGAAAATTAGAGAAAGAATATTTAGAAAAAAAAAATGAAAAAGTTATAAATGAATTAGTTAAATCACAAAAACTTTTAGCTGACACACAACAAAAAATGTTAGAACATATTGTTGAAAATAACGCAACTAGCATCACAAATAATAATATTAACAACATAAACAATAGCAAAAATATTGAAACGTTAAATAATATAACTATAAATTTATTTTTGAATGAACACTGTAAAGATGCGTTGAATTTAACAGATTTTGTAAATAATATAAAATATCAATTAGAGGATGTATTAACAGCAGGAGAAAATGGACATAGAATAGGGATACAGAATGTGATGTTAAAGAATTTAGAAGATATGCCGGTTACAGAACGACCGATACATTGTAAAGACCAGAAAAGAGGAGTATATATTGTAAAGGAGGATGGGGAATGGGCAGATGATTCAAAGGGCACAACAATGACAGATGCAATGAAAAAGATATCATTAAATATGATGAAAGCATTAGAATTATGGGAAAATGCTCATCCTGGTTGGGAGAATAATGATAAATTGACGGAGGAATGGAGTATGTTATCGGCGAAGTTGAATCCATATAGTTATGAGAATCCAGAAAATATGGAAAAAGAATATCAGAAAGTATTGAAAGAAATAGGAAGAAAGGTAAATATAAAAGATGCTATAAGCGAAATTAAAAAATAATTAAATTTTTAGAATAATTTAATTATTTACAAATACATACCGAATGGAGCAGAATTACCTTCATTTTTCTTTACTAATTTACTGACAACATCATTAGTAACAGTAAATGGGAATTCAACATTAATAGTTTTTTCATTATCAAATAGAGTGCTATCATTTTTCATAAGTCTATATAGATTAATTTTAGTAAATATAATCTCTAATGCTCTTTTAAGATTTCTAACACCTTTTTCTTTTTCAGTATATGTGTTTATAATATATTCAATAGTTTCATCTGGAACAATGATATCTTCCGGATTAAAATTAATATTTTTAACAATTGCGGGAATTAAATATTTGTTTGCGATTGTAGTTTTTTCTTTGTTACCATATCCTTTTGTTTTAATTCTATACATTCTATCTTTTAAGATAGAATTGACTTTTGCTTCATCATTGTAACTGAATATGAATAGTGCTTTACTGAGATTAAAATCAATGTTAGAGAAATATTTATCGTGAAATTGAGAATTTTGAGTGGTAGTTTTAGCAATATAAATAATGATAATTTAACATCTAATGCTTAT
>CEOK01083432.1_pt1 | contig 10827 bp, 9 predicted proteins | sample 427001 | NCBI WGS metagenome assembly CEOK01 (sample SAMEA2591108, study PRJEB7988) | marine metagenome | isolation source: saline water (ENVO:00002010), including | reverse complement strand
ATTGGAAATGTTATTGATAACATTCTTTTAGTTTATCCATATAAAATAAATGTAGTCGTTGGTTTTAACAAAAAAGATATTATTCAAGAATTAGAAAATAAGAACGTTAATTTCATTTATAATTCAGATTATTTAAAAGGCCAGTCTACTTCAATTATAAAGGGAATAGAAAACATAGATAAATCACGTAAAGCAGTAATGTTGTGTTTAGGTGATATGCCATTTATCACTCCCAATGAATATTTAAAAATTATGTTAACTCATATTAAGCTTGGCGGATCTGAAAAAATTACTTTGCCTTATAATTATACGAGAGGGAATCCAGTTATTTTAGGGGAAAAGTATTTCACTAAGATAAAAAAACTAAATGGGGATATTGGAGCTAAAAATATCATTAATAGTTTCGAAAAAAATATAATTAAAGTAAAACTAACATCAAATAATTGCTTTATTGATTTAAATACTGAAAAAGATCTTGAAAGTCCTTTAATTACTGAATTTTAAACAATTTTTCTAATGAATACTTGAATATTTTAAATATAATAACTATTAAATCATTACTAAGATAATATTATCTATAGAAAACTTTGGAAGAAATATGAAAATTTTAAAAAATGATTCAATAACTTCGTTTCAGAATCCTCAAAAAAAACCCTCTAGGTTGGAAGCGGAAGAAGCAGTTAAAATTCTTCTAAAATGGGCAGGCGATAATCCTTCAAGAGAAGGTTTAATTGAAACACCTGAGAGGTTTGTAAAAGCATTTGAAGAATATTTTTCTGGTTATGATAAAGATATTAATTCAATATTAAATAAAACTTTTTCAGAAGTTTCTGATTATAATGATATTGTTTTATTGAAAAACATTCCTTTTCAAAGCCACTGTGAACACCATATAGCTCCAATAATTGGAAGGTCCTCTATAGCATACTACCCAAAGGGTAAAGTAGTAGGTATATCTAAATTAGCAAGAGTCTTAGATATGTTTGCAAAAAGGTTACAAACACAAGAAACTTTAACAGCCCAAATCGGTAATGCTATAAATACTGTTCTAAAACCTAAAGGAGTTGCAGTATATATTTACGCTGAACATTTTTGTATGAAATGCAGAGGAGTTCATAAAGAAAATGTTTCTATGATTACTACGCATTTTAGCGGAAATTTTGAAAAAAACCTATCAAATCAACAAAGGTTTCTTAATTTAATAGAAAAATGAGTTTTTTACCAATATTTCATATTTTAAGCATTCTGATAACCCCTTTATCATTAGCAATGCTCATTACTTCCATTGTAGATTATAGTTATAATAATGAAAACTGGTTAAACTTTTTGAGCTCAGCTTTAATTACTTTTTTTATTGGGATGAGTGTTTATTTTGCTACTCAAGAAAAAAAAACCCAGCATCTTGATTTGAAACAAGCTTTTTTACTAACAACTGTAGCATGGATTTCTATAGCTATTATTGGTGCTTTACCATTTTATTTGAGTACTATGAAATTAAGTTTAACTGATTCATTTTTTGAGTCTATGTCAGGCATAACTACTACTGGTTCTACAATATTAATAAATATCGAAAGTTCACCTCCAGGAATTTTAGTTTGGCGCGCATTATTGCAATGGTTAGGAGGAATAGGTATTATTGTAATGGCACTAGCAGTTTTGCCTATGTTGAGTATTGGTGGAATGCAACTTTTCAAAACTGAAAGTTTTGAAACCCCAGAAAAAGTAATACCAAAAGCAGCAAGTTTAGCAGGAGGTATATTTTTCGTTTATACATTTCTAACAATAATTTGGTCAATTTTACTTTTTTTATCGGGAATGAGTGGATTTGATGCGATCCTTCATTCAATGACTACCATTGCAACTGGAGGTTATTCAACAAAAACTAGTTCTATTGGTTCATTTAATAGTTCTACAATTGATTGGATAATTATTTTAGGAATGGTAGTTGGAAGTCTTCCATTTATTCATTATTTGGCCGCAACTAGAGGGTCTTTAATGAGTTTAATTAAAGATTTTCAAGTACGTTGGTTTTTTGTAGTTTTATTTGCATTTATATTTATAGTTTTTCTACTATTGGTCATTAATAGTTCTTATTCATGGGGTAACGCTATTAGGTATTCCGCCTTTAACGTTACTTCTATTTTAACAGGAACTGGATATGGAACAACTGATTATGGATTATGGGGTGGCTTTGCTCCAACAATATTTTTGTTATGTATGTTTATTGGTGGATGTGCAGGGTCAACAACATGTGGTATAAGAATTTTTAGGTTTCAAGTATTAATAAGTAATGCAAGTGCACAAATTAATAGACTTTTGAGACCGCATTCTATAGTTTTACCACATTATAATAAAAAACCTCTGCCTGAGTCTGTCACTGACTCTGTAATGAACTTTTTTTTCCTTTATATTTTTATTTTTGCATTGATCGCATGTATTTTAGGCGGTATGGGGCTTGACTTTAAGACTGCAATATCTGCTTCTGCAACATCTATAAGCAATGTAGGTCCTGGATTAGGAGAAATAATTGGGCCTTCAGGTAACTTTTCATCACTTCCAGATGCTGCTAAATGGTTAATTTGTATTGGTATGATTGTAGGTAGATTAGAAATTTTTACTGTTCTAGTTATATTAACACCAAATTTTTGGAAACATTAATTTTTTTCTATATCAAAAATTCTGATAAATCCAAAAGCCTCTTTCGAAATTCTTTATCAAATTTGCCAAGAGCTTCTATAGTTACATAGTCATAAAGTTTTTCTAATTCGGATAACGAGGCTGCTTCTGGAGCTGTTTTTGAAAAACTAGTCTCAATGTTAATATAACCCCTTATATTATTTTTTTTGTCAAATATCTCTAGTCTGCCTGAAAAAAATACTTTCACATTATATGATTGTTTGTTTTTAAAAAAGTTAAAAACAGTATTTTTTGCATCAATATTATTTACAGTAGCACTAGCTCTATTTATTATTAATTTTACATGACCTTCATTCCCTTGGGTTCTAATAACATTATGAGCCCAGCTTGTAAGAATTACTGATGGTGAGCGCCTCATTTTATGCTCTACATTTGGTTTTGACAAAGGCATTTTATAATTATCCAAAACTTCAAGTTTGTTAACAGAAAAATATAGAGGAACTGCCTCACTTAAAATAAATGAATTTGTATTAGCCAAGGCAAAATTATTTGATAGAAAACAAGAAATAACCAAATACAAAAAACTTCTTACAATATTTATTTTAAACAATTTAATACTTAACATAATTTTAATTTTATACTTTATTGTTTCAATAATTCTAAATTATTACCATTAAATATATTTTTATTTTTACAAAATTCACAAATAACTTCAATATTTCCATTAGGTAAAATATAATTTTTTAAATCTTTTTTATTTATTTTCTTAATTGTATCCTGAACTTTTTTTAAATTGCATGAACAAAAATCACTTATAATTTTATTTTTATGTGCTCTTATAGAAAATTTATTAAATAATTTGTAGAGAATGTTTTGAAGATTATCTTCATTAAAAAACTCATCCGTTTGAAGAGATTGTAAAAATAATTTTGCTTCTTCAAAATTTTCTTGAAACAAATTAGAGTCAGGCATCTTTTGTATAATAATGGCTCCTGATTGATAATAATCTTTTCTGAAAGAGGCGAAGCTCCTAATTCCGGTTTCAATTTGCTCAGAATTTTTAAAATAATTTAATATAGAATTTTCTAAACCACCTTCTTCTATAGTTGTTATTCCTTGATATCTTTGACTACTATTTGCCAAGGATGTTGTAAAAGCAATGTGTCCATTATTCATTATGTTTTTTAAATTATTAAAATCTTTAGTTTTAAATAATTTTAAGTTCTCCGCATCAAAACTTGCATATGCCCTTAATTTACCATTAGAAGAAAAGTCTGACATTAAAGTTTTAATTAATCCTTGAGCACTTATTTGAAGCGTAAATTTTCCATTAAACTTTAAAGTTGAAGCTAAACAGCAACAATTAGCCATTATTTCTGATAGTATTAAAGAAATAATTCTAGGATATTTATGTTTTTTTAATATATTGGTTGTAGTATCACCTAATCTTACTATTTTACCTCTAATATTTGACCCATTAAGCGTAAAAGGAATAAGGATATCCTTTTGATAATTTTTATTTGAAATCATCTTCAAAACACCAATTTATAATTGAGCGTTGAACATGAAGACGGTTTTCTGCTTGATCAAAAACTATTGATTGCTTTCCATCTATTACTTCACTTGTTACCTCTTTACCCCTGCTTGCAGGAAGACAATGCATAAACACAGCTTCTTTTGAAGCGCTTTTAATAAGATTTTTATTTATTTGATATGGTTTTAATAAGTTATGCTTATCAACTGATTTATCACCCATAGACACCCATGTATCAGTTGTCAAAACATTAGCAGATTTAACAGCTTTGATAGGATTCTCCTCAAATTTGATATTTTTATGTGTTTTTAAAGCTTCTTTGATGTAAAGGTTAGAATTTAAAAGTTCCTTTGGTGAGGAAATAGTGAATTCTATATTAGAAATTTTTGCTAAATCAACCCAAGATTTTGTAACATTATTTGTGTCTCCCAACCATGCAATTTTTGTTCTTTTTTTATCACCAAAATATTCTTGAATTGTGAATAAGTCCGCAATAATCTGACAAGGGTGAGATGTATTGGTAAGACCGTTGATGATTGGAATTGTTGAGTATTGAGAAAATTCTATTAATAAAGAATGAGAAAAACATCTAATTATTATTCCATCTAAATATCTTGATAAAACCTTAGCAGTATCACTTATAGTTTCACCTCTACTTATTTGGAGCTCTTCAGGTTTCAATTGAACACAATTTCCACCAAGCTGATTAATTGATACCTCAAATGATACACGTGTTCTTGTTGAAGGCTTTTCAAAAAAAAGTCCAATATTTTTGTTTGTTAATATTTTATTTATTTCATTAACTTTCTTACTTTTAATTAGTTGTTTTTGTTTTTGGGTAAAAGCAATAATCTTTTTAAGATCAAGATTTGATAAATCTTTTATATCTGTGAAATGTTTCATTATAATTATACTTTATAATTATTAATAGTTTTATTTAGAGCACTTACAGCAATATCAATTTCTTTAAAGCTTACAGTTAAAGGAGGAATAAATCTAATTACATTTTCTGCAGCAGGAACTGTTAAAACATTTTCTTTTCTTAACATTTCAACAATTTTAAGAGGATTAGATTTAACTTTAATGCCTAATAACAATCCTTCTCCTCTTACCTCTTCAATAATATGCGAGTTTTTATTTTGTATTTTTTTCAATAATGAAAATAAATAATTTCCTTTTTCATTTACTGACTTAATAAATCCTGGTTTTAAAATAATATCTAAAACAGCATTTGCTGCAGCCATACTTAAAGGGTTTCCTCCAAAAGTTGACCCATGGCTCCCTGGTTTAATTTTAGATGAAACCTTTTTACTAGCTAGAACTGCACCAACAGGAACACCACCCCCTAAACCTTTAGCAAGTGCCATTATATCAGGTTTTAAAGGGCTATTCTCATAACCAAACAATCTGCCAAGTCTACCCATACCTGTTTGAACCTCATCTGATATAATCAAATAATTATTTTTTTCAGCAATAGATTGAATTGCATTTAAAAAATTTAAAGGTATTTTTTTTACTCCGCCTTCTCCTTGGACTGGCTCAATCATAATAGCTGCAACGTTATTATCTAATTTTTTTTCTAATAAACTAATATCACTTGTATTTATATGAACAAAACCTCTAGGAATTGGTCCAAACCCTAACCTATTTTCTTTTTTTGAAGTTGCAGCTAACATTGCAATTGTTCGCCCATGAAAACCTCCTTCAACACAAACTATTTTATTTCTTCTTTCTTCTCCAATTTCATACATATATCTTCGAGCAATTTTTACTGCACCTTCATTTGCCTCAGCACCAGAATTAGCAAAAAAGACACTATCTGCAAAAGATATATCACATAATCTTTTGGCTAGTTTTTCCTGCTGACCGATTTTATATAAGTTTGATGTATGTATTAATTTTTCAACTTGTTTTTTTATAGCTTTTACTAAATGTGGATGACAATGACCAATAGAAGTTACAGCTATACCAGAAGAAAAATCTAAATATTTTTGTCCATTAGTAGCAAAAAGCCATGAACCTTCACCTTTTTTAAAAGTTAAGTTTACAGACGAGTATGTTTCCATCACTAATGATTTAGATTTAATTGTCATGTTTCAATAAAATTGTTTAGCTAATTGCAATCCTTGGGATTGGTAGTGAGAAATTACTCCATTTATTCCATAAAGTTTTGATGGTTCAGAACACATTTTTTCATAGACAAGCCTGCATACTGTTTGGTTCTCTTCAATTAAAAATGGTACATCATGACTTCTAACTTCCAAAACAGCTCTAGTAGGTTTTACACCTAATTGTTCCAAACCAAAACCAGGATCAAAAAAACCAGCGTAGTGTGCTCTAAACTCCCCTACTCTTGTATCATAAGCTCGCATTTCTGCTGCAAATTTTTTTGGTATAGAAACATATTCTTTGCTTGATAAAATATAAAACTCATCTGGATTTAAAACTAAACCATGATCAGAAACATCCTTAATAGTAATTTTTTCCCAAAAGGATTCTTTTTTATATTCAGAAACTTTATCAACATCTATTAAAGATGTATTCTTTCTTGCTCTATAGCCAACCAATCCATTTTTATTACCTTTTAAATCTAAAGATAATGGAATACCATCTTTGATGTCTATTATTCCACTATACCCTGATAGTAATTTACTTGTTAAGTGTAAATTTTTAGTGTCATTATCATCTAATATTTCATTTCCATTTCTAAATCTAATTTGATTAAGTTTTGATCCACTTCTGGCTAAAATTGAAAATGTTCTTGGTGAAATTTCAATATAAAGTGGACCAGAATAACCTCTTGAAATTGTTTCAAACTCTGCAGCATAATCTGAAATTAATCTTGTAAATATATCAAGTCTACCTGTACTTGATTTAGGGTTTGATGTTGCAGATAAATTATCTGTTAAATTAAGTTTTTCAGAAATCTGAGCAATATAAACACAGCCTTTTTCAAAAACACAACCTTTACTTAAATCTATTTCATGCATTGCTAGCTTTTTAATTTTTTCTCTAACTTTTTTATTAGGGCCAGGTAGAAATGATGCTCTTACTCTCCAAGCTTTTTCACCTAATCGTAAATCTAAGCTAGCAGGTTGAATTTGATCATCAGCAATTTTCTTTTTTGATATAATAATATTTTCATCAATAAGGTTTCTAATAATATCATCTGTCATAATTCCAGTATTTTTTTTAATAAAATTTATTGACACAATAATAACCTTTACGAATATGAATAAAAAAATATTATGTTAATATTAAGTTTAAGAAATATTAGTTAACATAATTTAATTTAATAAATCATGCAAAGCAAAGAATATTCAAATAAAGATTTATCAAAAAAACTTATGAATAAAGCGATTTTTTATTTAAGTAAATATGCTTCTCACTCTAAAAAAATCAAAGAAATACTTTCAAATTATATAAATAAAAATAATATTATAATTTCAGTTTCTCTTAAAAATGAACTTATTAACGATACTTTAAAAAAATGCCAAGCTTTTGGTTATTTAGATGATGAGTTATATGCTCAAAATAAAACTAGAAAAATGCATCTAAACGGTAAAAGTAAAAAATTTACGTTATTAAACTTAATAATGTTAGGTATAGAAAAAGACATTGCTTTGAAGGTAATTAATGATGTTTATGGAACTGATATTGAGTCTAATTATAGGTCGGCATTAAATTTTATAAAAAGAAAAAAAATAGGTTTAATTTTTAATGTTAATGAAGATAAATATGATTTAAATTTTCAAAGATGGATGGCAATGATGTCCAGAGCTGGTTATGACTACAATTTATCTAATAAAATTTTGAATATTAAAAATATTGAAGAACTAAATTAATAAAGGGAAGAGGATGAAAGATAAATTATTTAAACCCTCGAATAATTCTAAAAAAAATGCTCTATTAAATGAAACTAAGTTTAATGAGATGTATCAAAAATCAATTGAAGATCCGGTATCTTTTTGGAAAGAGCAAGGTGAAGCTATTGACTGGATTAAACCCTACAAAAATGTTAGGGACGTTTCATTTTCAACAGATGATCTTCATATAAAATGGTACCAAGATGGTTCTTTGAATGCTTCATTTAATTGTTTAGACAGACATTTAGATAAAAGAGGCGATCAAACTGCTATAATTTGGGAGGAGGACAACCCTAATGAAAGCAGAAAAATTTCATATAGGCAATTACATTTAGAAGTTTGTAAATTTTCAAATTCTTTAAAGTCTCTAGGAGTAAAGAAAGGAGATAGAGTAACTATTTATTTACCAATGATTCCTGAAGCAGCAGTGGCAATGTTATCCTGCTCTAGAATAGGTGCAATTCATTCAGTGGTTTTTGGAGGATTTTCTCCAGATGCACTTGCTGGAAGAATTATAGATTGTAATTCTTCCATATTAATTACTGCAGATGAAGGTGTCAGAGGTGGGAAAAAAATACCTCTGAAAGAAAATGCAGATAAAGCTCTTGAAAATTGTGAAAATGTAAAAAAATGTATTGTCGTTAAGAGAACAGGAGGTCAAGTTTCTTGGAATACAAATCGTGATGTCTGGTATCATGAAGTAAACTCTAAAGTCTCCACTGAAAATAAACCTGAAGAAATGAATGCAGAAGCTCCCTTATTTATTTTGTATACATCTGGTTCTACTGGCAAACCTAAAGGGGTTTTGCATACTACAGGCGGTTATATGGTATACGCTTCGATAACTCATAAATATGTTTTTGACTATCATGAGAATGAAATTTATTGGTGTACTGCTGATGTAGGATGGATTACTGGTCATACTTATATTATTTATGGACCTTTGGCTAATGGAGCTACTACAATTATGTTTGAAGGAGTACCAAACTATCCTTCTGCTTCTAGGTTTTGGGATGTTGTAGATAAACATAATGTTAACATTTTTTATACTGCTCCTACTGCAATCAGAGCACTGATGAGGGAGGGAGAAAAACCCGTTAAAAAAACTGACAGAAGTACATTAAGACTTCTTGGTTCAGTTGGTGAACCTATTAACCCAGAAGCTTGGATGTGGTATCATAATGAAATTGGCAACCAAAATTGTTTTATAGTTGATACTTGGTGGCAAACGGAAACTGGCGGAATATTAATTACTCCGATACCAGGTGTTACATCAACCAAACCAGGCTCTGCAACCAAACCTTTTTTTGGAATTAAACCTGTTATTGTGGATTCTAATAATATTGCTTTATCAGGTTCTGCTGAAGGAAACTTATGTATTGATATGTCTTGGCCAGGTCAAATGAGAACAGTTTATGGTGACCATAAAAGATTTGTTGAAACCTATTTTAGTTCTTTTCCTGGAAGATATTTTTCTGGTGATGGTTGTAAAAGGGATATAGATGGTTATTTCTGGATTACTGGAAGAGTTGATGATGTAATAAATATTTCTGGTCACAGATTAGGCACTGCTGAAGTTGAGTCTGCTCTAGTATCCCATAAATCAGTAGCTGAAGCTGCAGTAGTTGGATATCCTCATGAAATTAAAGGACAAGGAATATATGCATACGTTACATTAAGTAAAGATCAAATAATTAATAAACAAACTGAGTTAGAACTCAAAAATATTGTAAGAAAGATTATTGGTCCAATTGCAACTCCCGACCTAATTCAATTTTCTGTTAATCTACCAAAAACACGTTCTGGAAAAATCATGAGAAGAATTTTAAGAAAAATTGCTGCAAATGATTTTCAAGACCTTGGAGATATATCTACTTTAGCAGAACCAAGTGTTGTAAAAATACTTATTGATAATAGAAAAAATAGATGAATTATGACTGATCATTCATATGATAGTGGAAGATTAAATTTACCATTTGTGGGTATTTGTACATTTGGCAAATTTCCCTATGTTGAAAATTGGGATAAAATTAATGCTGATGTGGCAATTCTTGGAGCCCCTTTTGACTTTGGTTCTCAATGGAGATCCGGAGCAAGAATGGGACCACGAGGCATCAGAGAAGCTTCAACTTTGTATTCATTTGGTCATGCTGGTGCTTATGATCATGAGGATGGAATAACATATTTAGAAAATTGCAAAATAGTGGACATAGGGGATGCAGACATTATTCATACTGATACAATAAAAAGCCATAAAAATATTCAATATGGTGTTGAAAAAATTCTTAATTCTGGTGCTATTCCTGTTGTACTTGGTGGCGATCATTCAATTAATATTCCATGTATAAATGCGTTTGAAAATAGAAATAAATTTCATCTTATTCAAATTGATGCGCATTTAGATTTTGTTGATGAAAGGCATGGTGTTAGATACGGGCATGGAAATCCAATTAGACGAGCTGCTGAAAAAGACTATGTTCAAGGTATCACTCAAATTGGTATTAGAAATGTTTCCTCTACCTCAAAAGAAGGTTATGGAGATGCAATTAAAATGGGTTCTAACATTTTTTCTGTTAGGGATTTTAGAAAATTAAAACATGACACAATACTTTCAAATATACCAAAAAATGAAAACTATTATTTAACAATTGACATTGATGCGTTTGATCCTTCAATTGCATCAGGTACGGGAACACCTAGTCATGGAGGCTTCTATTATTATGAAATATTAGAGTTTGTAGATAGTCTTGTCAAAAGAGGTAATGTTATTGGAATTGATTTAGTTGAAGT